>OLGY01000084.1_pt1 | contig 81957 bp, 78 predicted proteins | sample 1605951 | NCBI WGS metagenome assembly OLGY01 (sample SAMN03283280) | human gut metagenome | biome: human-associated habitat; material: feces | host: Homo sapiens | place: Peru | collected 2012
TAAGAGATGAATTAGCTGCAATTGCTCAAGCAAGAGATGAAGGAAAAAGCGAAGGGTTTAACTTAGGAAAAAGCGAAGGATTTAGCTTAGGAATAAGCAAAGGAAAAAGCGAAGGAATAATTGAAGGAGAAAGTCAAAATACAATTAAAATTGCGAAAAAAATGCTTGAAAAGCAAATTGATATTGCTCTAATAATGGAGATAACAGGATTAACTAAAGAAGAAATCGAAAAATTATAATTTTAGTAATGTCGAATTTCTATGAAAAAACAAAATTCACAACTTTAGCATATTGGTTGTGAATTTTTTTGTTCAATAAATTATAATTGGCAGTTATTATATATAGTAATTAATTTATTACGCACAATATTAGAAAAAACACTGTAACATATTGAAAAAATGTCAATTAAAGGATATAATATGAAAAGTTTAAAAGATGTAAAATAGGAGGAAAAATATATGGCAACAAAAGACAAAAGTATGTGGATATTAATAGTATTTATTTTAGCAGGAGTAGTAATAGGAGGTCTAGTAGGTGACCTTGCATCAAAATCTAGTGGGTTATGGTGGCTTGCATATGGTCAACAATTTGGTTTAAGCGACCCCTTAACAGTAGATTTAAGTATAATAAAATTATCATTTTCATTAATGATAAAACTAAATATTTCAAGTATATTAGGTATGATTCTTGCAATATTCATTTACAGAAAAGTGTAATAAGGGGTTAAAAGAGGGCAAGAAAGGATAATATGTCATTAAAAATTAAAGAGCTACCCATAACAGAGCGACCATACGAAAAATTAGAAATGTATGGAGAAAAAATGTTATCAAATTCCGAATTATTGGCAATAATAATAAAGAATGGAACAAAAGATTTTACAGCAATAGATATATCAAATGCAATATTAAAAAAAGTAAATAATAATTTAAGAGATTTACAAGATATACCATTGCACGAATTTAAAGAAATACAAGGAATTGGAAAAGTAAAGGCTATTCAACTAAAAGCAATATGTGAACTTACAAAAAGAATTTCTAGACCAATTAATGATGCGAAGATTCAAATAAAAAATACAAATGATATAGCAAAAATATTAATAGAAGAGCTAAAATACGAAAAACGCGAAATTGTAAAGTTAGTTTTATTAAATACAAAAAATATAATACTAAAGATTATAGATATATCTTTTGGTGGTACAAGTTCAGCTTTTGTAGAGCCAAAAGATATATTATTAGAGGCTATAAAAATAGGTGCCCCCAAAATTATAATTGCACATAATCACCCAAGCGGAGACCCTACACCAAGCTTGGCTGATTTTGAAATAACAAATAGAATTGAAAAAGCAGGGCAAATAATGGGAATAGAGCTATTAGACCATATTGTTATTGGAGATTGCAATTATATAAGTATTTTTTCGAAAAGAGGAGTGAACAATGTTTAAATTTAACTTTTTTAAATTAGTATCAAAAGATATTGGGATAGATTTAGGAACTGCAAATATATTAGTAACTTTAAAGGGAAAAGGTATTGTTTTAAAAGAGCCATCAGTAGTAGCAATTGATAAAAAAACAGGAGCTATATTATCTACTGGATATGAAGCAAAAGAAATGTTAGGAAGAACACCTGATGATATTAAGGCTGTAAGACCATTAAAAGATGGTGTTATAGCTGATTTTACTGCGACTCAACTTATGTTAAAAAATATACTTACTAAAGTATGTAGAAAATATAATGTTGCAAGGCCAAGAGTTGTAGTTGGTGTACCTTCTGGAATTACAGAAGTTGAAGAAAGAGCAGTACAAGAAGCGGTTTTACAAGCAGGAGCAAGAGAAGTGTATTTAATAGAAGAGCCAATGGCTGCAGCTATTGGTGCAAATATGGATGTAGCAGAGCCTAGCGGAAATATAATTGTAGATATAGGTGGAGGAACTACTGAAGTTGCAGTAATATCTTTAGGTGGAATTGTTGTAAGCTATTCATTAAGAATTGCTGGAGATGAGTTAGATGAGGACATAGTAAACTATGTAAAAAGAGAATTAAACTTGGCAATTGGAGAAACTACTGCAGAAGAAATAAAGAAAACAATAGGATGTGCAAAACCATTAATGACAGATATGTCAATGGAAATTAGAGGTAGAGATTATGCAACAGGATTACCAAAAAATGTAACAATATATTCCTCTCAAATTTTAGAAGCAATGCAAGAATCTGTGGCTAAAATTGTTGATTTAGTAAAAATGACATTAGAAAAAACTCCACCAGAATTATCATCAGATATTATGGAAAAAGGTATTATATTAGCTGGAGGAGGAGCATTAATTCAAAATTTAGATAAGCTATTAATAGATAATACAGGAATGCCAGTATATGTAGCAGAAGACCCTCTTGATTGTGTTGTAAAAGGATGCGGAAAAACCTTAGATGATATTGAAAAATTAAAAACTGTTTTTATAAATTCAAGAGGACGAAAATAATTTTAGGAGAATGTAATGTATAAAGACAATAAAAATGGAAAGATAGGAATAATAGTTACTATTATAGTATTAATTTGCTTGGTAATAATTACTAATTTGGATAATAATATTTTGAGTAAAATTGTGAATCCATTTACAAAAATTACAATGTCTGCACAAAGTGGAGTAGCATATTTAAAAAATAAATTATCTAAAAATAATGAATATTTTGTTACACAAGATGAGTTAAAATCTCAAAATAGTGAATTGAAAAAGGAAAATGATGAATTAAAAATAAGCAAGCAAGAATTGGAAGTATTAAAAGCTGAAAATAAAACATTAAAAGAATATGTAAAACTTACAGACCAGTATTCAGAATATAATACAACTCCAGGATATGTAATACAAAGGGATTTTTCTAATTATAGTAAAGTAGTTGTAATAAACATTGGAAAAAATGATGGAATAGAAAGTGGTATGACAGTTGTTGCTGAAGGCGGCCTTGTGGGGTATGTTGTATCAGTAGAAGATAATTCATCAAAAGTTCAAACAATAATAGATACTGCAAGTGCAGTAAGTGCAGCTTTTGTGAATACAGAAAAAAGTTTAGTAACACGTGGAATACTTGATTCAAAAGATAGAGTTAAGGGAACATATATAGATAACGATGTTGTTGTAAATGAGGGAGATAGTATTGTTACATCTGGTATTGGAGGAATTTATCCAAAAAATATAAACATAGGAAAAGTAAAAGAAATTGTAAATACACAAAATAAAACCAATAGATATGTGTATATTGAAACAGCAGTAGATTTTGATAATTTAAATAATGTATTAGTAATAAAAAAATAAGTTAGGAGGTACCAATTGAAAAAAATAGGAATAATAATTTCAATAATAATAATATATTTTTTTATATATTTTTTACAAACTAATTTTTTTTGTTGGTTTACAATAAATGGGGTTCAGCCTAATTTGTTTATTTTATTAGCACTATTTATTGGAATTTTTATGGGACGAAAAACAGGAACAATTTTAGGTGTTTTATTGGGTTTGTATACTGACTTTTTGTATTCAAATACAATTGGAATATCTGGTATATTATTTGGTGCTATTGGTTTTATAGGTGATTATTTAGATAAAAAATTTTCAAAAGATAGTAAAATAACAATTGTTTTAATGGGAGCAATAATAACTGCGATTTATGAAATTATTATGTATGTGTTTAGATTTTTTAAATTATCTACTACTATAAGTTTGGTTCCATTTTTATATACACTTGGAATTGAAATTATATATAATGCATTAATAATTATAATATTATATCCATTAATACATAAATTTGGCGTATATATTGAAGGATTATTTAAAAATAAAAAAATGTTACCTAGATATTTTTAAAGAAAGGAGACAATTTTGAAGGGCGAAAAAAATAATGAAACAAATCTTAGATATAATATATTAATTGTTATTGTATATATTATAGGATTTCTTTTGCTTCTTCAGCTTTTTAATCTTCAAATACTTAACGGTGATGAATACAGAAATATGTCTAGTGCAAGACTAACAAGGGAAACAACCGTATATGCAGATAGAGGAGAAATTCTTGACAGAAATGGTGTAAAACTTGTTACAACAAGTACAGGCTATAGTTTAGACTTATATAAAACAACGACCGATAATGATGAATTAAATAAAAATATATTAAATATAATTCACGTGTTGGAGGAAAATGGTGATTCATACGTTGATAATTTAATTATAGATGTAAATCCATTTAAATTTTCTACTGAAAATGAAGATACAATAAAAAAATGGAAGAAAAATAATGGAATAAATGAAGAATATAATGCAGAACAATGTTTTAATTATTTAAAAGAAAAATACGAAATAAAAATTGATGATGTAGCTGAAGCAAGAAAAGTAATGGCAATTAGATATGAAATAACACAAAATGGATATAGTACAATAAAACCTGTAGAAATTGCTAATAATATTACTAAAAATTCAATATTAAAATTTAGTGAAGAAAATAGCAGTTTTTCTGGAATTGATATTATAACAAAACCAGTTATAACATATAATAATGGCTCTTTGGCATCACACGTTTTGGGGTATTGTGGAAAAATAACACAATCTGAGCTTGAAATTGTTGGAGATGATTATGATAAAAATGAAATAATAGGAAAAACAGGAATTCAGTATGTTTTTGAAAAATATTTAAGAGGCAAAAATGGAAAAAGACAAATAGATATGGATATTAAAGGTAATATAACAGGTGAGTATATAACAGAAGAACCAGTTGTTGGCTCTGATGTTGAACTTACAATAGATGCCAATATTCAATCTGTTGCTGAAACAGCATTAAAATCTGATATAGAAAAAATTGCAAATGGTGGTTATGCAGAAAAATTTGATGCAAAAGCTGGTGCTGTAGTTGTAATGAATACAAAAACAGGAGAAATTTTAGCTTTGGCAAGTTATCCAGATTATGAACCTCAATTGTTTGTAAATGGAATTAGTACAGAAAAATATAATGAATATAGAGAAAATGAATCTTTATATAACAGAGCAATAAGTGGTACGTATGCACCTGGTTCAACTTTTAAAATGATAACTGCTATGGCTGGATTAGAAACAAATGCAATTACAACAACTGAAAAAGTAAATTGTACAGGTGTATATCCGGCTGCACATAAACCAGTATGTTGGTATTATACAACATATAAAAGAGGTCACGGTCCATTAGATATATCACAAGCAATACAACATTCTTGTAACTATTATTTTTATGAAATAGGAAATAGAATTGGAATTGATACACTTTCTAGTTATTCAAAATATTTTGGATTAGGAAGAAAAACAGGTATAGAATTACCCAGTGAAGCAACAGGAAATATAGCTAGTAGAGATAGAGCAAAAGAAGAAAACAGAGAATGGTATGTAGGAGAAACTCTATCAGCAGCTATTGGACAAAGTTACAATAACGTTACACCAGTGCAAATGGCTAAATATATTAGTATATTAGTAAATGGGGGACACCAAATTGATACTACATTAATAAAATCAATTATAAATTCAGATAACACAGAAGTATCTAAAGATGAAATAAATAAGCACGTAAAAGAAGTATTAGGTGTTGAAGATGAAAATATTGAAGAAAAAACATTTAAAGATGAAAATGTAAAAGCTGTTTTAGAAGGAATGAAAAATGTTACAACAGAATCTGGAGGAACAGCATACTCGATATTTAAAGATTCAAGCATACAAGTAGGTGGAAAAACAGGTTCGGCTCAAGCAGGAAATAAAACTCACGCTTGGTTTGTGGGATTTGCACCTTTTGACAATCCAGAAATTGCAGTAGTATCTATAATAGAAAATGGTGGACACGGAGCATATGCTGCACAAGTTGCAAAAGATATTTTTGATTCATACTTTTATGAAGATGAAGTAGTTAGCAATAATGAGTAAATAAAAGCAAAAGAAAATTTTGTAAATTAATTTTCTTTTGCTTTTTAAATTTAAAGTATACATATTTTATGTACTGTTTTTATTAAAAATGAAGCAACAATAACAATCCGCTAAAAAATTACAAATTGTTAGAATAATAACGAAAATAATGCAATTAATAATAATTTATCATCAATATTTTCTTTATATAAAAAATAAATAAGTGCTAAAATTAAAACATCATCACTATAAAGTTTTATACCAGCAAATTCTAATAAAGGTGAATTTTTTTTATCAGAGCTATTAAAATGTCTTTTTTTTGCATGTTCATCACATTTTTTTTCATCTTCTAAATTTGATTTTACATTATCCGAATTAGAAGTTGTAGGTAATAATTCTTGCGGTTTATTATTTTTTTGAACAGAGCGATATGGCTGATAATTATTAAAATAATGAGGATAATGTGGGGGATAAAAAAATGGTGGTCTAAAATTATTCATTTTTTATTCCATCACCACCTAAGGGATTCATTACTTCAATAATCTTTGCAAATTGCAAGAATTTGATGTAATTATCTATTTTATCTTTTTTGTTATCACTTAAATATGGTTTTAAAGAGCGTAGTAAATTGGCTCTTGGGTCGTCTTTTTTATCGTGATTAATTGAATCCATAATTTTTTTTATTTTTAAAATTGTATTTATATCAAATTCTGGAATTCCACTTGAACTATTGCTTTGTTCAGAAGAATTTTCTGTGTTAAAAGTAGAGCTATTATTACTTTGCTCTGTAGAGCTTGTTTCGTTCGAATTATTAGAAGTTGTGGATGAAGAAAAATTACTTAGGACATTCTTCAAATTATTTGACATATCTTTATCTTCTAAAATGCTATTTAATTTTTGAAAAACATCATTCATATCTCCATCCATAATAAACCTCCAATTTATTTATTCATATTATTTTTTAATTGTTCAATAATTTTTTGTTTGTCATTAGAATTTAAAACATTATTTAATTGTGCGATTCCTTTTTCTAAATCTTTTTTATCCATATTAGATAATGCATTCATTAGTTTTGAAATATCCATATTATTGTTATTCATAATACCTCCATAAAAAATTACTTATTATAATATATGCAGAAAAATTAAAATGTATATATAAATTTTCTTCTTAAATATTGTTTTTTATGGTATTTTGAGATAGAATATAAAACATAATTTGTGTTATTAAAATAGATAATGGAAAAAAATAATATAATATATCACAATATGTAAAAAACTTTTTATATTTTATGTATGTAAAACGACAAAAATTTTAACAAAAATCGTGTAATATATATACATCATAAATAAAAAGGTAAGAGGTGGTAAGGATGTTTCAAAATATAGCGAATGATTTTAGTGATAATAATAAAAATCATTATAAGGATGTTAAATTAAATAACGAAGAAATTGGTATGTTCTTAAAGAGGGCCTTTTCAAGGCAAAACATTATTTTATATGTAATTTCTTTTATGATATCTATGGTAAGTTTTGGAGGTGACATTTCATTAGGGTTAGCACCTTTTGGACTAGCTATTCTTGCTGCAACAGCAAGTTCGGGAATTCCAATAAGCATTGTATATATAATAACCTTATTAGGAAGTTTTGTAGGTCTTGGAAAAGATATAACAGCTAATTACTTTCTTACAAGTTTAGTATTTTTTGCAACACTGTTTATTGTAAAAACGAAAAAACAAGTAGATTATAATGAAAAATTGAAATTAGGAAAAAATATTATAATTTCAATTTTTGTTGTAAATATTGTGCCAATGCTTTTTACAACATTAAAATTATCAAATGTAATTTTTACAGTATTGCTAAGTATAATTACTTATATATTTTATAAAATTTTTGTTAATGCTATAGATGTTATATATGAATATGGAGAAAAAAAGGTATTTTCGATAGAAGAGCTAATGGGAGCAAGCTTGTTGTTGGCAATAGCAATTACAGCACTTGAACCAATAAATATATTAGGATATTCTTTAAAAAATGTGCTTTGTATTTTAATTGTATTAATACTAGGCTGGAAAAGTGGAATTTTAGTTGGAACTACAGGTGGTGTTACAATTGGAATTGTATTAGGAATTATTGGAAATGAGCCACCAATAACAATTGCTGCATTTGCAATTGCTGGAATGCTTTCTGGAATATTCAGTAAAGTTGGTAAATTAGGAGTAATTATAGGTTTTATAGCTGGAAATATTATTATTACATATGTTTCAAATGATAATATAGAGCCAATAATTTTATTTCAAGAAATATTAATTGCATCACTAGGATTATTATTAATACCAAAAAAAGCGGAAGTCGCAATGAACGAATTATTTGACAATTCAACACTATTACCAGATATGAACAAAAGAGCACTTGAAGAAAGTAAAGAAACTGTAAATAAATTAAGTAATATATCTGAAACAATTTCTGAAATGGCTAAAAGTTATGACGAAGTTGCTGCAACAGTATTAGAAAATAAAGAAGACCTTACTTGTGAATTAGAGAATAAAGAAATATTTAAAAAAGAGCTAAATAATAATATAGATGGAATGGAAGATAATATTTTATATGACGATATAAAAAATTCTGATGAAATTATTAATGATATTTTTAAACATTTAAGCAAAAATAAAAAATTAACAAAAGATGTTTTAATTTTAATTTTTGCAAAATATAATAATTATATAATTGGAACCGAAAATGGTAATATTAATAGTAGCGTAGAAAATGATATGAAAGATATGATTGATGTTATAAATAAATCATATAAATTAAGTAAAATAAATTTTGTATGGAAAAAGAAATTAGATGAAAAAAATAAAAGTATGTCTGTTCAACTACAAGGAGTGTCAGAGGTAATATCAGATTTAGCTGATGATATAAGAGATTCAAAAAATGAAAAATATACAGATAAAAAAGAGCTTATAAGAAAAATTTTAATGCAAAAAGGAATTGTTGTATCAGATATAAAAATAAAAAAGAATGACTCTGATAGAACAATTGTTACAATATATACTAAAGATTGTGACGAAAACATTGAAAATATGGCTAAAAAAATAGGACGAGTATTAACTAAAGTATTACAAGAAAAAATGACTTTACAAAAAAAGAAAAGTTCATTAAAACCAGATAACGATTCACTTGCATTTTCTTTTATTTCAAGTGACTTATACAATTTAAATGTAGGAATAGCAAGAGCAAAAAAATATGATTCACCAGTATCTGGAGATACAAGCTTACAAACAAAATTAAATGATGGAAAATATTTATTAGCAATAAGTGATGGTATGGGCTCTGGTCCAGAAGCAAGAAAAAGTAGTAAAATTGCTATTAAAATGTTAGAGCGAATGTTGACATCTGGTTTTAAAAAAGATGTTTCAATAAAAATGATAAATTCAACATTATCTGCCAATAATGATGAAGATATGTATGCAACATTGGATATATTAATACTAGACTTATACCAAGGTAATATTGAGTTTATAAAAAATGGGGCGTGCCCAACATATATAAAAAGAAATAAAGAAGTTGAACTTGTAAATTCAATATCTCTTCCAACTGGAATTGTTAATGATATTGATTTGGTTGTATATGATAAAGACATAAAAGATGGAGATATTATTGTAATGTGTAGTGATGGAATTGTAGAATCAAATACAGAGTATCTACACAAAGAGCTTTGGCTTAAATACTTTTTAGAAGAGCTTCAAACAGATGATGTACAACAAATTGCAGATTTAATAATAAGTGAGGCAATTGATAATGATTATGGTAAAGAAAAAGATGATATGACTGTAATTGTAGCGAAAGTAAGTAAATAAAAAAATAAAAGACCAATTGGTCTTTTATTTTTTTATTTAGTTTTTAAATTTGTGGATTTTATTGATATAATTTACATTTAATAAAAAATTATATAAATTTTTTTTACTAGTTTACTAAAAAAAAAGCTTATGTTATAATGTAGAAAAATTAAAATATGAAAGGTGTAATAATTAATGAATCAAATTTTGTCGTTTAAAACTATTGGAAATTCAAAAGTACAATTAAAAAAAGTAATTAAATTTTTTTCAGTGTTTATAATATTTTTTGGAATAATATTAGCAACAGAAGGGGCATTTGGTTATTATCAAAATAAAAATAAAAATGTAATTATAGGAGAAACTCCAAATATAAGCATAAAAAGAAACAACGATATAACAATATTAAATATAACATCAAAAATAGGTGTACACAAAATAATTTATTCTTGGAATGATGGAATTGAAACAACAATGGAAAAAAGTGGAGAAAAAGAGTTAGAAGTTGAAATACCAACAACGTTAGGTACGAATGATTTAAATATAAAAATTGTAGATTCTAACGGTAATACAATAACTTATGATTCTGTAAAAATTGCTTACGATGGAGCTCAAGATACTAATGAAAATTGGGAAGAAGCAGTTAAAAATGATAAAACAAAACCTATATTAACAGTAGAATCAGTAAAAGGAAGAATTGTTATAACAGCAAAAGATGATGTGAAAATGTCATATGTAACATACAGCTGGAATGGTGAAGAAGAAAATAAAGTAACAGGTTTATCTGATGATGAAAAATCTTTAACAACAGAAATTGATTCAAGAAGTGTAAAAAAAGGAACAAATAAACTAGTTGTAAAGGCATATGATAAAGCTGGAAATGTTGAAACTGTTGAAAAAGAAGTTCAAGGAGCAAATGGTTCAGAAATACAAGTAAATCAAGAAGATGACAATATTGTTATAAAAGTAAAAAATGATATAAATATAACTAAAATTGTATATACATTTAATGGTGAAGAAAAGACTATTGATAATATAAATAAAAATGAATATGAATTTAAATTACCACTTAAAGATGGAGAAAATAAAATTTCAATTTCTGCATATGCAGATTCATTAAAAAGTGATTACGAAAATACTTTTACAAAAAAGGTATATGGTACAAACGGACCAAAAATAAGTGCATTAAGAGATGGAAATGAAATAATAATTAATATAACAGATGAAAATAACATTACAAAAGTTACCTACAACTTTAATGGCGAAGAAAAGACAGTTGATAATATAAATAAAAAAGAATATCAATTAAAACTAAATTTAGTCGACGGAAATAATTATATTATTGTTGATGCGTATAATCAAAACGATAAGAGCCAATATAAAGGTAAAACAACAAAATAAAAGATAGCGAGAAAATCTTATTTGATTTTCTCGCTATTTTTTAGCAACAACCTCTGTTACCTCCGCAACAACAACAAATTATTAGAAGTAAAACTATTATCCAAATGCAGTCATCTCCAAATCCGAAACCACATCCGCATCCGCAATTTCTATTTTCTGGCATATCTTATTTCCCCCCTTTCAAATCTTTCGTATGGTATATATTATTCTAAATGCTAAAAACTGTTACGAAAAAATTAATAAAATAAAAAATCCTATATACAAAGTTATAAAAATAATGATATAATCCGTTATAATGAAGATAAAATTTTTTTGAATGTGGAAAGGACTGATAGTAAAAATGGGCAATATAGTACTGTTAGATGATTTGACTATTAATAAAATTGCAGCAGGTGAGGTTATCGAAAGACCAGCATCTGTTGTTAAAGAATTAATGGAAAACTCAATAGATGCTGGAGCAACAAATGTAACAGTAGAAATAAAAAATGGTGGAATAACATATATACGAATAACAGATAATGGAAAAGGTATTTTACCAGATGATATGGAAATTGCATTTGAAAGACACGCAACAAGTAAAATAAGAAGTGCAAAAGACCTAGAAACTGTAAAATCAATGGGATTTAGAGGAGAGGCATTAGCAAGTATTGCCGCTATAGCGCACGTAGAATTAACTTCAAGAACTGCTGATAGTGAATTAGGATATAAAATAGTTGTTGAAGGTGGAAATATAATAACTAAAGAAGTTGTTGGATGTCCTAAAGGCACAACGATAATTGTTGAAAATTTATTTTATAATACACCTGTAAGATATAAATTTTTAAAGAAAGATTTTACTGAAACAGGTTATGTTGAAGATACTGTTACAAGGATTGCTTTAGTAAATCCTAATGTATCAGTTAAGCTAATTAATTTAAATAAAAATATAATTAATACTAATGGAAGCGGAGATATTAAAGACGTTGTATATAGTATATATGGCAAAGAAATAGCCGAAAACATAATAAAAGTTGATTATCAATATGAAGATATGAGAGCTGTAGGATGTATTGGAAAGCCATCAATAGCAAAGTCTAATAGGTCAAATCAACTATTTTTTGTAAATAATAGATTTGTAAAAGATAAAACATTAACAAGTGCTGCAGAGCAAGCTTTTAAAGGAATGCTTTTACCCGGGAAATATGGATTCTTAATATTAAATTTAGAAATAGACCCACATAAATTAGATGTAAATGTGCATCCCGCTAAATTAGAAGTTAGATTTCAAGAGGAAAATAAGGTATTTAAATTAGTTTATCATTCAATAAAAGAATCATTTATGCAAAACAATAATTTGACAGAAAATAAAGAGCAAGAAAAAGAAAATTTTATAAATGAAAAAAATAAAATTGAATTAGATGAATTTGGAATACCTAAGTATCAACCTAAGGAAACAAATTCAAATTTTAATATGAATATAAGTGCAAAAAGTACAGGAAATTTAATTGAGGATATTTATAATGAAAAGCTAATAAATTCAATGAATAAAACTACCGAAGAAAATAGTAATAACAAAGTACAAGAAGATAATACTACTTCTAGCTATAAAGTTGTAGAAGAAGTGAATGATAATGAAAAAATTTCTTACAATAATGAAGCAGAGCCAATTTCGAATAATGAGCAAAATGAAGAGCAAAATTCAAGTAAAGAAAACAATATAAATTTAGATGATGAATTTGAAGAAATGTATAGAAAAACATTTGGAATTAAGCCAATAACATCAGAAAAAAAGGTAGAAGAAAACAAACCAGAATATATTGAAAAAAATGATGAAGTAGAAATAAAAAAGGCTGATGAAGATGTTGCACCTATTTTGAAAAAAGATTTATATATATCAAATATAAAATATAAATTTATAGGAATTGCTTTTTCATCTTATATAATTGTAGAAATTGAAAATGAGTTATATATTATAAATCAACAATCTGCTAATGAAAGAATTATGTATGAAGGGATAAAGAAAAATTACTATAATGATGAAAAAGACTCTCAAATGATGCTTTTACCAGATATAATAACTTTAACACATAAGCAAATGGATATTGCAAAAGACAATATGGAATTGTTTAAAAAAGCAGGATTTGAACTTGAGGAATTTGGTGATAATACTATAAAATTAAGTGGAGTACCTAGTATCTGTATAAATTTAGATACAAAAGAATTGTTTATTGAAAGCTTAGATGCAATAAATACTGTGGCTAGAACTGCTAAAAGGGAAATTGAAGAAAAATTTATTGCTACAATAGCAAGCAAAGTTGCAGAAAAAATAAAAAAAGCTCTTACATTTGAAGAAGTAGATAGTTTAATGCAAAAGTTATTAATATTAGATCAACCATTTTCTTGTCCACAAGGCAAATCAATAGCAATAAAATTGTCTGAGTATGAAATAGAAAAGAAATTTTCAAAATAATAAAGGAGAACAATATGGAAAAGCCAAAGGTAATTGTAATTTGTGGACCAACTGCATCTGGCAAAACGGCTCTTTCAATAGAACTTGCAAAAAAAATAAATGGTGAAATTATTTCAGCAGACTCTATGCAGATATATAAAGATATGGACATAGGAACTGCAAAACCAACAGTAGAAGAAATGCAAAATATTAAACATTATTTAATCGATTGTGTTTCTCCATCTGTAAGATATAGTGTTGCAGATTTTAAAAAAGATGCTACATTTGCAATTGAAGAAATATTAAAAAAAGGTAAAACACCAATAGTTGTAGGTGGTACAGGCCTGTATGTTGATTCTTTAATATATGGAATTGATTATAACGAAATGAATGTTGACCTGGAATATAGAAAAGAGCTTGAAAAAATTGCCGATGAAAAAGGTTTAGATTACTTATATAGTTTAGCAGAAAAAATAGATAAGCATGCAGCAGAAAAAATAAGTAAAAATGATAAAAAAAGAATTTGCAGAATATTAGAAATATATAAATCAACAGGAAAAACAAAAACAGAACTTGAAATAGAATCCAGAAAGAAAGAGCTTAAATATGATTTTAAAGTATTTGCTATAGATATGGATAGAGCTATTTTATATGATAGAATAAACAGAAGAGTAGACATAATGATAAAAAATGGATTAATTGAAGAAGTTAAAAATTTAATAAAAAAGTATAATGAAATTCCTACAGCAATGCAAGGCTTAGGATATAAAGAAGTTGTGGCATATTTTAATAATGAATATTCTAAAGAAGAAATGATAGAAAAAATAAAAATGGAGAGCAGAAGATATGCTAAAAGACAACTAACTTGGTTTAGAAGAAACAAATCTATTAAATGGTTAGATGCTTCAAATGGAACCATAAAAAATACAGAAATCATTTTGGAAGAAATAAGGTGAAGGAACTATAGAAAAGAAAAATTTAAAAAACAAAAAGATATTGAAAGTAGTGTTTATAATTATAGCAGTTATAGTATGTATATATTTAATTGCACTACTTATAAAATTAATAAGAAAACCGACCGAAACATTTGTAGTTGAAAAAGGAAAAATTTACCAAGAGGAGTTTGCGGAAGGTTATATAATTAGAGATGAAACTATTGTAAATAAAGAAAATACCAATGATGAAATTGTACCAATTAAATCAGAAGGTGAAAAAGTAGCTAAGGGAGAATCAATATATAGATATTGTATCAGTAATGAAAGTGAAATTACTGATAAAATAGAACAAATTGATTTGGAAATTCAAAATAATTTAAGCAATGATGATACATATTTTTCTACAGATGTTAAATTAATAAAAAATCAAATTGATAAAAAATTAGATGAAGTATGTGAAAGTAATAGTTTAAAAAAGATAAATCAAAACAAAACAGAAATAAGTACATATTTGACCAAAAAAATGAAAATCAAAGCTGAAAATTCAAATAATGAAACTTTGAAAAAATTAGTAAATGAAAGAAATTCATATGAAAATCAATTAAATAGCAATTCTAAATACATAACAGCAGATAGAAGCGGAGTAATTTCGTATAGAATAGATGGCCTAGAAAGTTCACTAAAAAATGGAGATTTTTCATATTTAAATGAACAATATTTAAAAAGCTTAGATATTCAAACTGGACAAATTATTGCTTTAAGTAGTACATCAAGTAAAATTGTAGATAATTTTCAATGTAATATTGTATGTATTTTAGATTCAGACGAAGCAAGAAACTCGGAGGTAGGAAAAAGCATAAAATTAAGATTACAAAATTCAGAAGAAGTGCCAGCAAAAATCGTATACAAAGCAAATGAAAAAAACAACAAAGTTTTATTAGTTTTTGAAATTAATGATGATGTTTCAGAGCTTATAAAATATAGAAAGACGTCTTTTGATGTAATTTGGTGGAGTGATTCTGGGTTGAAAATACCAAATTCTGCAATAAAATATGACGGAAATATTGCATATGTAATAAGAAATAGGTCTGGATTAAAAGAAAAAATATTAGTTAAAATATTAAGAAGTAATGATAAATATTCAATAGTAGAAAATTATTCATATGCAGAGCTAAAAGAAGCTGGATATGATACATCTGGTATTTCAAACAAAAAGTCTATTTCAATATTTGACCAAATCGAAAATTAAATATTACAGAAATATTACAAGAATATTAAGTTTGTATTACAAAAAATCAAAAGTATTGACAATGCGTCCAAAAAGTTAGATACTATATGCAAGTTAATACAAATGAAAAGTATTAAAATTTAGGAGGTTATATATATGTCAGGAGCTATAATGAACAAGGTATGGGATTTATTTGGTATGGATAATGCAGAAGATAAAGATGAAAACGAATATGAATATGAAGATTATGAACAACCAGAAGAGGAAGTTGAAGAAAAAAAATCTTGGGGAAAACGTTCAAAACTATTAAGTTTACCACAAGCACAACAAGTAAAAATGGTAATATCTCAACCTACAACTTTTGAACAATCTGAAGGTATTTGTGATCTTTTAAAAGAAAAAAAATCAGTGATTGTAAATTTAGAATATGTAAATAAAGATATTGCTAGACGTATAATAGATGTTGTAAGCGGAGCTGTTCATGCTTTAGATGGACATATGCAAAAAGTATCAAATTCTATATTTTTAATAGCTCCATACAATTATGATATTACAACAGAAATGGCAAGAGAAGAAATAAAAAATAAACTTTCTGTTTCATGGTTAAAAAATAACATACCAAACGAGTAAAAAAGTTTAGGAGGGATATAAATGATGATTACACCATTAGATATTGAAAATAAGAAATTCTCTAAACGGATGGAATGGATATAGCATGGAAGAGGTTGATGAATTTTTGGATCAAGTAACTGAAGAGCTAGAAAAAAAGTGTAAAGAAGTTTCATCATTAAATAAAGAGCTAGAGCAAGTAAAAAAAGAATTAACTGAATGTAAAGGTAGAGAATCTGCTATACAAAACACTTTAATTATTGCACAATCAACAGGTGACGAAATTATTAATAATGCAAAACAACAAGCTAGCCAAATAATTAAAGATGCAGAAGGAACAGCAAGACAATCAGTAGAAACACTAAATCAATCAATTATAATTAAAAGAAAAGAACAAGAAGATTTAGATAAACAATTAGATGTATTTAAAGCTAAAATGGAATCTTTATTAATTTCACAATTAGAGCTTATTAAAGATATGAAAAAGGAAAACTAAAAGATAAAGTAACTAATGAAAAAACAGAGGAAAAAATTATTACCTCTGTTTTTGATTTCTATATTAATTTTAAATATTACAATAATACCAAAATATTACAAATTTATTAAATCTATATTACATTTTTATAATATATATTGACATATGCAAAAATAATTATAAAATATATAAAGAATTTAATAATAGTACTTAGGCAGGAGTAAATATGAGAGTTATTAGTCGGTAAAGCAAGAGGAACAAAATTAAATTCAATAGATGATATTGCTACAAGACCAACATTAGATAGAGTTAAAGAATCTTTATTTAATATTATAAACAATAAAATAGAAGATTCTATAGTTTTAGATTTATTTGCTGGTAGTGGGGCTATCGGAATAGAGTTTTTAAGTAGGGGATGCAAAAAGGCATATATGTGTGATAAGTCACGTAATGCTGTTAAATTTATAATTGATAATCTTAAAAGAACAAGATTACAAGAAGATGCTATTATTATTAATAAAGATTATGCTAAATGTTTGAATGAATTAAAAAATAATAAAATAAAATTTGATATTATATTTTTGGATCCACCATATGATTTAGATATTTCAAAAGAAGCAGTAAAACTAATATTAGAATATAAGCTATTAAATGAAAATGGAATAATAATAATAGAAACAGATGAAAAAGAAAGAGAATTAAGAAATTTAAAAACAATGAATGTTGAAATTTATGATAGCAGAAAATATGGGAGAGCTAATCTTATATTTTTGGCCGAAAGGGGTTAAACAATGGAAATATTTACTTTATTAGAAAACATAGAGGATATACTAGAAAAAAGCAAGGGAGTACCTTTTTCAAACAAAGTGTTAGTTGATAAAGAAGAAATTTTAGAAATAATTAGTGAATTAAGATTAAAATTACCAGAAGAATTAAAGCAGGCTAAATGGATTAAAGAAGAAAGACAACGTATTTTAGTAGAAGCACAAAAAGAAGCCGATGATATAGTTAAAGAAGCAGAAAATAGAATTATATCAATGATTGATGAACATGAAATAACAAAAAAAGCATATGAGAAAAAAGCAGAGATTATTGAAACTGCAAACGAAATGTCAAGAGAAATTTCAAAAGGTACAAAAGATTATGCAGATAATTTATTAAACGGAATAGAAGTATCTCTACAAGAAGCTTTAAAGATAATTCAAAATAATCGTAATGAACTTAAATAATTAATAATAAATCAGTAATCGGGGTTTTTTTAGTAACATTTTATATCCGATTACTTTTTTTGATTGGGAGGATACTATATGGCAAAAAAAAGAAAAAGTAAGAAGAAACAAATGAAACTAAATACAGATATAAAAGTAATATTACTAATATTGTTAGGCATTGTACTTGCGATATTAATATATGGAAATTCTGGATATGTAGGAAACTTTTTAAATGAGATATTAGGTGGTATAATGGGAATTTTTAAATATATTGTTCCAGTCGTTCCGTTCGTATCTGCTATATATATGTTTAGTAATAATAAAGAAGAGTTATTAGCTAAAATAATTCCATCATCTATTATATTACTGTGCTGTTCAGCAATGATGACATTATACCAAATATTAAATAATGCATTAGAGTATAATATTCAATTTCAAGAAATATTAGATAGAGCATTTTATTTAGGAAAACTTAACAAAGGTGGAGGCGTAATAGGCTTATTAATATCATATCCACTTGTTAAACTATTTGAACCAATTGCAGCTTTAATAATTATTATTGGAATAGCAATTATTGTTGCTGTAATGGTATTTGGATTAAAACCTAGTGAGCATATATCTAAATTTGTAAATAAAATGGAAGATGAACGAAAAATAAATAGAACTGAAGAGCAAAAAAGCAATAAGATAAAAAAACAGTCTGTTATTCAAGAAGATTTGGGTGATGTGGCTTATGCAAAACCAGAAACAGCAAGAGAAAGAAAACAAAGAGAAAAAGAAGAGCGCAGAAGAGAAGCCCTTAAAGTTGATGAACAATTAACAATAAATATGTTAGAGCAAGAAAAGAAAGCCAAAAACACTAATAATTCTAATGGTGACTACATAGAAGGCAATTTATTTAAACAAGAAGAAGAAAAAAAGGAAGAAAAGAAAAAAGAAGTTTTACAGTTGGAGCATGCTTTAGTTGTTGAAGATGAACACTATGAATATCCTCCAGTAGAATTATTAAGTAAAGGGAAAAAAGCTTCAAGAGGAAGTGCAAAAATGTTGGCTGATACAGCTGCAAAATTGCAAAAAACATTATATAGTTTTGGTGTATCTGCAAAAGTTGAAAATGTTTCTGTAGGACCAACAATAACAAGATATGAATTAAAACCTGCAGAGGGAACAAGAGTTAGTAAAATCGCCAATTTGGCAGATGATATAGCTTTAAACTTAGCTGCAGAAACAATAAGAATTGAAGCTCCAATACCAGGTAAACAGGCTGTTGGAATAGAAGTACCAAATAAAGAAAAAGAAGCAGTACATTTGAGAGAAGTTATAGAAAGTAGCGAATTTGAAAATAATAAATCAAAACTAAGTGTAGCACTAGGAAAAGATGTTGCAGGTAAAACAATAATTGCAGATATTGGAAAAATGCCACACGTATTAATTGCTGGTTCAACAGGTTCTGGTAAAAGTGTTTGTATAAACTCAATTATAACAAGTATAATTTATAATGCAAAACCAAGTGAAGTAAAGCTTGTAATGGTTGACCCTAAAGTTGTTGAATTATCAGTTTATAATGGAATACCTCATTTACTTATTCCAGTTGTAACAGACCCTAAAAAGGCAGCAGGAGCATTAGCATGGGCTGTTCAAGAAATGGATGATAGATACAATAAATTTGCACAAAAAGGTGTTAGAGATTTAAAAGGATACAATAAAGCAATTGAAAAAGAAAATGAAAATGCAAAACTACCACAAATTGTTATTATAATAGACGAGCTCGCAGATTTAATGATGGTTGCTGCAAAAGAAGTAGAAGAAGCAATATGTAGATTAGCACAAAAAGCTAGAGCTGCTGGAATGCATTTAGTAATTGCAACTCAAAGACCATCTGTTGATGTTATCACAGGTTTAATTAAAGCAAATGTGCCATCAAGAATTGCATTTGCCGTTTCATCACAAGTAGATTCAAGAACAATATTGGATTCAACAGGAGCTGAAAAATTATTGGGAAAAGGTGATATGCTATTTTATCCTGTAGGTGCATCTAAACCATTAAGAGTACAAGGTGCATTTGTTTCTGATGATGAAGTTGAAAAAATAGTTGATTTTATTAAAATGAATGCTGGTGAAGTAAGTTATAGTGAAGATATAATAGAAAGTATTGAAAAAAGTAATAAATCTGATAAAGAGCTATTAGAAAGCGAGGCATGTGAAGATGATTCTGATCCTTTCTTACAAGATGCAATTGAAACAGTAATTGAGACCGGACAAGCATCAACATCATTTATTCAAAGAAGATTTAAAGTTGGATATGCAAGAGCAGGAAGAATAATTGACCAAATGGAAGAAAGAGGTATAATTTCTGGATATCAAGGAAGTAAACCAAGAGAAGTTTTAATGAGCAAAGAAAAATGGGAAGAATTAAAAATGCAGACAAGCAAAAATGATTAAAAGGGGAGAAGTGATTTGAAAAATAAAGAAACATTATTCTCAAAAAATAATTACGATATTCAATTAGAAGAAGTACTAGATAAAAAAGATTTTGACGATGAAGCAAAGAGTCTAATATTAGGTATATTATACAGAATAGAAGAATCATATAAAGATTATGCAAAAGTAAAATTAAATGTAAAATTAAAAAATGAAATTATTGAAGAAATAATCAATATAATAAGAGATAAATGCGATAAAATTGAAATTTTAAATCCAGAAAACAGTAAGAATAAATTTCAAGTGGATAGAAAAAATAAAATCGTTAAAGTGTTTCCAAATGAAGTAAATTTATTACAATCACTATATTATATAAATACACAAAACCCCAAAAAAGCGAAGTCTATATTTAATAAAGCTATTATTAATACAATAAACAATGGAGAAGCATTAAATAATACCGAAATTATAAGGGATTTTAATGGTTGGTCTTGGAACAATGTTATTGATACAGATATAAACAAGTATTATAATTTAATATATCAAGATTTATTACTATTATTAGAAAATGAAGCACTAAGAAGTATAACAAACAGCAAAGATATACAAACAAATTTGCAAAAGAATATGAATGAAATATATGGTGAAAAAAATGCAAATAATTTTTTAGAGCTTTTCAAAAAATGTTGTATACTAATATATGTATATAATAATGAAAAAAGAAAAAATGAGGTTATACAATATTTAGATGAAAGAAAAAATGAATTAATGCAAATTACAAATAAATCTGATTATATTTCAAAAATTACAATAGAAAATAATAATAATATGAAAATTGTAAGTAAAATAGAAAATATGTTAAAAAGTGAAGCATTAATATTAAAAAAATTTAATAAAGAAAAAATAAAGGAAAAATATAAAACAATTGAAAATTATAAACAAGCATTAAATAAAATGAAAAACATAAAAACAGTAGAAATAAATAAAAATTCAAAATTGCTTAATCCGTTTGAATATGTAAAAAGAAAAAATACTATTGAATGTGAAATAAAAAGCCTAAATGATATAGTAGTTTTAATGAAAAATAAAAAATCATTATATAATACTTTAATAAGTTTGCAAAGGAAAGTAATAACTTGTTTATATAAAAAAATAGAAGTATACGATTTAAAAAAAGAATTAGTAAATTTAATATATGAGGTAAGATATTATAATTTATTACCAATAGAAAAAGATAAAAAAATAAAGGATTTAAAAGAATTAGAAGTAGACCTAAGAAATATGCAGAAAAAACTTACTAACAAATTATGTGAAAATAAAGTTGTTGATACATTTGCCAAAGATTATAATATAAATTATAATATTATAAAATATATTTTTATTACAAAAATGACTAATATAAATAAAATTCAATTAAGTATGATTTATGATAATAAAAAATTAAATATAAGTTATTATGATGAAAATGTTCTTGAAAAAGAAGAAAAAATAAATTTCAGTGAAGATGATTTTAATGAATTAACAAAAAAGACAAATAGAAAAATGAGAATTATTATTTAATAGGAGGTACAAATGAAAGTTACTTTTTGTGGAGCAACTAAAACTGTTACAGGTTCAAATTTTTTAGTAGAAGGTGCTGGGAAAAAATTCTTAGTAGATTGTGGATTATACCAAGGTGGAGCAAAAGATGAAATAAAAAATGAAGAGCCTTTTCCATATGATATTAATGAAATAGACTTTATGTTATTAACACATGCACATATAGACCACTCAGGAAGAATTCCAAAATTATATAAAGAGGGATATAGAAACCAAATATATGCAACAAATGCAACCTGTGATTTATGTGCAATAATGCTACCAGATAGTGGTCATATTCAAGAAACCGAAACTGAATGGAAAAATAGAAAAAGAATTCGTAGAGGTGAAGAAGAATTAGTACCAATATATGATGCCGAAACAGCTGCAAAATCTTTGGAACTATTTAAAGGAGAGCCATATAATCAAATAATAGAGCTAGATGACGATATTCATGTAAGATTTAATGATGCCGGACACATGCTTGGTTCTAGTACAATTGAAATATGGATAAGAGAAAACGGAGAAAATAAAAAAATAGTATTTTCTGGTGATTTAGGAAATAATGATATACCATTATTAGCAGAGCCAACGATGATTCAAGATGCAGATTTTCTTGTTATGGAATCAACATATGGTAATAGATTGCATATAAAAAATGAAAGTAAAGCTGAAACTTTTATTAATATAGTTACAGATACAATAAAAAATGGAGGAACAGTAGTTATACCTTCATTCGCAGTAGGAAGAACTCAAGAAATTTTATATGAGCTAAATAAGATAAAAGATTCAGAAGATGACAGTCCAGAATTTGAACGTAAATATAGATTATTAATGAATACACCTGTATATGTTGATAGTCCACTTGCAATCTCAGCAACAGAGGTTTTTAAAGAAAATATGGATTTATTTGATAAGGAAACACAAGAATTAATAAGAAGAGGCGATAATCCTCTAGAATTTCCAGGTTTGAAATTTACACAAACAGTTGAAGAATCAAAAGCTTTAAATGAAAGCAATGAATCTGCAATAATAATTTCAGCAAGTGGTATGTGTGAAGTTGGTCGTATAAAACATCATTTAAAACATAACATTTGGAATCCTAAAAATACGATTTTATTTGTTGGATATCAAGCACCTGGAACTTTAGGTAGAAAAATTGTCGATGGTGCAAAAACAGTAAAAATATTTGGCGAAGAAGTAGCTGTAAATGCAAGAGTTGAATATATTGAAGGATATTCAGGTCATGCTGACCAAGCAGGTTTATTACATTTTGTAAATTCTTTTGTTAAAAAACCAAATCATATATTTTTAGTTCATGGTGAGGAAGAAAGTCAAAAGGTACTTAGAGACAAAATAAATGAAAATTTTGATTTACCAGTATCAATTCCAGATTATTGTGAATCTTTTGATTTAACAAACACAGTACAAGCTACAGGAAATATAAGAAAGAGAAACTTAAACGAATACAAGAAACTAGAAGTAATTGATAGAATGGAAACACTAAAAGAAGAGCTTATAGATATGGAAAGTATTGTTAAAGAAGATATACTTGCAAATACTGTAAATGATGACGAAATAAGTAAATTAAATGAAAGAATAAAAGAATTAGAAAAACAAATTGTTGAAATTGTAGAAAATAAATAAAAACATATGATTACACTGAAAATAACAAAATATTTTCAGTGTAATTTAGAAAGGAATACAAATGACAAATAAATATTATAATGACGCAATAATTGGAAACAAAAAAATAATTGCAAGTTATACAGAAAAGGGTGAACTACAAAGATTGTGCTATCCAGAAGTAGATGGAAGACAATTTATAGATTATTTTCAAACTGGAGTAAAAATCAATGATTCAAATTTAATCTATTTACATCAAGATATAAATAATAAATATAGTCAAAAATATGTAAAAAACACAAATATATTAAAAACAAATATAGAAAATACATATTTTAATTTAAAAATAGAACAAACTGATTTTGCATTAGTTGATAAAAATATTATTGTAAAAAAATACATATTTAAAAATAATAATTCTGTAGATTTAGATACAAAGTTTATTATAAATAGTAAAATTTTATCAAACGATTTAGAACGATTTGGAAGCAGAATTGTTGATAAAGGAATAATTCAATATAACCATAATTATGCAATGGCAATTTTTTCAAACAAAAATCTATATGGACATAAATTAAATGATGTTCAAAGCACATTACAAAGTGCAGTAATTAGGGATAAAGACTATATTGGAATGTCAAATGAAATTGCAATATCGTATGATATTGGGGTGATACATCCAGGTGAGCAACAAGAATTAAATATATTTATTCTTGTAAACGAAAATCACGATATTGAAGAAAAAATACAAAAATGTGTAAAATTAAATACAGATATTGAATTTGAGAATGTGAAAAATTATTGGAATTTATATGTTGAAAATCACTCTAAAATAAAGATTGAATCAAACAAAAGTGACTTTTATAAAAAATTACTTGAGATATATAATAGAACAATATTATTATTTCCATTATTGATAAATGATGAAACAGGAGGAATTGTTGCTGCGCTTGAGTTAGATGAAAATAGAACTAAAAGTGGATGCTACGCATATTGCTGGCCACGTGATTCAATATTTATTACAAGAGCATTTGATTTATTAAAAATGGAAAAAGAAACCGAAAAATTTTATAATGTATTTTGTAAAAACACACAAAGTGATAATGGAATGTGGGAACAAAGATTTTATACAGATGGAACATTAGCACCTTGTTGGGGATATCAAATTGATGAAACTGCAAGTGTAATATATGGCGTATATGACCACTATAAACATACAAAAGATAATAAATTTCTAGAAGAAAACTTAAGAATGTGTGAAAAAGCAACAGAATTTTTATTTGCATATACAGAAAATTTATTAAATATAGATGAAGAAGATTTAGTAAAAAAAGAGCTACAAGAAAAATATAAAAAATATTTTGAGATTACTAAACACGTAAGTTATGATTTATGGGAAATGAATGAAGGTGTTCATTTATATTCATTATCAAGTATTATTTCTGGGTTGGAGTGTATGAAAAAAATTTATGAAACTATTGATAATAAACAAGAAAATCTAAGATTAAAGCAAGAAAAACGAAATAAAATAGCTCTAAAACTAAACAAATATATACAATTATTAAAAGACTATATTGAAGATAATTTAATAGATAAAAATACTAAAACATTAAAACGAAACCTAAAAGACAACAATATGGATATAAGTGTAATTGGTGCTGTTTATCCATTTAATGTATTTAATCCAAATGAAAAAGTTATAAAAAATACTGTAGATAAAATTAATATGACATTAAGGACTCATACAAGTGGATATTTAAGATTTGAATATGATAATTATATGGGCGGAAATAATCCTTGGATAATAACAACATTATGGATGGCATTGTATTATATAAAAATTAATGATTTAGATAATGCAAAAAAATGTTTTTCATTTGTAGTAAATACATCATTAAAACATGGATTTCTTGCAGAGCAAGTGAATAATGAAGATAAGAACTTTAAATGGGTTATTGGACTAGGTTGGTCACATGCTATGTTTATTATTGTATTAAATGAGTTACTTAAAGCTAATGAAGAAAAAATAATTAAGTAATTTTGAAAGGACTGAAGTAAATGGCAAAAGCAAAAACGATTTTTGTGTGCAATAATTGTGGATATGAAACAGCAAAATGGTTAGGGAAATGTCCTGCATGTAATGAATGGAACAGCTTAGTTGAAGAAAAAATACAAAAAACAAGTGATGGAATATTTGGAAAAGATGAAAAGAAAAAGATTAATAAGCCAACAGCTTTAAATACTGTTGAAGGAAAAGAAACATTTAGAACATCTACAGGTTTTGAAGAGCTAGATAGAGTTTTAGGTGGAGGAATAGTAAAAGGTTCACTAATTTTAGTTGGTGGAGAGCCAGGAATAGGTAAATCAACTTTAATTTTGCAATTATGTGATAAAATTAAAGGCGAAGGGAAAGTACTATATGTTTCAGGAGAAGAGTCTGCAGAGCAAATAAAAATAAGAGCTGATAGATTAAATATCCATAACGAGGATATAATGTTTTTAGGAGAAACTGATATTGATATAATACAATCTGCTATTTTAGAAATGAATCCTAAATTAGTAATAATAGATTCCATTCAAACAATGTATTCTGATGAAATAACATCTGCAGCAGGAACAGTAAGTCAAGTAAGAGAAATAACAGGAAGAATTATGAAACTATGTAAAAGCAATAATATAACAACAATAATAATTGGACATGTTACAAAAGAAGGAAATATTGCAGGACCAAGAGTGTTAGAACATATGGTAGACACAGTTTTATATTTAGAAGGTGAAAGATATTTTTCATATAGAATATTAAGAAGTGTAAAAAATCGTTTTGGTTCAACTAATGAAGTTGGTATGTTCGAAATGCAAAATGAGGGAATGATAGAAATTTTAAATCCATCTACAGTTTTAATTTCAGAAAGAGACGATAATCCAGCAGGTTCTGTAATTGTTGCAACAATGGAAGGTACAAGGCCGTTATTAGTAGAATTACAAGCACTAACTTCTACGAGTGTATTTGGATTACCAAGAAGAACTGCAAATGGTGTAGATTATAATAGATTAACATTATTAATGGCCGTGTTAGAAAAAAAAGCAGGAATGAATTTAGGTAACCAAGATGTATATTTAAATGTAGTAAGTGGAATAAAAGTTTCTGAGCCAGCCGTAGATTTAGGTGTTATATTATCAGTTGCATCAAGTTTTAAAAATTTAAGTATTCCAAATGATACAGTTGTAGTTGGAGAAGTTGGTTTAACTGGAGAAGTAAGAAGTGTAAATCTTATTGACAAAAGATTAAAGGAAATAGAAAAATTAGGATTTAAAACTTGCATAATTCCAGAAAGTAACAAAAAAGTATTGAAAGAAAAATATAAATTAGATATAATAGGCGTGAAAAATATAAATGAAGCAATGCAAAAACTAGGATTACGATAAAATACTAATATTTCATTGAGGAGTGATTAATTTGGACTTTGTCAAAGATAATACAATAACAGAGATATTAAAATTAATTGCACCAGGTACAAAAATAAGAGAAGGTTTAGAAAATATATTAAAGGCAAAAACTGGAGGCTTAATTGTAATTGGTGATACAAAAGAAGTTCTTGATTTGGTAGATGGAGGGTTTAATTTGAATGTTGATTATACACCTTCAAGATTATATGAACTTGCAAAAATGGATGGAGCAATAGTATTAAGTGCTGATTTAAAAAGAATTTTATATGCAAATGCACAATTAATTCCATCTCCAGAAATTTCAACAAATGAAACAGGAACAAGACACAGAACAGCAGAACGTACAGCAAAGCAAACAGGAGAAATAGTAATAAGTGTATCACAAAGAAGGAATGTTATAACAATATTTAAAGGAGACTTAAGATATGTGTTACAAGATAGTTCAAAAGTAATAACAAAAGCAAATCAAGCACTTCAAACAGCAGAAAAATATAAAAAAGTTTTTGATGATAAATTAAATTTATTGAATGAATACGAATTTAATGATATAGTTACATTACAAAATGTAATTGTATGTATTCAAAGAGCAGAAATGGTATTAAAGGTTGTAGATGAAGTAAAAAGAGCAATATACGAACTTGGAGAAGAGGGTAGATTATTTCAAATGCAACTTGACGAATTATTTGGAAATTTAGCAATTGAAGAATCATTAATTATCAAAGATTATATAATATCAAGTAAAAAACAAAACTCAGAAAAAACAGTAGATAAAGCATTATCAAGTATACGAAAACTTGAAAGAGAAGACCTAATGAAAGCACAACTAATAGCTAAAATTTTAGGATATGAGGATTTTGATAATTATGAAGAAGTAAATGTATTTACAAGAGGTTACAGAATTCTAAGTAAAATACCAAGAATGCCAAATAATATTGTTGAAAATTTGGTAAAAAGCTTTAAATCATTTCAACACATTATTCAAGCTGACATACCAGCACTAGATGAAGTTGAAGGAATTGGCGAAATAAGAGCAAAAGCAATAAAACAATCACTAAAAAGAATGCAGGAGCAATTTATTTTTGATAATTTAAGTTTATAAATTATAAAACAAAAGTAAAATAAAAAACGAAAGGAAGAATGATAATGAAAGACAAAAGTAAATTATTATTAATAATAGCAATAATAGCTATAACAGCAGTAATAGCATATGTATGCTATGGAGCATTAAAAGGGGAGAAAAAGCCAGTAGCAACAATGGATGTATCATATGTTGATAATGACGGAAATACACAAACAGGAACCATAAAAATAGAGCTTAATCCAGATGTAGCTCCAGAAACTGTATCAAATTTCATACAATTAGCCAATAATGGGTTTTACAATAATTTGACATACCACAGAATTATATCTGATTTTATGATTCAGGGTGGAGATAAAAACGGTGATGGTTCAGGTTCAGCAAGTCTAAGTGACTTAGATAAAAAAATACAAGCAGGAAGTGAATCTGACCATACATACTCAATAAAAGGAGAGTTTTCTGCAAACGGAGTAAATAACAATTTAAAATTTGGAAAAGGCGTAATAGGAATGGCAAGGTCAGATTTTAGTTCATATGGGCTAAAATCAGAAGGATACAATTCAGGAAGTTCACAATTTTTTATTGTAACAACAGATAACCAAGAAACATTAAATTCTTTAAATGGAAACTACGCTGCTTTTGGTAAAGTAATAGAAGGTTACGATATAGTTGAAAAAATAGCAAATGTAAAGGTTAAAGAAGCAGATTCGGAAGGTGGAGAAGCTTCAACACCAGAAAGTGCACCAGTTATAACTAATCTAACAGTAGAAACATATGGAGCAAATTATGGAATGCCAAATACAATAAATTATGATGATATACAAAAGAAAGTACAACAATATCAACAATATTATCAACAATTAATGAGTTCATACTCGGGTAATTCAACAACATCAGCAGAAGGTACTTCAGAAACAACAACTGAAGGAGAATAAAAATAGGGGGCCGGTTAAAATATATTTAACCGACCCCTATATAGTAATAAAAAAAGAGGTCCAGCCACCTAAAAGATGGCTGGACAAGGTAAAAAGAATAAGGAAGTTTAGAGGAAGTCAATCCATATGAACTTTTGCTAAATCTTTTACCAAATTAAGAAGGAATAAAACCTTCAAAAGTAAATTTAATAGTGAATTTTTTTCTGAATATTTCAATATATTACTACAAAATTGCTATAAAATCAATAGAAAACTTAAAAAAATAAAAAAAGGAGAATTTATAGAAATGACTATATTTGGTTATGATATACGAATGTATTTTTTATTATTTATGATTTATGCAATATTAGGCTGGATAATGGAAGTTACATGTAAATTAATACAGTATAAAAGATTTATAAATAGAGGATTTTTAATTGGTCCATATTGTCCAATTTATGGATATGGAGCTTTATTAATAACAATATTACTTCATAAATATACAAATGATCCAATTGTTTTATTTATAATGGCAATTGTGGTATGTGGAACATTAGAATATTTAACAAGTTATTTTATGGAAAAAATATATAAGGCAAGATGGTGGGATTATAGCCAGAAGAAATTCAATATAAATGGAAGAGTATGTTTAGGTACAATAGTTCCATTTGGTCTATTAGGATTATTAATAATGTATGTGCTAAATCCATTTTTCTTAGGACAAATTGGAAAATTATCTGAAATGTGGTTAAATATATTATTTTGGTCATTACTTGCAATATATATATGTGATAATATAATTTCAGGAATTGTTGTAAGAGCAATAAAAACAACTGAAAAAGGATTTGGAAAGAAACTTGACAATACAGAAGAAATCACAAATAAAGTTAAAGCTATATTAAGACAAAAATCTATATTACACAGAAGATTAATAAATGCATACCCAAAAATTCAAGCTGTAAAATTTAAAATAAAAGAAAAAAAGCAAGAAATAAAAAAATATAGTGAAGAAATTCAAAACAACATAGAAGAAAAAAGTAATTTAATAAAAGAGCAAATAGAAGAAAAAAGTAATGAATTAAAAGAAAAAATAAAAAATGATGATTTAAAAAATAATCAAAAATAGGATATCAAAAAAAGATAAATGATAATTATTCATTTATCTTTTTTTGACATTAAGTATATTGACCTATTTTTTATAATTTGATACTATAAAGCAAGCAAAAGGAGAAAGGAATTAATCAATTAAATAGATTAATATTTCTATATAATTGATTATACGAGATAAATATGATTGCAGAAATTATAATGAATAGTAGTGTAAGAAATTTAGATAGAACATTTGATTACAGTATTCCAATTGATATGGAAGAAAAGGTACATATAGGTAGTAGAGTTTTAGTAAAATTTGGAAATATTAAAGAATTAAAAGAAGGTTTTGTTGTTAATATAAAAGAAAAATCTGAGTTTGAAGTAAAAGATATAGCTAAAGTAGAAGAGCGAGATTTTATAGATGTTCCAAAAGTAAAGCTAGCTAATTGGATGGCTAAAAGATATTTTTGTAATGTATCAGATTGTATAAAATTAATGCTACCACCAGGAACTGGTACAGATAAAATTGCTAATAGAGCAAAGGAAAAAACAGAAAGATTTGTAAAATTATCAAAAGAAATAAATGAAATAGAATTTGATATTGAAAATAAAAAAATAAAATCTGATAAACAAAAAAGAGCTTTAGAATTTTTAATAAAAAATAACGAAATATCATCAAAAGATTTAGAAAATTTTGCTGATGTTTCAACAAGTATATTAAAAACATTGGAAAAAAATGGTTATATAAAATTTTATGAACAAACAGTTGAAAGAAATCCATTTATACATAAAGTTATAGATAGTAGTTCAAAATTAAATTTAACTGATGAGCAAAAATCTGCATATGATGCTGTTGAAGAAGCAATTGATGATTGTATGAACTCAGAGTTTTTATTATTTGGTGTAACAGGCTCAGGCAAAACAGAAGTATATTTACAATTAATAGAAAAAGTTTTAAATATAGGAAAAACAAGTGTAATGTTAGTTCCAGAAATTTCTTTAACTCCGCAAACTGTAGATAGATTTATAGCAAGATTTGGACAAGACAAAATAGCAATTTTGCATAGTAAATTATCTGTTGGGGAAAGATATGATCAATGGTATAAAATAAAAAATGGTGAAGCAAAAATAGTAATAGGAGCCCGCTCAGCAATTTTCGCTCCTATTAGTGATTTAGGTTTAATAATAATAGATGAGGAGCACGATAGTTCATATAAATCTGAAATGACACCGAGATATAATGTAAAAGATGTATCAAGATATTTGGCAAAAGAATATAATGTTCCAATTGTATTCGGAAGTGCAACACCAGATATGGATACATTTTACAAAGCACAGCAAGGAGAAATAGAGCTACTAGAGCTTACTAAAAGAGCAAATAATGCTGAGCTTCCTACTATAAATATTGTAGATATGAAACAAGAGCTGGCAAATGGAAATAGAAGCTCTATTAGTATGAAATTATATGAAAATATAAAAGAAAACTTATCTAACAAAAAGCAAACAATTTTATTTTTAAACAGAAGAGGATATTCTACATTTATTTTATGTAGAGATTGTGGATATGTAGCTAAATGTAAACATTGCAATATTGCTCTAACATATCACATCAAGGAAAATAAGTTAAAATGCCACTATTGTGGGTATGAAGAAATTCCAAGGGGATATTGTCCAGAATGTAAAAGCAAAAACATAAAATATTCTGGAAGTGGAACACAAAAACTAGAAGAAGAAATTAATAAAATATTTCCATCTGCAAAAACCATAAGAATGGATGTTGATACTGTAACTAAAAAAAATTCGCATGAAGATATTTTGAATAAATTTAGAAATGAAAATATTGATATTTTAATAGGAACACAAATGGTAGTAAAAGGTCATCATTTTCCAAACGTAACATTAGTAGGTGTAATATTTGCAGATGGTAGCTTAAATATAGATGATTATAGAGCAAATGAAAGAACATTCCAAATTTTAACACAAGTTGCAGGAAGAGCAGGAAGAGGACAAGATAAAGGTAATGTAATAATTCAAACATATAATCCAGATAATTTAAGTATTGAATATTCAAAAGAGCAAAATTATAGATTGTTTTATAATACAGAGATAATAATAAGGAAACAATTGAAATACCCGCCATTTTGTGATATAATATTAATTGGTTTTAGTTCGGAAAACGAAAAAAATGTAATTGAATCTGCAAGATTTATGTACATGAGTTTAAAAAATAAAATAATAAACGAAAAATTGCAAATCATATTATATAAACCAGTGCCTGCGCCAATTGATAAAATAAAAAATAAAATAAGATGGCGCATAATAATAAAATGTAAGTTTAACAATGAGATAATAGAGGCACTAAACACATCACTTAAAGATTTAAATTCAAAAAAATTAAAAGATGTGAAAACAATAATTGATTTAAACCCAACAAATATGATGTAATAAAAGAAAGGAGAAAAACAATGGCAATAAGAAATGTAAGACTAGAAAATGACGAAATATTAAGAAAAAAATCAAGAACAGTAGAAGTAATAGACAACAAAATAAAAGAGCTTGTAGATGATATGATAGAAACAATGCATGCTCACGATGGTGTTGGTTTAGCAGCACCTCAAGTTGGAATATTAAAAAGAGTGGTTGTAATAGATTTATATGATGATAAAGGACCATATGTTTTAATAAATCCAGAAATAATAAAACAAAAAGGAGAGCAAGAAGTAGAAGAAGGATGTTTAAGCTTTCCAAATCAATTTGCAAAAGTAATAAGACCATCAGAAGTAACTGTAAAAGCATTAGATAGAGATGGAAAAGAATATAAATTAAAAGGAAAAGGATTACTAGCACAAGCAATATCACACGAAGTAGATCATCTAGAAGGAATACTATTCGTAGACAAAATAATACCAGGAACAATGGAAGTAATAAAATGAATATAGGATGTTAAATATATATTCATAAAGGAGGATTTTATATTGAGAATTTTATTTATGGGAACACCAGATTTTGCGAAAGATTCTTTAGAAGCATTAGTAAATGCAAAATATAATGTAGAAGCGGTTGTAACAAATCCAGATAGACCAAAGGGCAGAGGAATGAAAATGATGATGTCACCAGTAAAGGAATTTGCATTAAGCTCTGGAATAGAAAAAATATATCAACCAGAAAAAGTAAAAAATAATGAGGAATTTATAAATGAAATAAAACAAATTAATCCAGATTTAATAGTTGTTGTAGCATATGGAAAAATATTACCACAAGAGATTCTTGATATACCTAAATATGGAAGTATAAATGTTCACGGTTCATTGCTTCCAAAATATAGAGGAGCAGCACCAATACAATGGGCAGTATTAAATGGAGATAAAGTAACAGGTGTTACAACAATGTATATGAGTGCAGGTATGGACACTGGAGATATGATTTTAAAAAGAGAAGTAACAATAGGTGATGATGAAACAACAGGAGAGCTATGGGATAGACTTTCAAAAATTGGAGGAGAATTATTAGTAGAAACAGTAAAGAAAATAGAAAATGGTGAAGCACCAAGAATAAAACAAGGAGACGACTTTACTATGGCTCCAATGTTAAATAAAGAAATGTCAAAAATTGATTGGAAAAATAAAACTGCAATAGAAATAAAAAATCTAGTAAGAGGCTTAAATCCAATAATGGGAGCATATTCTTTTTATGATGGTAAAAAAATTAAATTTTGGAAAGTTCAAGCATACTCAGACGAACAAATATTGCAAATGTTCCCAGAGCTAGAAGAATATAAAGACAGATTTTTAGATTTACCAGAAGGAACAATATTATTTTCAGATAGCAAAATAGGATTATATATAAAAGCAAAAGAAGGAAATATAAAAGTACTAGAAATACAAGGCGAAAATGCTAAAAAAATGAAAACAGAAGATTTTTTAAGAGGAACATATTTAGCAGCTGGACTTTGTTTTGAATAATAAAATTTAGGAATGAGGTAAAAATAAATATTTTTAATAAAAGAAACTGCGTTTTTTTAATATGCAGTTTTTTGATAAATTTATAAGAAATATATAATGATAGGGTTAGAAAAAATATTACAAAAGTGTTACAATAGTATGATAAATTTATTACAATATAGAAAGTAAATAATAAATAGTTTATAATATTATTTGATGATGAGAAAGGAGCGAATTTAATGGAGAAAGTATATGATAAAGATGGATATGATAAAGAAGGATATGACAGAAAAGGATATGATAGAGAAGGATATAATAGAAAGGGATATAACGAAGAAGGATATGATAAAGAAGGCTTTGACAGTCTGGGATTACATAAAGAGACAAGATCTCAATTTAATCCAGAAGGCTATGGCAGAGACGGATATGACAGAGACGGATATAGTAGAGATGGGTATAACAAATATGGGATGGACAGAGATGGCTATAACAGAGATGGATATGACAGAAAAGGATATAATAGAGAAGGATATAACAAAGATGGATTCAATAGAGAAGGAATTCATATAGAAACGCAAACTAAATATGATCCAGAAGGATATGATAAAGAAGGATATGATAAAGAAGAAGGATATAGAAAAAGCATTAATAGAAAAGGCTTTCCAAGATATGGAAAATATAATAAAATTACTCATACTGAATTTGATGTTGATGGATATGATAGAGATGGATATGACAAATATGGATATGATAGAGAAGGATATGGGCGTTTAGGATTTCATAAAGATACAGAATCTAGGTGGAATCCAGAAGGATATGACAGAAAAGGATATGACATATATGGATATGATAGAGAAGGGTATAACAAATATGGGGTTGACAGAGAAGGATATAACAAAGAGGGATATGACATATATGGATATAGTAGAGAAGGATATAACAAAGATGGATTCAACAGAGAAGGAATTAATATAGAAACACAAACCAAATATAATACAAAAGGATATGATAAAGATGGATTCAATAAAGAAGGAATTCATGTAGAAACACAAACTAAATATAATACAAATGGCTACGATAAAGATGGATTCAATAGAGAAGGCTTTAATAAAAGGGGCTTTAATAGAGACGGGATTCACCAAGCAACTGGAACAAAGTTTGATTCAGAGGGATACGATATTAATGGATACGATGTTGATGGACGAGATAGAAAAGGGTATGATAGGAGAGGCTTTGATAAAAAAAGATTCAATTGGCATACTCAAAGACATGTTGATGAAAATGGATATAATGTTTGGGGTTTTAAAAATAAAATACATAAGGATACAGGAACGATATATGATCCAGAAGGATTTGATTGGTTAGGTTATGATAAGAATAAATTTAGAAGAAGTGGCTTTAACAATGAGGGAATACATAGAGAAACTGGAACGATATATGATCCGGAAGGATATACAAGAGAAGGTTTTAATTCTGATGGAGTGAATAAGGAAACAGGGACAAAGTATAATCCAGAAGGATATGATAAAGATGGATATAACGAAGAAGGATATAATATAGAGGGATATAATAGAGAAGGATATAATAGAGAAGGATACGATATAAATGGAATAAATAGAGAAGGAATAAATAAAGATACTGGGGAAAAAGATAAAAGGATTGAATTGGCAGAACAATTTATTTCATTTGGTAAATCTATTGAACAATTTGCTTCAAATATGCAAATGGGACAAGAAAATATTAGTAATATAATTTATCAATTAAAAAATTCGCCATGTATAGCGGGACAAATAAATAAATTATTGGAAAAGAATTCAAAGAAATTTGTTGGTACAATTAAAGTAAAAAAAGCACAATTATTATCTGGAAAAACGACAATAAGAGATGTAAGATATATTGATAAAATATTAGAAATCTGTGAAGAGCAAGAAAAAGAAAAAATATTTGATATGTTGGTTAATGAAATTATGTCACATGATATTAGTGTAATGCAATATTGTGCAATTTTTGGAATGAATAATAACCCAAAATTACCACAGGAAATAATAAGGAAAATTACTGGTTATAATTATGCAATAAAGAAAAATGGCAAAAATACTCGAATGATTGCAAAAGAAATGAATAAAGAAATTAATAGAATAAATGCATATAGCACACCATATAGAAAAATAGATGGAGAAAAAATTGGATATATGGGTGAAGATATGACACCTGTAATGGTCCCTATAACTGACGAATATAGAACAATAGCTAAAGAATACTTAAATGCAACAGACGAATTTATTTGCAATAAAACCATGATTGCGACATTACAAAAAATAGTAAAAGGCGAGATAACTAGAGAAAGTCTGGAAAGAGCTAAAAAAGAAAAAGAATTAAGGTCTTTGCAACAAAGAGATAAAGCCCTTGATGAAACAATTGATATTGCTGAGAAAATTATTAAGGGAAATAGAGAAAATCAGAATAAAAAAATTGTTGGTTCAGATACTGATGTTGGAGATGATAATGACGCTCCGAATTTATAATATTAATGGTAATGGAGGTAGACAATGAATAAGGAAAATTTACCACAAGTAAAAAATAAAAATATATTTGGAAAAATAAAGAATTGGATTTTAAAACTTTTTCACAAAAGTAAAAATGAAAAAGATGAAAACTTTTATTCTTCAGAAAAAACATATATGAATGAAAAAGAGAAAGATTTTGTTGAAAGTATAAATATTAGTGCTATATTAAGATTGCAAAATGAATTAAAGCAAAATAAAATTAGTATGTCTGATTTAACGGATAAAGAATTAGATAGTATGATAGAATTATACCAAAAACAAGTTGAAGAAAAGGAAATAAAATTAAAACAGTATATGAAGAAAATTTCAGCTTAATTATAGAAAAGTAGAGAAATTAAATAAAAAATAGTAAACTGTTAAAGTATAAAATTTTTTTGCATCTAAGGCAATAAATGTCTTAGGTGTTTTTTATATAATAGAAAATACATAATAAAATAAAAATCAACAAAAGAAATGAAAAAATATTTAATTACCTAAATTGCTAAATTGATAGTAAAAATCACAGATCATTGTTAGAAGCAGATATTTCACAAAAAATTCACAAAAATACAAACAAAAACTATTGACAATCCTAAAAAATGGATATAATATATATGCAGTTTAGCAGTCAAATAAAAAGAGTGCTAAAAAGAAGGTGAAAAAATTGTTAGATGATAGAAAAAAACGAATTTTACAAGCAATAGTAGATGAATATGTAAATACAGCAGAGCCTGTAAGTTCTGGTGCAATTTCTAAAAAAAGAGGGTTAGATTTTAGCAGTGCTACAATAAGAAATGAAATGTCAGAGCTTGAAAAAAGTGGATATCTAGAAAAAACACATACATCAAGTGGTAGAATACCATCTGTAAAAGGATATAGATTGTATGTTGATGAACTTCTAAAAGAAGATAATATAAGTTTAGAAGAAATAAAATATATAAAAGAAAAGCTTCAAATAAAAGCTGATCAAATTGAAGATTTAACTAAAATTGCATCTAATACACTATCTGAAATTACACATTATACTACTGTTGCAATAGGACCTAAAGTTACAAAGCAAATAATAAAAGAAATAAAATTTGTACTATTAGGAAGTAGAATGTTAATGGCTGTAATATTAACAAATACAGGGATGATAAAAGAAACAATTATAAATTTTGGAGAAGATATATACGAAGATCAAATAGAAACAATTAATTTATTATTTAATAGTAAATTACAAGGAAAACCTCTAGAAAAAATAAATGAACCATTAGATGAATATATTTTCACAGAAATGAAATCAAGTGCAAGTATGATAAAAACTATCATAGAGCAATTAAACAAAGTTATTTACGAAGAATCTAAATTATACTTAGAAGGTACAAACAAATCATTTGATTTACCAGAGCTAAGTAAAGCAGAAACTGCAAGAAACTTTATAAATATATTAGAAAACAAAAGTGAAGTAGTAGATTTATTAGATAATGAAATTTCAAAAGATATAAATGTCTACTTTGGTGATGAACTTGATGATGAAAACTTAAAAGATTTTAGTATTGTAACATTGAAAAGTGATGAAAAAGACCTTGGAACAATAGGAATAATTGGTCCAAAAAGAATGAACTATTCAAAAATAATTTCAGTAATGAGATATATTCAAAGGTTAATTGATGAAGGAGGAAAATAATGGAAGAAATAAAAAAAGACGAAAATCAAGAAGAGGTAAAAAACAGCAAAAACAATAAAAAAGAGCTAGAAAAAATAAAAGCTTTAATTGAGACACAAAAAAAAGAAATTGAAGAAAAAGATGATAGACTAAAAAGATTAATGGCAGAATTTGAAAACTTTAAAAAAAGAAGTAGCAAAGAAAGAGAAGGTCTATATAATTCTTTAATTGCAGATATAACATCTTCATTATTACCAATATTAGACAACCTTGAAAAAGCTGTTCAAGTTAAAACAGAAGATGAAAATTTTAAACAAGGAATAGAACTTGTATTAAAACAATTTAAAGATGTTCTTACATCAAATGGTGTTACAGAAATAGAAACTATAGGTAAAACATTTGATCCAGAACTTCATGAAGCAATAACTTCTGTTGTTGATGAAAACTTAGGACCACAAGAAATTAAAGAAGAATACAGAAAAGGTTATATGATTGGAAACAAAGTAATTAGACATTCATTAGTTGTTGTGGCTAACTAGTAAATAAGTTATTAATTAGTAAATTGAAAAATTTATTAATATATATAAATAAAAAAATAATAGGGAAACCTATATAAAACAAAAGAATAAAATCAGTTAAGTAAATAAGAAATTTAAAAGAAAATATTTTAGCACCCACTACTAATATTATTCTTTTAGGATATTAAAGGAGGATTTTAAAATGGGAAAAATTATAGGAATAGACTTAGGAACAACAAATTCATGTGTAGCAGTTATGGAAGGTGGAGAGCCAGTTGTAATTCCAAATCCAGAAGGAAATAGAACTACACCATCAGTTGTTGCATTTTCAAAAAATGGAGAAAGATTAGTTGGACAAATTGCAAAACGTCAAGCAGTAACAAACCCAGATAAAACAGTTATATCTATTAAAAGAAAAATGGGAACAGCAGAAAAAGTAAACATTGATGGAGATGAATTTACTCCACAAGAAATTTCTGCAATGATTCTACAAAAATTAAAAGCAGATGCTGAAAGTTATTTAGGACAAAAAGTTACTCAAGCTGTTATAACAGTTCCTGCTTACTTTAGTGATTCACAAAGACAAGCAACAAAAGATGCTGGTAAAATAGCTGGACTAGAAGTATTAAGAATTATAAATGAACCAACAGCAGCAGCTTTAGCTTATGGTGTTGATAAAGAAGATAAAGACCAAAAAATAATGGTATATGATTTAGGTGGAGGAACATTTGATGTTTCAATACTTGATATTGGTGATGGAGTATTTGAAGTTTTAGCAACAAGTGGTAATAACAAACTAGGTGGAGATGACTTCGATGAAGCTATTATTAAATATTTAGTTGCAGAGTTCAAAAAAGAAAGCGGAATTGATTTATCTGCAGATAAAAGCGCAATGCAAAGATTAAAAGAAGCAGCTGAAAAGGCTAAAATAGAATTATCAGGAATGCAACAAACAAATATTAACTTACCATTCATTACAGCAGATAGCACAGGACCAAAACACTTAGACATCACATTAACAAGACCAAAATTTGAAGAATTAATTGGTGATTTAGTACGTAGTACAACAGGACCAGTTAACCAAGCATTAAAAGATGCTGGATTAACATCAAATGATATTGACCAAGTATTATTAGTTGGTGGTTCTACAAGAGTTCCATTAGTTCAAGAAACTGTTAAACAAATAACAGGTAAAGAGCCAAATAAAGGAATTAACCCAGATGAATGTGTAGCTATAGGTGCATCAATTCAAGGTGGTGTATTATCAGGAGATGTTAAAGATTTAGTATTACTTGATGTAACACCATTATCATTAGGTATTGAAACATATGGTGGAGTATTCACAAAATTAATTGAAAGAAACACAACAATACCAACAAAAAAATCACAAGTATTCTCAACAGCAACAGATGGTCAAACATCAGTTGAAGTTCATGTATTACAAGGTGAAAGAGAAATGGCTGCATACAACAAAACATTAGGAAGATTCCAATTAACAGGAATTCCAGCAGCACCAAGAGGAGTACCTCAAATTGAAGTTACATTTGATATAGATGCAAACGGTATAGTTCATGTATCTGCAAAAGATATGGCAACAGGAAATAGCCAAGATATATCAATAACAGCAAGTACAAACTTATCTGACGAAGATATCGAAAAAGCAGTAAAAGATGCTGAAGCACATGCTGCAGAAGATAAAAAACAAAAAGATGGAATAGAAGCTAAAAATAATGCATCAAGCTTAATTTACAACTGTGAAAAAACTTTATCAGAATTAGGTGATAAAATCAGTAGCGAAGAAAAAGCTAAAGTAGAAACAGAAATTGAAAACTTAAAGAAAGTAAAAGATTCTGATGATATAGAAGCAATAAAAGCAGCAACAGAAAAATTAACAACAACATTCTATTCAGTATCAGAAAAATTATATTCACAAGCTCAACAAGCACAAGGAGCAAATCCTGGAGCTGGAGCTGAAGGAAATGTAAATACAGACGAAAACGGAAATGTATATAATGCTGATTACAAAGTAGAAGATGACAATAACGATAATAAATAATAATTAAAATGAAGTGAGACATAAAAAAGAGACATCTTAAAGTGTCTCACTTTTAAAATGGAAAAGAAAAATGGAAAGGAATAGTTTATATGGCACAGAAAAGAGATTATTACGAAGTCCTAGGTGTAAGCAAAACTGCAACAGATGATGAACTAAAAAAAGCATATAGAAAACTTGCTAAGCAATACCATCCAGATGCCAATCCTAATAATAAAGAAGAGGCAGAAAAAAAGTTTAAAGAAATAAATGAAGCATATGAAACTTTGTCAAATCCACAAAAAAGAAAAATGTATGATCAGTTTGGACCAGATGGACCACAAGGATTTGGCGGAGGTACTGGAGGTGCAAATTATTATTCAACAGGATTTGATGGCTTTTCAGATTTTGGTGATATAGGAGATATTTTTTCATCATTCTTTGGAGGAGGATTTGGAGGAAGAAGCTCTAGAAAAAATAATAACGGACCAGTACAAGGTGCAGATTTAAAATATAGTTTAGACATAACATTTGAAGAAGCATTTTTAGGAACAGAAAAGGAAATATCAATAGCAAGAAATGAAACTTGCACAGCTTGTGGTGGAAATGGTGCAAAACCTGGAACTGTTATAGATAAATGTAATGTATGCGGTGGAACAGGTCAAATAAGACAAATACAAAATACAATATTAGGGCAAATGCAAACAACAAGAACTTGTTCAACATGTAATGGAACTGGGAAAATAATAAAACAGCCTTGCGAAATATGTAAAGGAAAAGGGAAAGTAAGAAAACAAACAAAAATAAAAGTAAAAATACCAGCAGGAATAGATGACAATCAAACAATAGTACTAAGAGGAGAAGGCGAAGCTGGTTCAAGAGGTGGAGCAAAAGGCGATTTATATATCGTAATAAGAGTAAAAAAACATAGTATATATACAAGATCTGGAAATGATATATATTGTACAATACCAATAACATTTACACAAGCAACATTAGGTGCAGATTTAGAAATACCTATGGTAGATGGAACAAAAGAAAGTTACAAAATACCAGAGGGAACACAAACAGGTACAAAGTTCACAATAAGAAACAAAGGTTTCAAAAGTATAAATACATCAAGTCAAGGAAACTTTGTATTTAATGTACAAGTACAAGTACCAAAACATTTAACGAAAGAGCAAAGAGACCTATTAACACAACTAGCAAAAACAATGAATGAACAACCTCCTGTAAAGAAAAAAGGAATATTTGGATTTTAAAAATAAATTATTGCTTTATTTAATTATATAGTAAAGCAATAAAAGGGATGCTATATTATATATAGCATCTTTTCTACGGCTTCAAAAAAAACAAAAAAGTAGTAGACTTTTTTATAAATTTAGACTAAAATTATATACATAAATAAAAACATAGGAGGAAATTTATATGAATATTTGGCATGATATAAATGGAGAGAGAATAAAAAAGGATAACTTTGTATCAGTTATTGAAATACAAAAAAACGGAAGAAATAAATATGAACTAGACAAAGAAACAGGAATGTTAAGATTAGATAGAATTTTATATACAGCAACTCATTATCCTGCAAACTACGGATTTATTCCTCGTACATATGCAGGAGATGGAGACCCACTAGATGTACTTGTAATTTGTCACGAAGAAATAGTACCACTAACATTAGTAGAAACATATCCAATAGGTGTATTAAAAATGATTGATGGTGGAGAAGAAGATGAAAAAATAATAGCGATACCAGTAAATGATCCATACTTAAATAACTATAAAAATATAACAGAATTACCAACACAATTATTAGATGAAATAATGCACTTTTTTGAAGTATATAAACAATTAGAAAGAAAACAAACATCTGTAGATAAAATGTTAGGAAGAGATGAAGCTGAAGCAATTGTAGAAAAATGTATTAACAATTATAAAGAAAAATTCGAAAGATAGGAGTAAAAAAGCAGTATGATAGAAAAAATACTATTTAATGTACTAGCTTTTGCAATATTTATATCAATATTTTGGAAATTAATAAAACGAAATGATACGACATATGTATATATATTAATATTAGAATTTTTAGGAATTGGTGCTAGATTTGTCAGTATATTAAATAATATTAAATTAAACTTTATTAGTATATTAATAATATACATAATGGCAGTAATAATTCCTATAATAATAATGCTTCTTGAAAAAAATAATATATTTCTATCAGAAATTATATGTATTTCTATTGCTAAATTGAATTTTAAATATGGAAATAATGAAATAGCAAGAAAAAAACTAATAAAACTTATTTCTAAATATCCAAATAGCTATTATGCACATAAACTATTAGCTCAAATATATGAAAGTGAAGAAAAGTATGAAGAGGCAATTGATGAGTATGTGAAGGCAATAGAAATTAATACTAAAGATTATGATTCATATTATCAAATTGCGTTTTTGCTAAATAAAAATTCAAAGCAAGAAGAAGCGGAGGAAATGCTAGAAGATTTATTAGCAAAAAAGCCTGAATATTATAAAGCATCTGAGCTATTAGGAACAATTTTATATGACCAAGAAAAGTTTAAACAAGCTGTTTCAGTATATTTAGAAGCATTAAAATATAATCCAACGCGATATGAGTTATATTATGGATTGGGAATGACATATACGAGATTAAATGATTTTCAAACTGCAAAGGAATATTATGAAAAAGCTGCAGCTATAAATTCAATGTTATATCATGCTAGATTAAATATTGCTCAAATTGCATTGATAACAGGAGAGCTAGATGAAGCAGAGGCAAGATTTATAGATTGTATGCAAGATAAAGATTCTGAACCAGATGCATATTATTATTTGGCAATAATTTGTTTAATGAAGGGTGAAGAAGATAAGGCTGTTGGATATGTGAACATTGCAATAGAATTAGATTATAGATTTTATAAGAAAGTTAGTAAGCAGGAAATTTTTGAACCTATAATGGATCAAATAAGATCTGGACAAAGCAAAAAGCGTAAATATCACTATACTTATGAAGAAGTGAAAACTAAGAAGCATCTTGATGATACATTTTGTTTAATTGAGAAGATGAAGAATAATAATTCTAAGTTTGATGGGAATAGTGATAAAAAAGTGGAAAAAGAATTGGAAAATGATGAGCATCAGAGGGAATAACAATTTTTATTTGAATGAATATAATGTGAATAGACCGAGGTTTCTTAATAAGGTCTATTTTTTTTGTGTACTTTGAAGTGGGCCGGATATGAGAATATATATATTAAAATGTAGTCCTTACTGGTGCGCCTTTTCTTGAATGGTGTGAATTACTGTTTACCCTCGCTATTGGGTGTACAAAATTTTTTGTGCTCTACAGCTTCCAAACTGCGCGGAACTACATTTTAATATATATATTCTCATATCCTACTCTACAATGTTAAATTTTGGTTTGTTGTATAAAAATTGTGAAGGAGTGGTTTTTATGAAGAATATTGCTGTTGTTGGTGGAGATATGCGTAATAGTATATTGGTGGATTTGTTGAGAGATGGTGGAGATAATGTTTTTTTGTTTGCTCTTGGGGATGAGGAGAATGGGGATTTTTTGAGTGTTATAAATAGATGTGATTATGTGATTACGCCGACTCCTTTTTCTAAGGATGGTGAGGTTTTGTTTTGTCCGTTGTCTGATAAGAGGGTGTTGGTTGATGAGTTTGTTTGTTTGGTGAGGGAAAAGGTTGTTTTGGGTGGAGCTATTAAGAATGATATTGTTGAGAAACTTAAAAAATGTAATAGGGTTTTTGATTTTATGAAGGACGAAGAGGTTGTTGTTAAGAATGCAATTCCTACGGCGGAGGGGGTTGTAAAGTTGATAATTGATAATACTTGTATAACTATTGATGATAGTAGAGTTGCCGTTTTGGGGTTTGGAAGAGTTGGTAAGAGAGTTGCTAAGGTTTTGAAGTGTTTGGGGGCTGATGTTTTTTGTTGTGATAGTAAAAAAGAAGAGGTTGCAAATATTGAAATGTGCGGTTATAATGTAGTTGATGAAAATTTTAATCTCAGAAATATGGATGTTATTGTTAATACTGTTCCGCATTTGATTTTAGGGGAGACTGAATTAAAAAGTTTGGATAAAAATAAGACTTTGATTATTGATGTTGCATCAAATCCGGGTGGTGTTGATTATGAATATGCAAATGCAAATAAATTTAGATGTATACATGAGTTAGGTATTCCTGGAAAAATTGCTGCTAGAACATCTGCAAAATATATACGAGATTTTATAAAAAATGTAATAAATGAGGTGTAAAAAATGTTTAAAAGTGAAAAGGGAGATACATATGTGAATTGGGTGATTATAATTTTAGTTGTATTAATATTTTCGGCAATTATTATAAGAGTTCTAGTTGGAGAAAATGGTTTGATTAATCAAAGAAAAGAAGATAAAATAAGAAATGAAACTGAAAATAATATTGTAATTGAACTTACAAATGGAACTAAATTTGATTATTAAAAAGGATGGAAAAGTATGAACATAGGAATAGATATAGGAGGAAGCCATATAGGGGTTGGTGTAGTAAGTCCTGATGGAAAAATCTTAAAAAAGGTTGAAGAAAATATTACTTATATTGAAAAAAATAATATAAAAGAATTTTTGGTAAATACAATAGTAACAATTTTGAAAAAGTGGGAAGATGAAGAATTTGAAAAGATTGAAAAAATTGGAATTGGAATACCAGGAATTGTGAAAGATGATATTATTAAATATAGTGTTAATTTAGGATTAAAAAATTTTGACTTGAAAAAAGAGCTACAAAAGAATTTTGAATATGCGGAAATTCATATAAAAAATGATGGTAAATGTGCTGGATTAGCAGAAAAAAAATTAGGTGCATTACAAAATTATAAAGATTGTATTTTTATATGTTTAGGTACCGGAATAGGTGGTGCTGCTTTTTATAATGGAAAGTTAATTGTACCGGAAAGAAGCTCTGGATTTGAATTTGGACATATGATAATTCAAAAAAATGGTGAAGTTTGTAGATGTGGTAGTAAGGGCTGTTTTGAAATATATGGCTCAATGAGAAGATTTAAAAATGATATTAGATACAATTTAAATTTACCAGAAAATACAGATGGAGAAGAGCTGTTAAATATAGTAAAAAATAATCAAACAAATCCTATTGTAAAAGAGATAATAGATGAATATATAGAAAATTTATGTATAGGTATATCAAATATAGTAGATATTTTAGAGCCACAGGCAATATGTATTGGTGGTGGCTTCTCATACTATAAAGAAATCTTTTTAGAAAAATTTATAAACGAATTTTATAATGCAGATTATGTATTTTACAAAGAAAATATGCCAAAAATAGTAATAGCAGAGCTAGGTAATGATGCTGGAATAATAGGTAGTGCATTATATGCTTAGGTATGATAAAAATCTTATTATAATACAACAATTATAACTTATGACAAAGAGTTGTGTAGATGCACAAGTGAAATAATATGAGTAAAAAAAGAGAAAAGATGTACAAAAGGTACATCTTTTTTCATATTAAGGTAGAATCCACATTAAAGTATAATACAAATCAATCCGCCACTACCTTCATTAATAATTCTTTCCAAAGTTTCTTGTAATTTTCCTTGAGCTTCTTCTGGCATATGATACAACTTGCTTTGTAAGCCTTCATTAACAAGAGCATGTAAACTTTTTCCAAAAATATTAGATTCCCAAATTTTTTGTGGGTCATTTTCAAATTCTGAAAGTAAATAATTAACAAGCTCTTCTGACTGTCTTTCACTTCCAACAATAGGAGAAACTTCAGTTTCTATATTAGCTCTAATCATATGTATTGAAGGAGCAGTTGCCTTTAATTTAACGCCAAATCTTGAACCTTGTTTAACCATTTCTGGTTCATCAAGAATAAGTTCATCAATAGATGGTGTTACAATACCATATCCTTTTGATTTTACTTCTTCAAGTGCTGTGGCTACTTTATCATATTCTCGTTTTACCTGAGATAATTTGGTAATTGTTGAAAATAAGTCACCTTCATTTGCAATTTCTACACCAGAAATTTCTGATATAATTTTGTAAAATAAATCATCAAGCAAATAAACTGTTAAATTAATTTCACCAGTACCAAGTGCAATTTCATTAATGCGTGTTTCAGAAATAATTTGAGTGTCATTTAAATTTGAAACTTGAGTACGAACTTCTTTTAAAATTCGGACATCATTAAATGTTTCTTTTATTTCCTTATATAATTCAGCCTTTAACCAATGTGAAGAGCTTAAATTATCAACCCAGCGAGGAAAATTAATATTTATTCTTTCTACAGGGAATTCGTATAAAATGCTACTAAAAATTTTATTAATATCATCTAAAGAAAGATTTGTACAATCTGTGCAAACAACTGGATTAGAATATTTGGCTTCTAAGTCTCTTGCAAGATTTTTTGTTTCTTCAGAATATGGTGTAGCACTGTTTAAAACAATAACAAAAGGTTTTTTTAGCTCTTTTAATTCAGAAACTACACGTTCTTCAGCTTGAATATAATCTGCTCTTGGAATATCAGTAATACTTCCATCTGTAGTTACTAAAACTCCAATTGTAGAATGTTCTTGAATAACTTTTTTTGTACCAATTTCAGCTGCTTTTTCAAATGGAATTTCCTCTTCAGACCAAGGTGTTTTTACCATTCGAGGCATATCATCTTCCAAATATCCAATTGCATTATTTACTAAATAACCAACACAATCAACAAGACGAGTTTTTAGCGAAATATCACCATCTATTTTTATTTCAACAGCTTCATTAGGAACAAATTTAGGCTCTGTAGTCATAATTGTTTTTCCAGCTGCACTTTGTGGTAATTCATCTTTAGCTCTTTCTTGCTTATATGAATTATCTATATTTGGAATAACAAGTAAATCCATAAATTTTTTTATAAAAGTAGATTTACCAGTTCGGACAGGGCCAACCACACCAACATAAATATCACCATCAGTTCGTTTGGCAATATCTTCATATAATTTTACTTTATCTTCCATTGAAAACCTCCTTAAAATTGCTATGCTATAAAATATAACATTGTAATCATTCGCTCTAATTTGTGAAAAATCACAATGAACAAGAAAAATAGTAGCTGTTATGTACAATTGACCTTGTTCAATAATGTTAATAAATTATATTATTCAAAAAAATATATATGCACTAAACTTAAAAAAAATCATATTATGTATTAAAAAAAGCTTGATACAATCGCAAATATATGCTAAGATTAAGCCTATGAGGGTGATAAAATGATGAAAAATTATGAAGAAACAATAGAAAAATTAAAAAAATACAATCAAAATGAAATAGTAAATATTATGTCAAAAGTATATACAGAGGAAGAAAATGAAAGATTAATAGAACAATTAAATAGAATAGATTTAAATCAAGTAATGAATTTATATAAAAATGCTAATAATATACCATTAATAGACGAAAGAAAAATTGAACATATAGAATATACAGATTTAAATAGTTTATCAGAAGAAAAATTCAAAGAATATAAAAATATAGGAATTGATGTAATAAAAAATAACAAATATGCAGTAATTACAATGGCTGGAGGACAAGGAACAAGATTAGGTCACAAAGGTCCAAAAGGTACATTTAAAATAAATACTGTAAATGGTGAAAAATATTTATTTGAAATAATAGTTGAATCATTACAAAAAGCAAATAAAAAATATAATGTAGTAATACCTTGGTACATAATGACAAGTGAAGATAATAATGATCAAACAATACAATTCCTAAAAGAAAATAACTTTTTTGGTTATGATGAAAATAAAGTAAAGTTCTTTAAACAAGGAAAAGTTCCAATGGTTAAAGAAGATGGCAACATTGTAATAGACCAAAATAAATTAATAAAAGAAGCTTCAGATGGAAATGGAAGTATATACAAATCTTTAAAAGATGCTAATTTAATAAATCAAATGAAAGAAGATGGAATTGAGTGGATTTTTGTTGGAGGAGTTGACAATATACTATTAAAAATAGTTGATCCAGTGTTAACTGGTTTAACAATAACAGAAAACAACTTAATATCATCAAAATCAGTTGTTAAGAAAAATGCAAAAGAGCGTGTTGGAGTATTTTGCAAATTAAATGGTGTTCCAAAAGTAATTGAATATACTGAATTACCAGAAAAAATGGCTGAAGAAATTGATAGTAATGGTCAATTAATGTATGGTGAAGTAAATATTTTAAGTCATTTATTTAATATAAAGGCTTTAGAAAAATTATCAGAAGTTGATTTACCATATCATACTGCATATAAAAAATCTAACTATTTAGATGAAAAAGGAAATTTTGTAGAAGTAACAACACCAAATGCATATAAATTTGAATCTTATATATTTGATGGATTTAGTTTCTTTAATTCAATGAGTATACTAAGAGTAAAAAGAGAAGAAGAATTTGCACCTATAAAAAATCGTGAAGGATCAGATAGTCCAGAAACAGCAGTAAATTTATATAATGAATATGTAAAAAAATATAATTAAAAAAGGCGAATATATGAATAGAATAAAAATAAAAAATTCATATATTCGTCTTTTAGTGCATTAAAATGCAACTACATTTGTTCATCGCCAGGTAAAAAATAATCAACTATACCGTAAATTAAAGCACCTATAATTGCAGCCATCCATGAAATAACATAACCTGCTACAAAATATTGAGTAACATATAATATAACTGCAGATAAAATAAATCCTACAAAGCCTTTTCCAAATGGACTAGCTTTTATTCCCGTAAATTTAGCAATTAAAAAGTCTATAACTGTTAAAACTATTGTTGCTATTGCAAGTGACCAAAAATTACTAATTTCAAAACCAGGAGTGAAAAATGCTGTGATTGCTAAAACAATACCTGCAGTAATTAATCTACCGACAATTTGCCAAACTGTATTAGTAGAATTTCCTGCCTGACTATTTTCCATATGATTATCTGACATAAAAACCTCCCTGTACACAAAACGTGTACGAACAATTTTTAATTGTTCAATTATATTATGAGCGAAAAAATGATTATTATACAAAATAATAATTGTAATATTCTAAAAAAAATGATAAAATTTGGATAATAATTTTTTGTAATAGGAAGTAAAAATGGAAGAGCTAAAATCATGTAATATATGTCCACACAAATGCGGGGTAAATAGATTAAATGGAATAAAAGGAAGATGTAAGTGTGATAATAAAATAAAAATAGCACTAGCATCAGTCCATAATTACGAAGAGCCATGCATAAGTGGAAAAAATGGATCTGGGACAGTATTTTTTTCAAATTGTAATTTAAATTGTATATATTGCCAAAATTATGAAATAAGTCAATTAGGAAAAGGCAAGGAAATAACAATAGAGCATTTGGCACAAATATTTATAAAACAGCAAGAAAAAAATGTAAATAATATCAATTTAGTTACACCAACAATGTATGTTCCACAAATAATAGAAGCAATAAAAATTGCAAGAAAAAAAGGTTTAAATATACCAATAATATATAATTCAAATGGGTATGAAAATGTGGAAACAATAAAAAAATTAAATGGATATATTGATATTTATTTGCCAGATTTAAAATATTATTCTAATGAAATTGCAAAAAAGTATTCAAAAATAGATAATTATTTTGAAACAGCAATATCTGCAATAAAAGAAATGCAAAAACAAGTTGGAAATCCTATATTTAATGAAGAAGGAATTATACAAAAAGGTGTAATAATAAGGCATTTAATATTACCACATCACTTGCTAAATACAAAAAATATATTAAAATATGTAAAGGAAAATTTTGATGAAAATACATACATAAGTATAATGGCACAATATTTTCCAACATATAAAGCAAAAGAAGATAAATTAATAAACAGAAAACTAACGAAAAAAGAATATAAAGAAATAGAAAATTATTTATATTTATTAAATTTAAAAAATGGATATATTCAAGAGCTTGGTGAACACGAAGAAGAATATGTGCCAAACTTTGATTTATCAGAATAAAAAGGGGTTTTGAGGGGGCATAAAGGAGATATGTATGCAAATTCAAAACAATAATTATGTAACAAATGAAAATTTAGATTATTTACACAAAGAAAAAAATAATTTTGAAAGTTTTATACAGAATATATTAAAGGAGTTTAAATTAATGGAAGAAATATTTGTTATAGATAGAATAGAAAATAATATAGCTGTATGTGAAAACAGATCAACGAGCAAAATGACGGAAATAGAAATTTCAAAATTACCCAAAGACATAAAAGAGGGGTCAGTTTTAAAATATGAAAATGGTGAATATAAAATAGATATAGAAGAGCAAAAAAATATAGAAGAACGAATAAAAGAAAAAATGAGAAATATATGGAATAACTAAAGTTAAAAAATATAATAAGGGGGCAAAAGAAAAATGGCAAATAAAAAGAGTCAAAAAAATACAATAATAGGATCAATTATAACAGTTATAATATTAATAATATTAACAATAACAGGAAATGATTCACAAATATTTAAATCAACAACATCAGCAACAAATGATAATGTATCATCAGAAGTTTTAGATAATTTAGAAAATGTATCAATTCAAACAGGAAATGACTGTATTACTACAATACCACAAGATAATAACTTAAGAGTCTACTGTTTAGATGTAGGTCAAGGTGATAGCATATTAATTACAAATAACAATAAAACAATGTTAATAGATGCAAGTACAAATGAAATGGGAAGTAGAGTTGTAAAATATTTAAACGATTTAGGCATTAAAAAAATTGATTATTTAGTAGGAACTCATCCACATGAAGACCACATTGGTGGATTAGATAATGTAATAAAAAATTTTGATATAGGAACAATATATATGCCAAATGTTGTTGCTACAACAAAAACATATGAAGAAGTAATTGATGCAATATCAGCAAAAAAACTAAAAGTTACATCTCCAAAAACAGGAGATAAATTTACTGTTGGAAATGCAGAATGTGAAGTAATGTCAATAAGAAATGATAAAGACGATTATAATAATTGTTCTATAGTAATAAAAATGGATTTTAATAATGTAAGTTATTTATTTACAGGAGATGCAGAAGAAAGTGTTGAATCATCAAGAAAATGGCCACATATAGATGTATTAAAAGTTGGACACCATGGTTCAAACACAAGTAGTAGCAAAAACTTCTTAGAGCAAATTAAACCTGAGGTAGCATTAATCTCTGTAGGACAGGGGAATACATACGGACATCCGACACAAGCAACTTTAAAAAGATTAAGCAATATAGGTGCAAAAATATATAGAACAGATGAAAATGGGACTATATTATTAATTGAAAAAGGAGAATAAAATAAAAAGCTCTAATATTAAAAAATTAATATTAGAGCTTAAAAAAATTTTTTTAAAACCGTAGACAAAAAAATAATTATATGCTAATATATACACATATGCCGGTGTGTTGGAATTGGTAGACGAGGCAGACTCAAAATCTGTTGTCAGAGATGGCGTGTGGGTTCGAGTCCCACCACCGGTACCATAAATAAAAATAATAAAAATTAGCAAAATGAAAAAACGATTATATAAATAATCGTTTTTATGCATTGTAATACAATTGTAATATAATTGAAACAATTTTGTAATTGTAGTTTTTTGTAGAAAAGTGTATAATAATATTGTTAATACTATACTTATGATAAAGGAGGAAGAGTTGCATGGCTAAAAGTAGCAATGGAAATGTAAGAATGGTGATAACTGAAGAGAAAATTCTAGCTAATATCGAAAAAGTTAAAAAAATGATAAATCCTAATAGCAAGAAACGAATAGTTAAATTAGAAGAAGATAGCTATTTTTTAGATTTAATTGCTTCAATAAAATCATATTTGGAAGAATATCCAAAGCAAGATGTATTTCCAAGGGATGTATATGATGCTGCATATGATTTAGTAGAATATGCAACTACACAATTTGAAGAAAATACTAAAAAAATAGAAGAGCTAATTAGACAAAGAGAAAGCAATATTGCTCTTGCATCAGAATTAAAAGAAGTATTGAAAGCCGTAGAAGCCAAAGAAACAAACTGGAAAAAGAAAGTGCAGGATTTATCAGAAAAATTACCAGAAGATGTAATAGATACATTAGGTGTAATAGGAAGAGCTAAGTCTAAAAAAACACAAACATATCTAGATTCTTTAAATTTAATAAATACAAAAGTTTCTAATTTAGAATCAAATTTATTTATTGAAGTAGATATGGAAAGAATAGAAGATAAATCAAAAGCATTAAGCTACATTGGAATTGAAATTGCTGAATCATTAAAAGATATAGAAAATGTTGAAGAAGTAAAAAATTCTAATAAAGAAAACGAAGAAAGCTATGTTCAACATAATGCAGAAAATCAAGAAAATACTGAATATATTGAAGATACAAGAGTAGAAGTAAAACCATCATTATGGGAAAGAATAAAAAATATGAAATTGGTTAGAGGTATAAGATATATTATGAAAATAAAAGTAGTATTAGAACTACCAGAAATGCCAGAATTACCAAGCGGTTCAGATAAAAAAGATTAAAAAAATATATATTTTAAATAATTGTTAAGGAATTGTGCTATTTGATTGAATTTTTGAATAAGTACAATTTCTTAATTTATTTATATGAAATATAAAAATGAATAAATTTTATATATAAAATTAGGTAAAAATTTTTCAAAAAATTAATAAAAAAATTATAAATTTCTATTGACATATAATAAAATATATTATATACTAATCATCGTTGAAGAAAGACACGCGCCCTTAGCTCAGTTGGTCAGAGCAACCGGCTCATAACCGGTGGGTCCAAGGTTCGAATCCTTGAGGGCGCACCAAATGAGTACTGCTATAGTATCATAACAGTATTCATTTTTATTAAATTAAATAGTTGGGTAGGTGGCCGAGTGGCTAAAGGCGGCAGACTGTAAATCTGTTCTCATTCGAGTACGATGGTTCGAATCCATCCCTGCCCACCAAGACGAGTTTTTGTCGAACTTTTTGAAAGTCTTGATACAACTTAACTTCAAGATATCAAAAATTTTGATGAACACAAAAATCTTAAACCGTTTCAAAAGAAACGGTCTTTTTTTGACCCAAAATATTGAAAAAAGGAGGTTTTTGTGGTATTATGTTACATATAATTAAAAAAGAAATCAATATGAGTAAGGAATTACTCTCTAAAATTGAATGAACTTGCAAAATGAAAAAGGTTAAACCAGAAATTATCAATGGTACCTTAAGAATTGTGGAACATACTAATTTAGCGTATGTAGAGCCACACAGAGTAATTATTAAAGATAAACTGTATTTATTCTTTAATGAGCAAGATTACTTTTACATAGATAGTTTGGAAAATAAATATCCACTATCAAAATTTAATGAATACATAACATAGAAAAACAAGGCATTTGATATTTTAGAGTTTTTTTAAAATTGTACTATATTGATTTATTAATTATATTTAAAAGAAAAAATAGAGATAGTTAAAACAATAAATAAAAACTTTAAAGTGTCAATAGCTAAAACAATATGCTATGTGGCACTTTTTTAGTGTCTTTCTATATTCATTAAAAGAAGGAGGTAATGTTGTAATGAATGAAGAAAGAAAAGTTGCAGGAATTTATATTCGTGTAAGTACAGAAGATCAGGCAAGGGAAGGATTTAGTTTAGGTGAACAAGAGGAAAAATTAAAACAACTTTGTGAGTATAAGGACTATAAGATTTACAAAGTTTATGAGGATGCAGGAATATCAGCCAAAGATATGGAACACAGACCAGCTTTTCAGCAAATGCTAGAAGATATGCGAGCAGGTAAAATTAATTATATTATTGCATATAAACTAGATAGAGTTACAAGGTCTGTAAGAGATTTAGAGGTTTTAATATCAGATTTAGAAACACATCATTGTTATCTTGTTTGCGACCGTGATGATGTAAACACCAGCACGGCTAATCGGTAGATTTTTTGTCCGTATGCTAACTGTTTTATCACAATTAGAAATTGAAATAGTAAGCGAAAGAACAAAATTCGGTCTAACAGGTGCTATAAAATGTGGACATATTCCACGGAACTTGCCCACTAGGTTACAAAAGAGATGAAACAAAGAAAGTGAGAATTGATGAAACTACAAAAGATATAATTGTTAGAATATTTAATCTGTATCTTGAGGGGAAAAGTTATCAGACAATAGCTAATATTCTAAACGAAGAAAAGGTTTTAAGTCCAAAGAAATGGAAAGATTCTAAAATTGAAAAAATAATCAATAATAGAATTTATGTAGGAGATTACGAAAGATTTAAAAGAGTCGCAAAAGAACAAGGAAAAGAGCCTGTAATATATCCTAATGTTGTAGAACCAATAATAACAAGAGCAATGTTTGAAGATGTTCAAATTCAAAAAGAGAAAAATCAAAGAGCATATTGTAGAGATAGAGTTTATATATTTATGCAGAAAATGATATGTCCAAAATGTGGCAAAATGATGCAATGTAAAGGAACAGGTGGGAAAAAGAAAAAATACATGTATTACCATTGCACAGATTGTAAAATTTATCTTCGTGAAGATTTAATTGAAGAACAGGTAATGCCAATGATAATGGACTTAATTGAATATGATATGACAGTAAAGAGATACTTTTATCCTGTTTTAGCTGATAAGAAAGAACGAAATACAGCCAAACTAGATAAAGAAATATCATCATTACAAAGTAGAAAGAACAGAATAAAAGAAGCATATTTAAAAGAAATTGTTGATGTAGAGGAATTTTCAAAAGAATATAAAGAAGTTGATGAAAAGCTAAGTCTGCTTGAACAAAAACGCATTGAAGCCATTGACTTAAATAAGCAAACTTTTTCTCCACAACACTTAATGGCTGATAGAGATGTGGAAAAAGAAAAGTTAATTCGTTCTAATAAATTTTACGATATGCTGATAACAGAATGGAACAACAAAAGCAAAGAAGAAAAACAAGAATTTATATCAAAGTTTTTGGAAAGTATTACTATTGAAAAAGATAAAAAAGGAAACTACAAATTAGTTAATATGAAATTAAGAAAAACATTTATAGAAGCAGTATATAAATTAATGCAAAACGGAATGTTTGATATGACTATTGCAGATGAAAAAGGTAAAGATGTTAGAACAACAATTATGATGGACAAGCAAGAATTACAAGACTATATCAATAAATTAAATGAATATTATGAAGTATCTTATTACGAGATTGCAAGATTAGATGAACCAAAGAAAAGGTTATCAGAAAAAATATCTTACGATAGATGAAATAAATGAAAATGGAGAAAAGCTTTTTAAATTAGTTGAACTAGTTACAGATGATAAAAAGTTCCCACAGAAAAAAGTAAATAGAATTGTTGGAGCAATTAGAGTCAAAGAACGAGAAAAAGTTAGTTAAAAAATTTAGTAAAAATGGAGGAATTGAAATTATGGAAAACAGAGAATTAAAAGAAAACTGATAATAAATATGGAATTGAATATACAAAAGTAGGAGATTATTATATGCCTAATTTAGTTTTAGAGAAAGAAGAAAAGATTATACTAAATAAATATGGAAGATTAAGGCTAAAATTTTTAAAAGAAAATAAGAAAGCAGAATATACAATAATGTTTATGAACGGAACATTAAATAATCATTTAAAAGAAATACAAGAAACAGCAGAAGAAAAAGTTAATCTTATAGTCGAACAATTAAAAAAGAAAAATAATTTAACAGAAGAAATGAAAAATACTAATCAATTATATTGGGTAGGAATGATGAACAATTTAAAAAATGAAGCAGAAGAAATTGTATTAAAAGAATTAATTTATGTATAAGAAATTAGTAGTAGGACTACACAACTAAATGTATATACAAATTTAATGTCTATAAGTGTAGCGAGCATAGGTTTTGTATTGCCACAAAACCGACAGCTTACACTGAAAAGGGAAAAATCTTCCCCTATAACCCCTAACTTATGAAATAAAAAATTTAAAAAATAGATTGAAAATCGTATAAGAAATTAAAAGGCTTTAAGAAAAATTTTATAAAAAATAGAACGGAAATTTATCAAAAAGAAAGTGAAAAATTATGAGAAATAGGACAATAGGAATTAATGTTAGAGTGAGTGAAAGTGAGAAGAAAAAACTACAAAGAAATGCTAAAAAGAGTAACCTAAACTTGTCATCTTATTTAAGAAAATCTGGATTGCAAAAAGAGATTTATTCAATGCCAGATCAAGAACTTCATAAAATTTATACAGGAATTGTTGAACTAAAAAATGAATTTCCTTATATGAGTAATGAAGAAATCAAAGAGAAAATAACAAAAATGCAAAGTGATTTTTTAGATATTTACAACTATAAAAAAGATGGTGATGACAATGGCAACAACGAAAATATGGGCAATTAAAGATAGTTTATCTCGTGTAGTGAACTATGCAAAAAATCCAGAAAAAACAATATTTTCTGATTTGAAACAAGTATTAAAATATGCAGAAAATGACGAGAAGACTATTGATAAAAACGAAAAAATTATGTATGTAACTGGTGTAAATTGTAAAGCAAAAACAGCCTATGAAGAAATGATGTCAGTGCAAAATAGATTTGATAAAACCACAGGAAATATTGCATATCATGCATATCAAAGCTTTAAAACAGGAGAAGTATCGCCAGAATTAGCACATAAAATTGGAGTAGAACTAGCAGAAAAGATGTGGAGTGAACACCAAGTAGTAGTTGCAACACATTTTAATACTGGCACATATCATAATCATTTTGTAATCAATTCAGTTAATATGTTTACAGGTAAAAAGTTTAATTGTAACAAAGGATCGTATTATCATTTCAGAGAGTTATCAGATGAACTATGCCGAGAATATGGACTAACAGTTATTGAAAAACCAAAAGGAAAAACACCAAGAAGTATATATTTTGCAGAAAAACGAGGAGAGCCAACAAAGTATAATGTAATAAGACAAGCTATTGATGAAGTAATGAAAATGTGTATAAATTATGGGCAATTTAAAAAGATAATGCTTAAAAAAGGTTATATTATAAATGATGGTTACAATAAAAAATATCCAACAATTCGTTCAATAAATGATAAACAAGCAGTAAGAATGTACCATTTAGGAGAAAAATATTTACCAAAAAATATTGCAAACAAAGTTGAACACAATCCATATTATTATCAAAATAGATATATGGAATTTATACACCCTAAAAAGAAAAAACAAAAATATAAAGTTTATAAATATAAGGGTAAATTCAAAGATATTAGTAAAATGAGTGGAATTGATGAGCTATTTCTACTGCTATTTCACTTATTAGGACTACTACCAAAACGAGAAAACTATAAGCCAATATCTCCAGAAATGAAACAAGAAGTAAGAAAAATGGAGAGATATTCTAATGAAATTAGACTTATAGTAACAGCAAAACTAAACACAACAGAAGATGTAAAAAACTATATTTCACAAACTGAAAAAAATATAGAAGGTGTTACCAAATTAAGGCAAAAATATAGAAATAAGCTAAGAAATTGCACAGATGATAATCTAATAAAAGAATACAAAACAAAGAGAGATGAATGTACTACTATTCTAAATAAGTATAGAAAAAATCTAAAAATAGCAAATTATGTTTTACAAGATACACCAAGAGTTAAAGAAGTTATAAAAATTGAAATACAAATGAAAAGAGCTCAAGAAGATATTACTAAAACAAAGAAAAAGGATAGGAATTTAAACAGATAATAATACAAGAGGTTGTTATATATAAAAGTAGCAATCTCTTTTATAGTAATTTCTGGAAATAATTGTTTTCATACTGATTTTATGATATAAATAAGGAAAATAAGATAGTTATTACAATTTTCGAAATGGAGGAAAATAAAGATGAAAATAGCAATTATCTCAGATATACATGGAAATTTAGAAGCATTAAAAGCAACTATAAAAGATATAGAAAAAAGAAAAGTAGATAAAATCATATGTTTAGGAGATATAATAGCAAAAGGAGTACATCCTAAAGAATGTATATCATTAATAAGAACAAACTGCGAAATAGTATTACAAGGGAACTGTGATGTTCATTTTTCAACAGAACATAAGAATATTAATGAAATGAATGAGCAAGAGCAAAAAAGAATAAAATGGAATAAATCATTAATAAATAAAGAGGATATAGAATATTTATTAAATTTACCATTTTGCCATGAATTTTATATGAGTGGAAGTTTAGTAAGATTATTTCATGCAACACCTACTGTTAATAATAAAGCAATATTAAATGTTGATAGTATTGAAACAAAATATAAAATGTTTTTACCAAGCGAAAATACGCAATCTCAGGATATTGCAGATGTTGTAATATATGGTCATATTCATCATCCATATATGGACAAAATATATAATAAAACTATAATAAATGTAGGAAGTGTAGGAAATGCTTTCGATGTTATAAGGAATAAAAATAAAGATAGTGACGTGTTAGAAACTACGAAAAGTAATTATCTGATAATTGAAGGAGAATACGGAAGTAGAGAATATTCGTCATATATTTCATTTCAGTTTATAAAAGTACCTTATGATATTGACAGGGAATTAGAAGATGAAAATTTGAATATTGAAAAAGAAAATTACAGATTTGAATTAAAAAAAGGTATGTATAGAGATATGACTAAAATTAACGAGAATTTTAAAAAATTAGGAATAGATGTGGATAAAATCTAGGGAGGAAAATCGCAATGAAAATTATTGTAGGAGGAATTATTGAAAAAGACAATAAAATATTAATGGTAAAAGAGGCAAAAAAGAAATGTTATGGAAAATGGAATGTTCCTGCAGGACGTTTAGAAAATGGAGAAACAATATTTGAAGGTGCTATTAGAGAAATATTTGAAGAAACTGGATGTAAAGTTAGATTAAAGAATGTACTTCCAATAATGAGTAAAGATATAGAAGATACTACATTGATAATAATAACATTTACAACAGAACTATTAGAAGAAAATATTTCATTTAACAAAGAAGAAATTTTAGATGTAAAATGGATTTCTAAAAAGGAATTAATAAATATGACAGATAAAGAATTAAGAGACGAAAAGAGAATAAAAATAACATTGCAAATGCTTGAAGAAAATAAAGCATATCCTTTAGATACAATAAAAATATTAGAATACATTAATTCATGGAAAGGTTTAAAATGAGATGATTGATTTTAGAAAAGCACAGGAAAGTTTCAAAGAATACTTAAAAGACTATGATTTAGAAAATGGCAGTATTAAATTAAAGATAAGACATACATACGAAGTAGTTAAAAAAAGTGAGTATATAGCAACAGGGGTAGAACTAGATAAAGAAAATATAGAACTTGCAAAAATAATAGCATTGTTGCATGATATAGGAAGATTTGAGCAAATAAAAGAATTTAATGAGTTCAGCGATAAAAAAATAGAACATGCAGAATTTGGCGTAAAAGTATTGTTTGAAGAGAATTTAATAACAAAATTTATAGAAGATAGAAAATATGATAATATAATTAGTAAAGCAATATATAATCATAATAAATTAAAAATAGAAGACGACTTAAATGATATTGAATTACTCCATTGTAAAATAATAAGAGATGCAGATAAGATTGATAATTTCAGAGTTAAACAAGATGAAAAATTTGAAGATATGTTTCCAAAAATATATAATAAGGAAACTATAAATTATGAGGTGGTAAGTCAAAAAGTATATGAAGAATTTATGAAACACAAGTGTATAAAATTGGAAGATAGAAAAACAATAATTGACTATTGGATTTGTGTAATAGGTTTTATATTTGATTTAAATTTTGATATATCTTTAAAATATGTGCAAGAAAATAATTACATAGATATTCTTGTAGATAGAATTGAATATAAAAATGATGATACAAAACAAAAGATGGAAGATATAAGAAAATGTGCAAAAGAATATATAAAATAAACATAATTAAGCTATGAGAAGATTTTTAATGGAATATCAAATTTTGCCAATTGCGTTGGCAAAATTCTAAAGCAATTGATTGAAAGGATTAATTAATAATATGAATATTATAAAAATATATAATAAATATCATTTACCAGAAAATTTACAAATGCATATGTTAAGAGTTGCCGCATGTAGTAATTTAATAATAGATAACTGGAATGGACAAGAAATAGATAAAGAATCAATTATTAGAGTAAGTCTATTGCATGACATGGGAAATATGGTAAAAATACCAGAGGACTTTTCAAAAGATGAAGAATTTATAAAAATAAGAAAAAAGTATTTTGATAAATATGGAACTAATGACCACGAAATCAATTTAGAAATTGGAAGACAAGAGGGGTTAACTGAAAAAGAAATTGTTATATTAGATGAAAAAAGATCAAGAAAAAATGAAGAAACATTAAAATCAGATTCTTATGAAAGGAAAATTTGTGCTTATTGTGACCAAAGAGTAGCACCCAATGGAGTAGTAGGAATAAAAGAAAGATTAGAAGATGCAAAAGTTAGATATAAAGATAAACCATTATCTGTATGGTCTAATGAAGAAAAAGCAAATCATTTAATAGAATGTTCTTTAGGTATAGAAAAACAAATTATGGAGCATTGTAAATTAAAACCAGAAGATATAAATGATAATACTATAAAAGCATACATAGAAAAGCTAAAAATGTATGAAATTTGAAAGAGAGGCAAGTAAAAATATGTCAAATGAAATTAAATTATTAGATGATGATTTTATAAAGATTGTGAAAGCTATTGAACAAGATATATTAGAAACTAGATTTAACATTATAGCTAAAGCCAATAAAGAAGTCATAGATTTCTATTTAAGATTGGGAAAAATTATTAGTGATAATGCTAAATATGGTAATAATTTTATAAATAAATTATCAATAGCATTAAAGTTAGATTTTCCTGGAGAAACAGGATTTTCTCCTCGTAATTTAGCAAGAATGAGAAAAGTTTATGAGTCATATAAAGATTTAGCCGAATTTCCCAAGGAATTAGAAATGATTTCATGGTCTCAAAACTGTGTATTAGTTGATAAAATTGAAGATTTGGATAAAAGACTTTGGTATGCTAACCAAGTTTTAGAAAATGGTTGGTCCAAAACTGTATTAAGTCATCAAATTGATTTAGAATTATATGAAAGACAAGCTATTCCATACAAACTAACAAACTTTAATAATAAACTACCTACTACACAAAGTGAATTTGCTAGAGATATGATAAAAGACCCATATATTTTTGAATTAGCTAATATAACTAAAAGAGCCACAGAAAGAGATATTGAAAATGCGATGATAGAAAGAATAAAGAATGTACTACTTGAATTAGGAAAAGGGTTTAGTTTTGTTGGAAATCAATATAAAGTTTCAACAAATAATAATGACTACTATATAGACTTATTATTTTATCATTTAGACTTAAGATGTTTTATAGTTGTAGAATTGAAAAATACTGAATTTAAACCAGAGTTTGTTGGGCAACTGGGATTTTATGTTACAGCTGTTGATGAAACATTGAAGAAAGAAACTGATAATGACACGATAGGATTATTGCTTTGCGAAGATAAGGATAAATTAACAGTTGAATGGTCTTTAAAAAGTGTAAATGCACCAATAGGAGTAGCTTCATATAAGGTAAGAAATGTTATTCCAAAAGAAATAATGGAGAAATTACCTACTGAAGAAGAATTGAATTTGTATATTAAAAAGTTACCAAAAGACAATATTGAAACAGAAGAAGATTAATTTTATGAAATTTGCCACTGGTGGCAAATTTCATTTTTAAAATTATATAGTTTTGGAAATTAATTTTTTTATTAATAAAATATTTATTCTTCTATAAGAAAATTTTTGTTAATATAATTATGGAGGTGCAAAATGTTAAGAAAGAATAAAGATAGAATTAATACAGAAAATAAAAATATAATAAATACTGCTGAAGATAGAACTGAGAAAGCTGTAAAATATGAAAGTCCACAAATCTTAATGATAGATTGTCCAGAACAAGTAGTTGAAAAAATACAAAAAGATGGATTTAATGTTGAAACAGGTACATTTGGAGTTAAATATAAAGTTAGAAATAATGGAAAAGATAAATTTGTGCAAACAAACGATAATATAGGTAATATAATAGAAAAAGATATTATTATTATAAATATGAAAAACGACAAGTATTCAGATGAGGTGTATGAAGATGCTAGAGATGTTTGTCCATCTGCTTCATATTGGTGGTTAGATAAACATGAAATTGAATTTAATCCGAGAAATATAGCAAGTTATACTTATTCTCAAAGTTTACATAAATTTACATCAAAAAATTCTGTAATTATTATTTTTGCAGATAGGGAAAATAATACTAATTATACTAACAAAGTTGTAAAAGAAGGGTATATAGAAAGATCAACAGATTTTGTTGTGTCAAATTATCAGTTTTTGCCATATGAAATTAATGTGCAAACAAGTGAACCTACTAAAAAATATAAAGATATTTCTAATGGAATATTAAAAAATGTATTCAAAAATTATAAAAGTGTAATAACTAGTTATTGTACTTTTTATAGAAATCCATTTAAAAAGAATTTTTATGAACCAATATTAAAAAATATATATAATGAGACAATTGCTTATTGTGAATGCCAAGAAAATAAAAAAAATGAGGAGACAATTCGTAACACTCTATTCATGTTGCCACAATGTGAAGATATGTATTTGCCTATAAGTAATATATTGAATGATGTATTACCATGTTTATATCCAGATATGATGGCAGACTTTGTAAAAGATAGTTGGATAAATGATGAAAAATATATATTTCCAAGAGCGAAAGAACTAATAGATGAAAAGAAAAAGATTGAAATTGATTATAAAGAAAAACTATTAAATATAGAGAGCCTATTGTCTAAGGAATATCAAAAATATAAATTTATGTATGATATATTGAGTTCATCAGGTACGGGAGAAAAACTAGTGGAATCAATTATAGAATGTCTAAAATATATAGGATATGATACTGTTATAAATTATGATAAAGAAAAAGAGAATGAAGATAATGAGGAAGATTTACATATATATTATAATGATAAAAAGGATACTTATTTTATTGCAGAAGTTAAAGGTGTAAATGGACCAGCCATAGAAGATGACTGTAATGTTATTGTAAAATATAAATCAAGGAATTGTGAAAAATGTAAAAAGAGTTATATACATGGGGTTATATTTTTTAATTATCATAAAAATGTTGAGCCAGAAAAACGAGAAAAATTAGGTTTTACAAGTAAAGAAATAAAAGATGCAATAAGGGATGGCTATACATTAGTAGGAACATATGAACTTTTTAAAGCTATTCGTTTATATCAAGAAAATATAATATCTAAAGAAAGTATTAGAAAAAATTTAGAAACAAGAGGATTATTTACTGCTATACCTAATACATTTGAAAACATAGGAAAAATAGAAGATATTTTAAAACAAAAAGATGTGATTTGCTTAACACTTGATAATGAAGAAGTAAACATTAAGGATGAATTGTTAGTGATTGATAATAATAATTACTATAAAACAAGAATATTAAGTTTGATGAATAATAATATAGAAATAAGTAAAGCAGAGAAAGGAATGCAAGTTGGAATAAGAGTTGATAAAATACCAAATAAAAAGTCTGCAACGATATATTTAATAAAATAATTATAATTTGCAATTTCTTAATTAGATTATTATTTAAGAAAAAAAACAATATTTGTTAAAATTTTGGAATTTTGTATTGCCAAACTTTAAAATTTATGTTAAATTAAAAACATAGTGATAGACAAAAAACACCAATGTGGGTATACATATCTTTGAAACTATTGCTATAACTGATTTTGAAACGGATAATAAGGTGCTTTTTTGATAGGTATTTTTCGCATACATCCTTCGCTAAGGCACCACTAATATTATCAAAGTTTATACTTTGGTAATATTTTTGTTTTATAGCATAAATGGAGGAAATATATATGGAAATAGAGCGTAAATTTTTAATAAATAACATAGATAATTTAGATTTAACTAAATATAAGAAAAAAAGCATAATTCAAGATTACTTATACTTTGATAGATTATCATGTATAAGAAAAAGAAAAATAGAATCTAATAATGTAATTAAATATACATATACAATAAAAACAGATAAAACAGGTATTAGTGTAAACGAAATTGAAAAAGAAATTGACGAAAAAACATATAATTCATTAGAAAAGAATGACAAATATATAACAATAAATAAAGATAGATACATAATACCATATAAAGATCATAAAATTGAGCTAGATATATTTAAAGATAAATACGAAGGCATAATATTTGCTGAAATTGAATTTGAAAGTGTTGAAATAGCTAGAAAATTTGAGTTACCAGGATGGTTTGGAAAAGAAATAAGTGAGAATATAACAAATGCTGAAATGGCAACAAAAGATATGAAATCCGTAATAAAAGAGCTCTAGCGCATAAATTAATTCAAGTAAATTTATAGGTAAAGCATAGGAATGATATAAATTTAACTATATAATTAAATAATATATTGTTCTATTTAGAAATTTTTCATTTGGTAGTATAGTACAAGTATTTATTTTAATATTGATAAAAAAATATAAAATGTTGACATAAAACAAAATAAAAGATATAATATGTTTATTCCATATGAAGGGAAGTGTAGATTGTAATGATTCGCCAATCAAAAATTGCAAGTGAACTTATGAGGTTTGAGAATCAGAAACCATATTTAGAGATTCAAAATCCTCGTATGAAAATGCAAGTAATTTCTTCTAACACAATAAAAATAGGAAGAAAAATTAAACTCTCTCCAGAGGACATCATAATTATTGTCTTTTTAAAGAGAAATGGCGAATATGTAATATCAATTTCAAGATACATGAAATTTGGTATTACAAAGGAAGTGTACTTCAATGTTACGAAAAAGATCTCATCTTTAAATAATATTGAAGGATCAAATTTTATTTCGGCTAGTATAAAAAGCCTAGATAAACTGAAAAAATAAAGAAAAATAGGGCGCTTATATGTAAGCGCCTTATTTTATTTATTATTTATTTTTATTAATTATTATGATATAGTTATAGCAAGAAGAAATTGCTAGGAGGAAAATAAATGTTAAATATAAGAAAAGCTGAACTAAACGATGTGGACATGCTATTAGACATGAAATTAGATATAATATTAAGTAGTGAAGAAATTGCTGAATTAGATAAAAGAGAGCTAGAAAAAATAGTAAATTATTCTGAAGAAGAAATAAGAGAAAATTTAAAAGATTATAAAATAATAGAAGATAATGACAAGAATATAATTGGAATATTTGCTCTATTTGATTACGATGATGGAAAACTATTAGATACAATATACGTAATTAATAGTAGTCGAAAAAAAGGTATAGGAACTAAAATAATAAAAAATATTATTTTAAATAACTATCAACCAATATATTTATGGGTATATAAAAGCAATAAACTTGCAGTTAAATTATATGAAAGATTAAATTTTAAAATAAAAGAAGAAACAGATACAAGATATTTTATGAAAAATGAAAATATCAAACCCGATAATAATTTAATAAAAGCAAGAGCTTTTTGTTCAGAAGTAGAAAAAATATCAAAAAAATATAATTTAGAATATTTTTTTGTAACAGAAGGTGCAAGTTCAACAAAAGTAGAAAATTGTGGTGCAGTACGAAATGCACGAAACAACCATATAGAGTGGGAAAAAGAAAATGGATATAATCCAAACGAAGATTGGAGCAAAAAAATAACAACTTTATGGTAAGTAAATACTTGTAAAAAAAAGAGAGATATTTTATAATATTTGTAGAAATTTTTAAAATAATTTAAGAAAATATATAAATATACATAAGAGGTGTGAAATATGAAAAATAAAGTGTTAGCAATGTTTTTAATATTAACAATATTATCATTAGGAGTTAAAACATATGCAACAACAATATCAGATTATCAATCACAGCAAAAACAAACTCAAGACGAAAAAGATAAAGCAAAAGAAAACTTACAATCTGTAACTTCAGAAAAAAATACTGTACAAGAACAAGTATCATCATTAAACGAATCAATTTCTGGAGTTCAAGCAGATTTAAGTGATTTACAGGATAAAATAGATGAATTGGATAAATCAGTAGACAATAAACAAAAAGAATTAGATGAAAAACAAAAATTATTAGAAGAAAGACTAGTGGCTTCATATATGAATGGAAGTACTACATATATGGATGCATTATTTTCAGGAGGAATATCTAATTTCATATCAAATTATGAAACAATTAAACAAATAGCAGAATATGATAATAATTTAATTGGTGAAGTAAAACAAACTAAAACATCATTAGAAAATGATAAAACAGATTTAGAAAATTCTAAAGAGCAAGTACAACAAAAGGAAACTCAATTAAAAACAGAAAAAGCAGAAAGAGAAGAAAAAGTAAAATCATTATCTGTAGAAGAGCAAGCTGCCCAAGCAGAAATTGAACAAAAAGAAAATGAACTTGCAAAAATAAATGCAGCAGTTAAAGCTGAACAAAAGAAAATTGATGAAACAGAGAAAAAACAAAGAGCATTAGAAGCAGCCAAAGCAGCTGCAGCTAAAAATAACAATAAAAAAAATAATACAAATAAAAACAATAATACGAATAATAATAATACAAACAAAAATAACAACACAAATAATGTATCACCATCAACATCAGGAAGCATGAGTTGGCCAACAAGAATAACTCACAAAGTAAACTCAGTATATGCACCAAGAGGAAGATCAGATACATCAGGTTATACAGGAACAGCTCATAAAGGACTAGATATATATGCACCAGCAGGAACACCAGTATATGCTGCAAAAGCAGGAACTGTGGTATATGTAAATTATAGTGGCTATGGAGGCGGATGGGGTCTTTATGTTGTAATATATCATGGAACAGATAGTAGTGGAAAAGCAATGTATACTAGATATGCACATGCAAGTTCAATAGCTTCTGGAATATCTGTTGGAACAAAAGTAACAACAAATACAGTAATAATGTATTCTGGTAATACAGGAGCATCAGAAGGTGCCCATTTACATTTTGAAGTATGTTTAGGAAGTATGTACAGCCAAGTTAACCCAGCTCCATACTTAGGAGTAGCAAATGCAAGAGGAACATATTAAATAAAAAAAAGAATGAATAAAAATCATTCTTTTTTTTATTTCGTATTAATGAGAAGATACAAGATAAAAAACATAACTAGTAGAGTAGTGTAGAAGATATTATATTATAAAAATGTAACGACGCGCAGTTTGGGAGCCTACATCAGATAACCAAAATTATACATTGTCAATCGCAGGTAAATCTTTACTTACACTAGTCAAGTAAAAGCGACCAGTAAGGAGTGGAATTTTTATAATATAATATCTTCGGAACGGTTTAATACTATGAATAATTAATATGTGTAAATAATGTGAAATTTTCATGAATTAGCACTCATATGTTGACTTTGCTAAAAAATGGGTATATTATACATCTAGCAATAAAATAAGCTAAAAAATATATAAGAGGTGTATTAAATATGGAAACAAAACAATTTAAAGCAGAGTCAAAAAGACTATTAGATTTAATGATTAATTCGATTTATACAAACAAAGAAATTTTTTTAAGGGAGCTAATATCAAATGCAAGTGATGCAATGGATAAACTATATTATAAATCACTAACAGACAAAAATGTCAATATAAATAAAGATGATTTATTCATAAAAATAACTGCAAACAAAGATAAAAATACATTAACAATACAAGATAAAGGAATTGGAATGAATGCTGAAGAGCTAGAAAATAACTTAGGAACAATAGCTCAAAGTGGATCATTTGCTTTTAAAAATGAAAATGTGAAAAAAGAAGATGTAAATATAATTGGTCAATTTGGTGTAGGATTTTATTCTGCATTTATGGTAAGCAAAGAAGTTGAAGTTATAAGTAAACCATATGGATCAGAAAAAGCATATATTTGGAAATCAAAAGGTGCAGAAGGTTATTCAATAGAAGAAACAGAAAAAGAAGATTATGGAACAACAATAATTTTACATCTAAAAGATGACATAGAAGATGAAAAATATACAGACTTTTTAGGTGAATATAGAATAAAAGGACTAGTAAAAAAATATTCTGATTATATTAGATATCCAATAAAAATGGATGTTGAGAAAAAAGAGCTAAAAGAGGGCTCTAAAGACGAATATGAAACAAAAATAGAAACAGAAACATTAAATAGTATGGTTCCAATATGGAAAAAGAAAAAATCAGATGTAACAGATGAAGAATATAACAGTTTTTATACAACAAAATTTAGTGATTTTGAAAAGCCTGCAAAAATAATAAGAAGCAGTGTAGAAGGTTTACTAAATTATGACATGTTATTATTTATTCCACAACAATTACCATATAATTATTATACAAAAGAATATGAAAAAGGTCTTGAATTATATTCAAATGGTGTATTAATAATGGAAAAATGTAAAGATCTATTACCAGACTATTTTAGTTTTGTAAAAGGTTTAGTAGATAGTCCAGATTTATCATTAAATATATCAAGAGAAATTTTACAACAAGACAGACAATTAAAAACAATAGCCAAAAATATAGAAAAGAAGATAAAATCAGAGCTTGAAAATATGCTTAATAAAGAGCGTGATCAATATGAAAAATTCTTTAAAACATTTGGAATTCAATTAAAGTTTGGAGTTTATAATGATTTTGGAATAAATAAAGATAAATTAAAAGATTTATTAATGTTCTATTCATCAACAGAAAAAAAATTAGTTACATTAAAAGAATATGTAATGAGAATGAAAGAAGGACAAGACAAAATATATTATGCATGTGGTGAAACTGTAGATAAAATAGATATGTTACCACAAGTTGAAGGTGTAAAAGATAAAGGTTATGAAATATTATATTTAACAGACGAAATTGATGAATTTGTTTTACAAGTATTAGTAAATTATGAGGAAAAAGAATTTGCAAATGTATCAGCCAATAATCTAGATTTAGATAGTAAAGAAGATAAAGAAAAACTAGAAAAATTAAATGAAGAATGCAAAGATATGTTTAGTGCAATGCAAGAAGCAATTCCAGAAGTTTCAAAAGTATGTTTTACAAATAGATTAAAAGATCATCCAGTATGTTTAACAACAGAAGGTGCAATTTCAGTTGAAATGCAAAAAGTAATAAATGCACTACCAAACAATCAAACTATTCAAGCTAAAACATTACTAGAAATAAACGAAAACCATCCAATAGCACAAAAATTAAAAGAATTATTTAATTCAGACAAAGAAGAGCTAAAAAAATATACAAAAGTATTATATGCACAAGCAAAATTAATAGAAGGATTAAACATAGATAATCCAACAGAAATAAGTAATTTGATTTGCGAAATGATAGCTAAATAATAGAAACTTTGAGACAGGTAGACACCTGTCTTTATTCTGTCAATGTGTCAATGGGGACGGTTCTGTCAATGGGGACGGTTCTAATTGACACATTAGAGCCATCTGTCAATAGGGACGGTTCCAATTGACACATTAAAGCTATCTACACTGACATCTTTATTGCATTTTCAATAGCCACTTGAAAAAAATCAAAAAAATGTTATAATAGAAAGGTGTTCTAATTTGGACAAACTATGAATATAATAATATAAGTCAAGGGGGATAATATAATGGCTTATATTATAGAATCACTGAAAAAAGTGAATTTTAGAACACATAGAAAAAAAGAACATTCAAAAAAATGGCATGAAGAAGATAAAATGTTTATATTTATAGTAATATTAACAGCAATAATAATATCAGTTGATTATGCATTAGTAATAAAATTTATAGAAATATTAAAAAGTTTATAATTAGGAGATGTAACATGAATTTAGCAAGTGATTGGAATGATTATCAAATTTTAGATATGGCAAATGGTGAAAAATTAGAGAAATGGAATAACATAACTCTTGTAAGACCAGATCCACAAATAATATGGAAACAAAAGACATATCCAGAAAAATGGAAAAAGGCAGATGCAAAATATTCAAGAAGTAATACTGGTGGAGGTGCCTGGAATTATAATAAAAAATTACCTTCAGCATGGCAAGTAAAATATAAAGATCTTGTATTTAATATAAAACCTATGGGATTTAAACATACAGGACTATTTCCAGAGCAAGCTGTAAATTGGGATTGGATGATAAATAAAATCAAAAGTGCAAATAAAGAAATAAAGGTTTTAAATTTATTTGCATATACAGGTGGAGCAACAGTTGCATGTTTATCAGCTGGAGCATCAGTATGTCATGTTGATAGTTCAAAGGGTATGGTTTCATGGGCAAAAGAAAATGTTACATCTTCAGGATTACAAGATAGAAAAGTGAGATATATTGTAGATGATGTTGTTAAATTCGTAAATCGTGAAATAAGAAGAGGTAATAAATATGATGCAATAATAATGGATCCACCATCATATGGAAGAGGAACAAATGGTGAGGTTTGGAAATTCGAAGACAACATATATGATCTAGTAGAGCTATGCTCTAAGGTACTAACAGATAAACCATTATTTTTCCTAATTAATTCATATACAACGGGGATATCAAGTATGGTATTAGAAAATATTTTAAAATTAAATATACATGCAAAAGGAAAGTTTTCAAATGGAGAAATAGGAATTCCAATGCAAAATTCAAATTTAGTTTTACCATGTGGAATTTATGGAAGATGGGAATCATAAAAATTATGTGATAGATATGTAAAAATATCTATCATTATTAATGAGAAATGGAGTAAAAAAATGCAAAATTTAAATGTATTATATGAAGATAATCATATTATAGTTGTAGAAAAGCCTGTAAATATACCATCACAAGCTGATAAAACAGGTGATATAGATATGCTTACAATAATAAAACAATATATAAAAGAAAAGTACAATAAAACCGGAAATGTATATTTAGGATTGGTTCATAGGTTAGATAGACCAGTAGGTGGTGTAATGGTGTTTGCAAAAACATCAAAAGCAGCATCAAGATTAAGCGAAGAGGTTCGTTTAAAACAGTTTGAAAAAAAATACTTAGTTATAGCAAATGGAAAATTTGAAAAAGATAAGGGAGAGCTTGAAGATTACTTATTAAAAAATCAAGCAAAAAATATGAGTAAAGTGGTGAAAGAAGGAACAAAAAATTCTAAACTTGCAAAATTGGATTATGAAGTAATAAAATATGATCCAGATTTAAACTTATCTGTAGTAAAAATAAATTTACATACCGGAAGACATCATCAAATAAGAGTACAATTATCAAGCAGAGATCATAGCATATATGGTGATCAAAAATACGGCGGAAGAGGCCACGGAAAGCAAATATGTTTATGGGCATATAGTTTAAAAATAATACATCCAATAACAAAACAAGAAATGAAATTCGAACTATATCCACAAAAAATAGGCTCATGGAAAATATTAGAAGATTGTATATAAAAAATATTATACGAAACAGCTAAAATTATATATGAAATTTAATTTTAAATTTTATATATAATTTTTTTTGTTGTTTATATACAAAATGATAATACAAATTATTTTTGGTATATTATTGCATCAAGGAAGAGGTGAGAGCCTATGATAGATAAAATTTGTGACAAGTTAATGAAAAGAATAAGAGCAAAAATGCCAGAAGTAGATGATGAAAGAGCTGAGGTAATAAGGTATGGAATTGAAATAATAATTGGAGAAATACCAAAGATGTTTATATTGATATTAGTTGCAGGAATAATGGGCGTTTTGAAATATACAATGTTAGCTTTTTTCCTTATATTACCATATAGATATTTTTCTGGAGGATTACATTTAAAAACCCACATAGGATGTATTATTGGTACACTTATATTTTACATAGGAATTGTATATGCAAGTCAAAATATTAATTATAGTAATATGGAAATAAAATATATATTCTTTACAACTGTTTTAATTTTATCAATGATTACTATTACATTATACGTTCCAGCAGATACAGAAAATTTACCAATTTTAAAAAAGAAAGAGCGAAAATCTAGAAAAATAATATCATATATACTTGTACTAATTATGTTTGGTTCAGCCTTATTTATTAAACATAATATAATTAGCAATATTCTTATTATAAGTGTATTATTCCAAAGCATAACTACTACTAAAATAGCATATAAGATCTTTAAGGAAAAATATGGCTATTTAGAATATATAAAATTGAAAAAAGATGCTATATAGCATTTTTATAAATAATTATATATAGGGGGGATTAGTATGATAGAAAAAGTAGCAAAAATGGCAGAAAACTGTGCAAGAAAAGCATCTCAAAATAGTGGATGTGTATTAATGGTATTTTTACATCAACCAAAAATGCCAAAATCATTAATAAAAAAAGATGAAGAATAATATAAAAGAAGGGAGTTTTATTCCCTTCTTTTTTTATAAAAAAACTTCCAATTGTTGTCTAAATCTATTATTTTGTACAGTAGTAAATAAGTCCAAGTTAGTATTTTTGGAAAGAATTTTGTGTACTTTCCATAAACCTATTCCAGAATTATCTTTTTTTGTAGAATATCCTTTTTCAAATAGCTTGGAAATAGAGATGTTATTGCTATTACAACTATTTTCTATGATAAATAATTGCTTTTTACGGTCTGTCCTGAATTCGACTTCAATTATTTTTTCTGATGTTTCTTGTGCTGCTTCAATAGCATTATCTAAAAGAATACCTAAAATTCTATTAAATTCATAAATATTACATTTTAATGTACTTAAATCAATAAAAATATTAAAAGTCATTGTAATTCCTTTTTCAGATGCTAGATAATATTTATTGGTTAATAAACTATAGATTGACGGATTATTTATTGTATCAGGGTTTAGCAAATTTAAGTTATTCGTTTGTTTGCAATCTTCAAGTAAATTTTTGTAGTAATTACGTAATCCATTCATATCATTTAATTCGATATATCCACCAATTGATTGAACAATATTATTAAAATCGTGTTTGAAGCAGCGAATATTGTCATGTAATGAGGATAGAGTTTTATTATAAAGCTTTTCTGTTTCTAAATCTAAAGTAGTTTGCTCCAATTTATTCGTTCTAATTAAACTGTACATACTAATTAGAAAATATATAACCAAACTTATTATATCTGTCAAAATAACACCTGTTGAAATAATATTTATATATTTTGAGAAAAAGTATGATTGAATAAATATTGTAACAATACCTAAAAATAAATTAATAACAACAGTTAATTTTAGTGATGGTTTTATATATTTAATAAAAAAGGATTTATTTTTTATTAAAATACTTAGTAAGAAGAAGCAAAGATATATTAATGTTCCAGATAATATGTGATACAAGGGTATGTTTACAAAGTCTGCTAATGGTATAGTTATAAACTTGCTTAAAATTAACTGTACAAAAAATGTGCATATAAAACTAGATAAATAAACAGTAATCATTGCTATAAAGGTATTTTTTATTGTTTGACCAAATAAAAAATGCAGCAATAAAATAAATGATAATATATTTACTATGTAAATATATGGATTTTTAAGCAACGAATTAGATATAATTCCAATAATTTCGGTTAAAGAAACATATAAAATTTTTTGTTTTGTATTTAATGTAATATTTAGAATTGATGTAAAAACTGTATAGAATAATAATGCTTCAATAAAAGCAAAACCAAAAGTTATAATATTATTTATAATATGGTTAGGTGTCATTAGTATTTGTATAAGATTCATTTTTTAATACCTCCAAAAATTTTTTTTTATAAACCTGTCCAATGTAACATTTTATCTCATTGGTTTTATCGAAGTGTATAATAGTGTCATCAATACTATGTATATTATTAACATTAACTATATAAGATTTGTGGCATCTTACAAAATTAGGTGGCAAAGTGTGTTGTATTTTATTAAAAGACGAATAAATACTATAGTCTGCTGAATCTGCTCTAAAAATTAATTTAGTGTTATCTTTTTCGATATAAAATACTGAATTAGCATTTATCATATTTCCCCTGTTAAGAGGTATAAAAGACTTATTTGACGGAGTAGAATATATATCACTAAAAAGTCTAGATATTGTTGTTTCTAAGTTATTTAAAGATATTGGTTTGGTCAGATAGTCAAATGTTTTACATTTATATGCTATAAGAAGATATTCTAAATGTGCTGTTTCAAAAATTATATATACTCTTTTATTTATTTTTCGTATTTTTTGAGCTAAATCTAGTCCAGAAATGTTTGATTGTAAGTCAATATCTAATATCACAACATCTACAATACTATTTTTTACATAACCTAATACTTCATTAGCATTTGTAGTTGCTAGTGAGATTTGTCCATCAAAGTCGTTATTTATAAAAACTAAGTTTAACATTTTTGAAAACCTATCTAATGCATTTTTATTATCATCACACAATACAAAATTTAACATATTTTCCTCCAAAACAAATATATATAGTATAAGTAATATTAATAAATTGCAAATATTAAATTGTAAAATAAAAAAGAACGTATTCTTATAATATACTTAAATTAAAGATTTGTAAATATAAAAGGAGGTAGTTTGTGAAAAAAAAATCAATTTTTGTAAGCGTTTTGTCGATTTTTGTCGTAATAGGGACATTTTCATTTTGTATATATGAAAATAATAAATCGAAATTAGTTGATGTAACTGCAAATGTAACAGAAGATTTTTCAGCCCTAAGTAATAAAAAAATTTGTTGGGGAATTAAGAGGTCAGATAACCACGAACAACCAGATGTTGGAAAAGAAAACAAAAGAATAATAGATAAATATAATGGAATGTGTTTAGGAAACTCAGAAAAAAAGTATTTATATTTAACATTTGATGCTGGATATGAAGCTGGATATACTGAAAAAATAATAGAAGTATTAAAAGAAAATGATGTAAAAGGAACGTTTTTTATAACAGGTCATTATTTAAACACAAAACCAGAGCTTGTACAAAAAATGATAGAAAATGGCAATACAGTAGGAAATCATACTGTTAATCACAAAAGTATGCCAGAAATAGACTTAAACAAAATAAAAGAAGAAGTTATGAATTTACACACAGCTGTTTACGAAAAATTTGGATATGAAATGAAATATATTAGACCACCTAAAGGCGAATGTAGTGAACGAACAATAAGTTATACAAATTCATTAGGATACACAACTGTTATGTGGTCTTTAGCCTATGATGACTGGGATGAAAATAAACAGGGAAGAGAATCATATGGAAAAGAAAAAGTATTAAATAATCTTCATAATGGTGCAATAATACTACTTCACTCTAATTCAAAAGATAATGCAAATATACTAGATGATATAATAAAAAAAGCAAAAGAAATGGGCTATGAGTTTAAATCATTAGATGAATTTGAAAGATAGTATAAATGTTAAATACTATAAAATTGGTATGGAAAGGAATTTGTTAAGATGAAAAAAAGTAAGCTAAGTAGGTTAAATAAAATATTAGAAGTACCGTCTGAAATAACTTCGCAAATACCAAAATTAACCAATTTAGGTTTTAAAAAAATGATGATAGAAAACTACAAAAATATATTGGAATATCAAGATTTTTTTATAAGAGTAAATACAAGTATAGGTATTATCAACATAAATGGATTTGGTATGAAAATGGAAGAAATGACTAAAGATGATATTATAATTGAAGGTGATATTGATAGCGTAGATTTTGAAAAAATAGAAGATTAAGAGGAGGTCCATAGTTTGTATTTGCAAAGAATTCAAAGCGCAATTATAGGATATGTAAATATAATTGTGGAAGGGTATTATATTGAAAAATTTATAAATGTTTGCAGGAAGAAGCGGAATATATTTAGAAAATTTAAAACGCGAAAAGTCTACAATAATAAAAGCTAGCGTACCAGTTAAAGGATTTAAAAATGTTGCAAAAATTGCAAAGGAAAGCAAGTGTAAAATAAAAATAAAAAGCAAAAAAGGTCTTCCTTTTATTTTAAATAGATATAGAAAAAGAAAAATTTTTGCCATATCATTATTATTAGTATTATTTTCACTAGTTATATTGTCTGGATTTATTTGGAATATTGAAATTACAGGAAATGAAACAATTTCTAGTGAAGATATACTTAATATTGCAAAAAGTGAAGGTTTAGAAACTGGAAAATTAAAAAGAAAAGTTGACCCTAAAAAGATTGTTGAAAAAATAAGGTTGGAAAGATCAGATATTTCGTGGGTTGGAATTAATATTTCTGGAACAAATGTTGTAATAAAAATAGTAGAAGCAGATAAAGCTCCAGAAGTTATAAATAAAAATGATTACTGCAACATTATAGCAAAAAAAGATGCAATGATAGTAAGTGCAAATGCACAAAATGGTACTTTACAAGTTAAAGAAGGAGATGTGGTAAAACAAGGCTCTGTGCTAATTGCAGGTTGGTTAGAGGGAAAGTATACAGGAGTACGTTATGTACACGCTACAGGTCAAGTTATGGCGAAAGTTTGGTATTCAAAAAAAGAAAAAGTATATTATAAACAAAATGAACGAAAACAAACAGGAAATGTAGAAAAAAAGTATTCCATAAATATTAAGAATTTTGCAATAAATTTCTATAAAAAGCTTTCAAAATTTGAAATTTATGATACAATAAATACGGAAAAAAAATTAAAAATATCTTCCAATTTTTATTTGCCATTTGAATTAATAGTAAAAGAAAATCACGAAGTAATTGAAGAAGAAAAAAACTATACAAAAGACGAAGCAAAACAAATAGGAATAGATAATATATCAAAAGAGCTAAAGTCGCAAATAAATAATGAAGAAGATATTGTTAATGAATATATTAATACCAATGAGAGTGAAGAATATATAGAGGTAGAAGTTATATATGAAGTGCTTGAAAATATTGGAACAGAAGAAAAAATAGCATTATGAAAGGATGAGGAGAATGGAAGAAAAAAGCCTTAAAGTATATGATACTGAAAAAACATTTTTTTCAAAAATAACAAACACTTTAAATAAAATATTAGCTCCAGGCAAAATGGGGTTAAATGGTATGCTAATTTCTATAAAAAGAAATAACGTATTGAAAAATTATGAAAATTATATTCAAAACGAAAAAAATAGTGACAAAAAAGGGATGTTGCTAAAAAAATATGAAGAATCATATTCTTTATATTTAGAAGCTATTGATAAAAATATTATCGAAAATATATACAAAAAAGTAAAAAATAATACTGCTACAGATTTTGAAAAAAATGCATTATCAAAATACTATATGGTTATTCATATAAAAGATAGCGACTATACAGAATACAAATACAGAAAGCAAAAGTTTTTATTAGAGCTAGACAATGAAAATGTAGAAATATCTGGTAAAGAAAAAGTTATAAAAAGATATAACGAGTTTTATTGTGATAAAATGGAAACCTTATATAAAAACATTATAAAACAGTATTCGGTTAAATTAATAGAAAATTTAACTGAAAAAGAAAAAGTAGAAATTTACAATAAAATATTTTCTACATTAGATGAATACATAACAACAATATTACCTAAAAAAATGGAAAAAGATTCATCAAAAGAAATTTATGTTGAAATAAAAGATGAATACAACAAATATAAACAATATTCTAATAACAGATTAGACCAAGCAGAAATGATTGAAAAAAATATGTTATTGTTAGGAATGAGTAGAAGACTTTTCACACACAGTTTACCATTAAGTGTTGCAGAGCAATGTTATATAAAATTAATAAATGATGCAAGAGAGCTAATTGTAGATACAAGAGTTATTAAGAAAAGAGAAAAAGCATATAGCTTGTTATTAACATTAATTGACGAATTTAATTTAAAAGTATTATCTACAAAAGTATACTGGGATAAACCAAATGACAAAAAGCAATTCAGAGAATTTTGGAAAAAATACCAACAAATAGAAAAAATAGAAGACAAACAAAAGGCACAAAAAGAAAAAGAAATTTTATTTATAAAAGAAGATTTAAATAAAGTACAAACAAATGAAAATAAATATTGTAAAATAATAGCATTTTATAAATCAAAATTAGTAGACTTCGGAGTAATGAAAAGATTACCAGCTAAATGTACTACATTACCAGAAGGAATATATATTAAAGATTTAGAAAAGCCTAAAAGAAGTAAATCTAGAGCAAAGGTGAAGAAAAAATAATGGAAAAAATAGCAGAAATTAATTATTACGAAACAGAAGAAAATAAAAAATATGAAGATTTAATAAATCAAGTATTAACTACATGTTTTAAGGAAGAAAAAATGGACAAGCTAGGGTTATATGTTAGTATAACCTTGACTTGTCCATCATATATAAAGAAAATAAATAATGAGTATAGAAATATTGATAAAGAAACTGATGTATTATCTTTTCCAATGTTTGAAAAAAATGAAATAGATAAATTAATAGAAAATCAAAACAATGTAGTTGAAGATGTTTTAGGTGATATAATAATTTCAGTTGACAGAGTTAAGGAACAAGCTGTAGAATATGGTCATAGTTTCGAAAGAGAATTAGCATATATGGTAGTTCACGGGTTTTATCACTTAATGGGATACGACCATATGAATGATGACGAAAAATCTGTTATGAGAGCAAAAGAAGAAAATATATTAAGTAAATTAAAAATAACTAGATAGTAGGTGTAATAATGGACAAAGAATTTAAATCAGGTTTCGTATCAATGATGGGAAGAACTAATGTTGGAAAATCAAGTATAATGAATGCTCTTGTTAACGAAAAAGTTGCAGCAATTGCAAATAAACCGCAAACAACAAGAAATGCAATAAGAGCAATTGTAAATAGACCTAATTCTCAAATTATATTTATTGATACTCCAGGAATTCATAAACCAAAATCAAAACTTGGAAATACAATGGTTGAAACTGCTTTTGGAGTAGCGAATGATGTTGATGTAATTTTATTTGTAATAGATGCAACTTCAACATCAATTGGTAAAGGTGATAGAATAATTTTAGATAAAATAAAAGAATCTAAAAAGAAAACTATATTAATTATAAATAAAATTGATTTAGTAAAAAGAGAAGATATAGCAAAATTAATTGAATTATATAAAGATGAATATAATTTTGAAGCTGTAATTCCAGTATCAGTTGTAAAGCAAACTAATTTAGATGCAATATTAGATGAAATAGAAAAGCATCTTAAGGTGGGTCCTGCATATTATGATATAGAGGAGTATACTGATCAAACAATGAGACAACTTGTTGAAGAAACAATAAGAGAAAAGGCTTTGCGCTTGTTGAATGATGAGGTCCCTCATGGTATATATGTCGAAACAGAAAAAATGAAGAAAAGAACTACAAAAACAGGAGAGCCAATATATGATGTTGAAGCCACAATATATTGCTTAAAAAAATCTCATAAAGGAATAATAATAGGAAAAGATGGAAATATGTTAAAAAGAATTGCATCTTATGCAAGAACAGATTTAGAAAAAATGCTTGATATAAAGATAAATTTAAAAGTTTGGGTAAAAGTCAAAGAAGATTGGCTTAACAATGATACTTTAGTAAAAAAATTCAAATTACAATAATGTGGTGAATAAAAAAGTTTTTTTAGCAAAAGATATGGATATATAAATTAGCATTAATTTAGAATATCAGATTAGGAGATGATTCATATGATAAAACAAATGGCATGGAATACTTTTAAAAATACTGGTGATATTAATACATTTATGGAATTGATTGAACTAGAAAATATAGAAAAAAATTTAAATAAAGAAACAGACTACAAGGTGAATGAATATGGGGAGCTTGAAAGCAAAGGGAATAATACTACAAGAAAATAATATGGGCGATTTTGATAAAATGGTAACTTTGTTAACCCCAGCAGGAAAAATTGGTTGTGCAGCCAAAGGGGCAAGACGTAATAATAGTGCCCTTATGGCTGGCACACAATATTTGTGTTTTGGAGATTATATGTTATATAAAAGTGCTCATTCATACAGAATTAATTCGTGCGAAACAATTGAGGTTTTTTATAATATAAGAACAGATTTAGACAAACTTAAATATGCAGCACATATTACAAAAATTGTTAATGATGTTACAGACGAAAATCAAAACACATATAGAATTTTACAATTATTATTAAATACATTATATGTTATATCAGAAACAGATAAAAATTTAGACTTAGTTTTATCTGTTTTTAGGTTACGATTATTATGCATAATGGGATTCAAACCAATTGTAAATAAATGTAGTGTATGTGGACAAAATGATAAAATACGATTTTTTAGTATACAAGATAATTGTGTAAAATGTGAAAGTTGTGGAAGAGCAGACAAATCCGCAATAACAATGAATATAACAACATCTGATACAATTAGATATATTTCATCAGTCGAAGCAAAAAAAATTTTTTCATTTGATATACCAGAAGAATCAATAAAAGAGCTAGACTTAATTACCAAAATTTACCTAAATGAGAAATTAGAGAAAGAATATAAATTAGAAGATTTATGGTAATACATAAATTGCGGGACGGTGTAAAAATTCAGCTTAATTTTTACACCGTCCAAAAGTTTTACGGAGTTTAGAATAGAATTGCTGTAATTTTACTTTAAATTACAGATGATGAATTTATAAAATTAGTGGCAAAATATTGACTAAACATAAAAATGATGATATTAATAATAAGCATAGAAATTTTGCAAGATTCAAAAAATTTTTATTCAAAAAATTTAAAATTCTAAGTGTGTAAATTCATACACAAAAAAATTCAAAATAATTGAATAACAAAAACAAATATGTTAAAATGGAGGCGATAAATGAGTAATTTAAAACCAACGAACGACTTTGTCTTCAAAAAATTATTTGGAGAGGAAAAAAATGTTGATATTTTAA
>OLGY01000085.1_pt1 | contig 81504 bp, 83 predicted proteins | sample 1605951 | NCBI WGS metagenome assembly OLGY01 (sample SAMN03283280) | human gut metagenome | biome: human-associated habitat; material: feces | host: Homo sapiens | place: Peru | collected 2012
TTTTAATTATGTGTCTTTTTTTCCTAAAAACGGTAATTTAATTTTACCATTTATACACTTTTTAAAAATAAAAATCAACAATAGACGAATAAGCTCATATATGATATAATTATTCCACAATTAAATAATAGGAGGAAATTTATGAACATAGGAATAGATATAGATGGTGTAATATTAGATAGTGAAAAAGTATTTAGAACAGTAGCTGATTTGTACAACACAATAGAACTAAATGACAGAGCAATAAGAGCATATGATGAACCACGAGTTCAAGAAAAATACAATTGGACTGATGAAGAGATACAAGAATTTGCTGATAAATATTTTATAGAATGTTCAAAAATTTCAAATTTCATGCCATGTGTAAAAGAAGTATTAAATATGTTAAAACAAGAAGGACATAACCTAATAATAATAACAGCAAGAGGTCGTGACAAAAAAGAAATGAGAGCAATAGCAGAAGAAAAGTTTGAAAAAGAAGGCTTAAAATTTGACAAATATTATTGGGCTCAAAGAGGAAAAGCAGATGTATGTGTAAAAGAAAAAATTGATGTAATGATAGATGACAACTACATGAATTGCTTAGAAATAGCAGAAAAAAATATAAAAACATTATATTTTAGAGATGCAGGAATAAAAGAAATAAAAAATAATCCACACATAACAGAAGTTCACAATTGGGGTGAAATATACAAATATATACACACATATAATAATGAAATAAATAGCTAAAAATTACATATAGTGTAAAAAAAGTAAATAAAAAGATAGGAGAAAATATTATGAGAGAAAAGTATTTTGAAGATCTTGGTTTAGATGATGGACAAGATATATTAAGTAAATTTAAAATAAATATGGATGAGATATTAGAAGAATCAAAAGAGCATGAAGATAAAAAGCAAAAAGATGCTAAAGAAACCGAGAAAAAAGATAATAAATAATAAAGAAGGTGCTTATGATTATGGAAATTCCTATACAAAAAAATAAGGAATATATAGTTGATATAATTGATAATGGATTTGAAGGAGAAGGGATTGCAAAAATAGATAATTTTACAATCTTTATTGATGGTGCAATAAAAGGCGAAAAATGTAAAATATTAATAGTAAAAATAACATCATCACATGCATTTGGAAAATTATTAGAGCTAATAGAGCAATCTCCTGTAAGATGTACTCCAGATTGTGAAACATATAAAAGATGTGGGGGATGCAATTTACGACATATTGATTATGAAGAAACATTAAACATAAAGCAACAAAAAGTCCAAAATTTAATAAACAAAACACTAACTAAAAAAGTAGAAGTAGAAAAAACATTAGGAATGGGAAATCCATATAATTATAGAAATAAAGCTCAATATCCAGTAGGCACAAATAAAAATGGAGAAAAAGTTTTTGGTGTATTTGCTAAAAGAACACATGAAATTATACCCATAAAAGAATGTAAAATTCAAAAAGAAATATCATATGAAATAGCAAACTATATTTTAGACTATATAAAGAAAAATAACATAAGTGTATATAATGAAAAAAAGCAAACCGGATTAGTACGACATATTGTAACAAAAGTAGGAATTCAAACGAATGAAATTATGTGTATTATTGTAATAAACGGCAAAGAGCTACCACATGAACTAGCTCTTGCTAATAATATAATTGATAAATTTCCAATGGTAAAAACAGTTGTAAAAAATATAAACACAAAAAATACAAATGTAATAATGGGCCAAAAAAATGAAGCAATAGTTGGAAGAGGTTATATTACAGATGTATTAGGTGATTATATTTTTAAAATATCGCCAATGTCATTTTATCAAGTTAATCCAATACAAGCAGAGGCTCTTTATAACATTGCAATTGAAAAAGCAAATATTACAAAAGATGATGTGGTATGTGACTTATATTGTGGAATTGGAACAATAGGAATATTTGCATCGAAATTTGCTAAAAAAGTATATGGAATTGAAATAGTAAAACAAGCAATAGAAGATGCACACGGAAATGCAAAATTAAACAATGTAAACAATATTGAATTTATATGTGGAGATGTTGAGCAAGCATTTGATAAACTAATTAAAAAGGAAAAAGTAAAACCATCAGTAGTAATAGTAGATCCTCCAAGAAAAGGATTAGATAATAATACAATTGAAAATATTATGAAATTGAATGTAGAAAGAGTTGTATACATAAGCTGTAATCCAGCAACTATGGTGAGAGATTTGAAAATGATGGAGGAAAAGTACGAGATAAAGGAAGTTCAGCCGGTGGACATGTTTCCGTTTACATCACACGTGGAGTGCTGTGTGGTGATAGGTCGTAAAGAAAGTTAAGAAACCGTTGATATTACTACGTTACGTCGTTTTAATAAAAATGTAAAAAACTATAAAATTAGAAAAAAATTAGTCAAAACTTGACCAGTTTGACATAATTTAAAACAACCTGGTATGTGGTTGATTGGTCAAATATAAAAGAAAAATGGAAAGATGTAATCAAAACTACGATACAAAATTCCAGTAAGATTATTGATAATATATGAAAAATATAGTAAAATAATTATATAGGATAAACAAATAAGGAGGTGCATAGAAATGACTACAACAAAACAAGAACTATATAATACAATTGATTTGATTCCAGATTCAATTGCTAAAGAATTATTAAACTATGCTGATTATTTAACTTCAAAATATATTGAAGAAACTATGCCTGATGAACTAATTATAAAAGATAATGCAGATTTAAAGAAAAAATTGAGTGAAAGAATTGAGAAAATTGAAAGAGGAAAAGCCAAAATGCTTACAATAGATGAAGCTTTTGAAGAAATTGATAGTTTATAATTGAGGTGACACAAAAAATGAATAAATACAATATAAGGATTCTAGATGAAGCCAAAGACGATATGAAAAAAATTATAATATATATAAAGACAGAATTAAAAGAGCCAGAAATTGCTAGGCAACATCGTAAAGCTTTCAAGGAAGAAATCTCAAAACTAAAAGACAGTGCTAATATTTATAATATTATTGATAGTGAAATAACTGGAAAAAGTGACATTAGAAAAATAAATATAAAAAATTTTATGATTTTTTATAGAATAATCGAAGATATAAAAGAAGTGCAAGTTATTGCAGTTTATTATTCTGGGAGCAATTGGCAAAAGAATGTAAAGTATAGATAAAATTTATATTAAAGAGGGAACACCATAGGTGTTCTTTTTTGATATAACGAAAAGTCCGAAAAATTCATGATATAGATTTTTATATCACGAAAAAACTAAAAAATCCGTGATATAGATTTTTATGTCACGAAAAAATTAAGAAAATCGTGATATAAATTTTTATAAATCAAAAAAGTTGAAATTCTTGACTTATAATATTTTTTGTTAAAATCAAATATATTCTCATTTAATAAATAAAAACAATAATATATGGTTAAGTTCATTAGTCCCAGTAATAGGATTTACATTATCAACAGTTTCTTTAAATTTAGTAAGAACTGTTTGGGAGAAGAATAGAAAATAGTATTACAAAGCAGTTATTAATATAAAATAATAACTGCTTTAATTATATGCTTTATTAGTTTATGAATTATTATAAACATGAAAAATTGCTTTCTTTTTTTACACTTTAATGATAGAATAAAAGCAATTAATTAAGAAAAAAGGGATAAGAAAAAAGGGAGGGAGCTTTAATGAAATTACCTACAAGTATAGAAAATATTTTAAATGAAAACATTGTAGAAAATAGAATTCATATTGTAAGTTATCCAGGACCAGATCGCTCAATAAGTAAAAAATCAATAGAAGATAAAAATATGATAGCAAGAAATATAGAAATCGTAGAATTGGAGAATTTTTAAAAGAATTAAAGTTAACTGAAGGCAGAAATACTGGGATTCCAAAAATTAAAAGAGCGTTAAAAAATAATGGCTCAAAAGAGCCTGAATTTGAAACAAATGAAACAAGAGATTATTTTATTACAACAATATTTATGCATGAAGGATTTGAAAATAAAATTTTAAATTGAAATGAAAAATGAGAATGTAAATAATGAATTATTAAAAGATACGAAGAATGAGCAATTGTCTATAATAATGCCAAATTCTTATGAAGTAATAAAAGTTGGCTTTATAATTGTAGCTGTGCAAGCTGAAATCATGGCTAATGTCGAATAGAAAGCTGAATTTATCAATATAGGTGGTGTAAGCATTCCTGGAATTGGTGGTACAGGTGGCACTGGTAATGTTTTAGTTGATACCCTAGCACAGTTTCTAGCACTTATGAAGACTTTTAATACAGAAAACAAAGATTTAAATGGTCGTCCTGTTACAGAAGAGGTAAAGGATGTTTCCAAGGCAATTGGTTCCGGATTAGGGGCGTTTCGAAAGGGCGAAAATGCGGGGCAGGAATCAGAGCCAAAATCCGTAAAACCTGAAAACAAAGATACTGAAGCAACTAAGTAACCTATTGCTTAGCTTAGAATCCACTTATTACAAATAAAAAAGTAAAGCTACCTTTGAGAAATTCTCATTGGTAGCTTTATTTTTTATTTATATATATAATTGGATAATTATAAATTTATGATTTTATTATTTGCAATGTAGGTGCTCAAAGTACTTGTTTTAAATGATTTGTGACAAATAATTTGACTAACTAACATTAAAAAGTCAAGTTAATTTCGTTGACATTTTTATGATTTTTGATATACAATTATATTGAATAATAAAAAGAAAGCTGAAGTAAAAATGGTAAACAAGTGTAGACATATTTTCAGTAAAAAATTATAAATTAAAAATTTTATAGGTGAAAAAGTATGATAATAAATAATAAATCGGTGATAGAGAAAATTAATAATGCAATAACCTCTTATAATAAAGACTCAAAAGATGAACAAATTAATCTAATTACAAATGGAGAAGTAAAAGAAGAAGATTTAAAAAAAATAAAACTTTTATATATTGATATTGGCGATATTTCAAAAGAAGAAATAAATACATTTTTTGAAGAATTAGCTAATGTTTTAGAGGTAATGAAATTAAAAGGATTCTATATATATGCACATAATGAAAATGTGGTATCTGATGTAGATATGACATTTTTATCAAGAGTCAATAGTGAGTTAAACGACTTGCAAATATCTAATATTGATTTGTCAAATGTTGATGTAAATGTATTTAATCAGTTTGAAAAATTAAAGGTATTAATTTTAGGAAAAAATAATATTAAAGATTTTGATATAATATCTAAATTAAACGAAGAATTAGCAGTTGATGTTGGAAATAATCCTATGAGCAATGTAAGTATTAACGATGTTGTGAATGAATTTAATAAGCGTCATGGAAAAATGGCTTTTAATGAACATCCTTTTCTAAATTCAATAATATTTGCTTTGGAAGATAAACAAATAGACTTAAGCAATCCTGAAATTTTTAAAGGCAGAATAGAAGAAATTCTTCAATTTTGTAAAGATTATAAAATAGTTCCATTTATAAAAATTGAAGATTATCAAAAATTTAATAGTGAACTTCAAATTCCTAGTAATATTATTGTAAGCGGAACTAAAGATATATCAACAGAATTCTTAATACAACATCCAGAAATATTAAAAATTCAAATAATAGATGAAGAAAATCGTTGTGATAGTGAACAAGAAGAACCGTATCTAAGAGAAGATTTTGTACGAATAAAACATAAAATAGGTGAAATAAAACAGCAGATAGAGATTCCAGATGAGTCTGATAAAGATAGAGAAAAGAAAATATTTATGCAGGTATATACTATTTTAGGTAAAATGATTGATTATAATCATTATGCAGTTTCTGAAGAAGGTAAAGAAGATTATAATTTAGCAATATCTTGTAGAAATTTAAAGGATGGATTACTTGAAGGAAAAGCAGTTTGTGCTGGTTATGCAGATATTTTAAAAAATGTACTAGGAGAATTTGGTATAAAAGCACAATATATTGGAAGAAATCCTGAAGATACGGAAAAATATGCGGAAAGAATGGGCTATCAAGATGAAGTTAAAATGGATGAATTTTTAGGCTTTGAAAAAACTGATATAGATGAATTTGTTAAAAGTTATGGATATCAAGATGACCATGGACATGCATGGAATTCTGTTATATTGGATGGCAAGAAATATTTATGTGATTTAACTTGGGATGCAGATGATATAAAACTTGAACGTTTCCCATTAGCATACTGTTGTCCATCACTTGATGAATTTAATTCTGTTGGAATTGGTGAAATAACTCATGATATGTTTGAAATAACTGAAGAAGGAGAAATAGCAGAATTTTCAAGCGAAGACCAATTAAGGTTTTTAGGATTTAGTGAAGAAGAAATTGAAAAAAAATTGCATCTTTCACCAGAATATCTTGAAACATTACTAGAAGAATATGAAAATAAAAGAAAACTAGAAACATGTGCAGTAGGTTTATCTACTGAAATTAAAGCCTCTGATTTTGATGGCATTGATAAGGCATTTAATGATAGAGAAAAGGAGGGACAAAAGGGATATGATAAATAGTATTAGTAGTAGAACTTGTGGAAATGTTTATAGCATATTGACTGAAATGAAACTGTTTAATAAAATTCCAGAAGATAAGCAAAATTATATTATAAATCATAAAGGAAAATATAGATGTAAATTTAATAAGAATATTCCTTTACAATTTCAAATAGATGATAAAGAGACTATGGTTGTTTTATCTTATTTGTTTTTAAAATATATAAATGATAATGTTGATACAAAAAGATACTTGATTAATAAGTATAAAAGTAATGAAATTATATATCAAAAAGAATTAAGAGAAAAATATAATTCAGATAACATATTCAAAAATGTAAAAAAAGAAAATATTACTACTAGTACAACAATAAATAACGAGGTGACTCTAATTGAAGTAAAGGATAACTTAATTAGTAGAATAATAAAAAAGATAAAAAAATTATTTAAAAGGAAATAACTAATGAGTAAAAAAAATCAATTAGTAAAATATGAAGAAAATCCTATTAAAAGATGGTTTTCTAATATCTTAAATAGCATTAAAAATAGATTTATACCACGAAAAAGCCTAAATAGTGAAATTGAGAATGTTATAAAATCTGAATTTTATGATAGACAAAAGCAAGAACAAGTAACTAAAATGCTAGAAGATATGTTAAGCAGAAATAAATATTTATTAGATACGCTTGATATACGAATTCTAAAAAGTAATTATTTAGAAATATTTGAACAACCTCTTTTAGAAAGAATAGTTGCTGATGAAAATATGCAAAGAGATATATTAGAAATGTCGGAAGAGGAACTTAAAACATTCGGATTTTTATTACAATATAAGGCAACAGATCAAAAAGAAAGAATTACAAGAATAAATACAGGCTCTTTAAGAAACATAAACTTAGATAAATTGCAAGAGTTAAGTGAATCTGACAAAACAAAAGCAATAAGTATATTATTAAGTTGTAGTAAATTTAAATTGGGTGATTTATCAGAATTAAATAATTACTATGAAAAAAGAAAAAATGCTTGTAAGCGAATAATTGATAATCCAAATGTAATTGAAGAATATGATTATGATACATACTGGGAAAGAATTGAAAGTGGAGAAGAAATTGATATTCCATATGGTATTATAGATGAAATGCAACAATTAAAAGTGGATGAAAGAATACGTTGGGCTATTATTGAAACTAAATATGGAATGAGTTTAGAAAAGGCAAGAGAATTATGCAGAACTTTTGGAAAAGATGTTGATAAAATAGAACAAACCGAAGAAACTAGGATAATAAAAGAAATTAAACAAATATTAGAAGAAAATGATATTGAGAAATTAAAACATATAGACTTAAGCGAAAATCTTGCCAATTATGAAGGTACAATGAATATTATTCCTAATTTAAGAAATGGCTATTTAAGGGAATATCAAAAGACATTATATCAATTAAAAGAGGATGACTATATTGGAACACAAGATGGGATAAATATTTATAATGTGTTAGGAAAGAACAATGATAATGCTGATTTTAACATGATATTAACAGCAATAGGTGGAGTTTATGCTTATAGCCATGACTTTAGTGATATGAAAAAGGATTGGGATAGAGCTGATAGTAATCATACAATTTCATGTTCTTATATAGGTAATGATTTTTTAGGAGTTACAGATACTACTTTCTTACTGGGATTTTCAGATATTAAAGATAATGAATTAATACATTCTAGAAATCAAGATGCAGGAGCTGGAGATTTGATATTTGAACCTTATGCGAAAAGTGAATTTTTAATTCCTGAAAACCAAGTAAATACATCAAAAGGCTACAATGAAATGGTTATAGAAAGAAAGATTGAAGATGATGGAAAATTAGTTAATAGAAAACCATCATATGCAGTTTTTTTAGCAGAAAATATAGATGAAATAAATGATAAAGAAAATACTAGATGGCAAAATGCCAAAAAAATGGCAAAAGGATTAAATATACCAATTGCTGTTGTTGATGTGCAACAATGTTTGGAATTGGAATGGCAGAAAACACAAGAAATGATAACACTTATAAAAGAGCAAAAACAAATGGATTTAATTCCAGATGTAATTCATAAAATTGAAAACAACAGAGGATATGTTGGGCTTTCAAATATTAACAGAAATGTCTTTTCTGATAAAAAGATAAAGGATAGTTTAGAACAAATAATAGGTGCAATTATAACTTCAGATACTGGTACATTTAATAAGGGAATTGAACAATTTGTAAGTGTAACAAAAGAAATTGAAAAAAATCATGATGAACATTCATCGAGTGATTATAATAATGAATTTAAAACATATGATTATAGAAAATATATGGAAAGATTAAAAGTATTATTTGGCTCACGAAATGGAATATTCAAAAGCAATGAAAAGGAATCAAATGTAGTAAAAACACGAGACAAAAATATGGAGGAACAAAGTATATAAAAAAATGTAGAAATAGTTGACAAATGATTCCAACAGAGTTAATATCACACACAATTAAATTTGATATGAATTGAGGTGATAATTAATGGATGAATCTGATAAAGGAAAAGAGCAGGATGTTATTGATATTCTGTATGATTATGATGAAGATAGCGGAAATATTATAAGTAAAGAAACTAGAGAAAAACTAAAGAAATATTACCAAAAAGAATAAGAAGGTAGTGAAAAGATTTGTAAAATAGTTTTTGAAACTATTGAGGATGATAATTTAAAAGAAAAATGCAAGGGAACAAATTAATGAAGAAAGTGATTAAAAAAAACAAAATGTATAAATATGATGTTCAAACTGTTAAAAAAGCAAAGAAATTTCTAACTGAAAAATTTATGCGTGGAGATTATGGTGAATCAAAAGAAACAATTCAAGAGTTTATATCAATATTAGAAAATGTTTTGGCATCACTAAAATCTGAAGAAATAGATGTTGAGAGAAAAGTTAGAGAAAGTGAAGATGAAGCCAGACAATACTTCGGTGAAGATTTTGTAAGACGATTTGAACAAATAAGAAAATATTGTACAGAAAACGACCTTATGCTCGCAATACATGGTACAAATCCACAATTCTTGGATTCTATACGACAAAATGGATTAGAATATCAACTTCCAGAAATATTATCAACTGCTCTTATTCAAACTGGTACTGATTTAGAAGAAACATATAGCAATTTTTCAGAGCTATTGAATTGGCCACATAAAGAGTCAAAAGGTTTAATATTGCTAGGAATTCCAAGCGAATGTAATGGAGTTCTATCACATGGAGAAAAGGAAACAAAACCACTTTGGTTAAGGATTTCTCAAGAAGGAGATTATGAAGAAAAATATAGAATTAATCCTGAATTTATAATAGGACAAATTGATGTAGAAAAAAAGGTAATACAGGATAATCCTACATTTTCATTAATTCATGACTATAGTGGTTTAGAATATGATTATGACCTAACGGATTATAAAAGAAAAATGTCAGTGACAAAAGAAAATGTAGAAAAAACAACAGAAGATGTAGATAAAGGGCAGACTGATGATACACAAGAAAATATCTCTCAAAGTGGAGAAAAATCTTCAAAAGAATTATTAACTGATATTGCTAATGATTTTTGTAATCCATTTTCAGTGCTTATAAGATCAAAAGGAGAAATGAAAGAAAGTGATATTACTGAATATATAGAAAGTATCAAACAAACAATTATTATTTTAAGACAATTAGAACCTCAATTAAGAGAAAATCAAGAGATTACAGACGAACTAGAAATTGCAGAGAAAGAGATGCAACAAGAAACTAAGGTGGAGGCTGCCGAATGGGATGACATTGAGTGGGAGGAGGATTTTGACAGAGAGAACGGAGATGATTTTTTACGGTTTTTTTGTTGCAGATGTTGAAGAAAATATAAGTCAGAAAGCAACCATATCTGGTATAAATCAAGAAACACAATATATAAAATCTAAAAAAAGAGATAAAAATAAATCTGAAATTGGAATAGCAAGAGATGAGGAGTGGGATTAATGGAAAGTGCATTAGCTTATTCGGAAGTATATGAAATTATAAATTTAATTGGAGAAGAATATAAAAATAAGATACCTACTGAATTGTTGCAAATGATTGATGAAGAAAGAGATAAGGAATATAAACCCAACATTAATACTAAAAGACCATTGAAAGAACAAAATATACATCAAAGAACTTATGATATTTTGGGAATGTTGCAATTAAATTATTGGTGTAATGATGAAAATGAAAAGAAAGAATTAATTAAGAAATTCAAAGAAAATGATAAAAAAAGAGAAAAAGAAATATATGAAAAATATAATCCTGATAATATTTTTAAAAAGAATAATACAAATGAAGAACATGAGGAAGTAAAAGAATTAATTAAATATGAAAAATCTCCACTAAAGAAAATTCTAAATAAAATATTAAGATTTTTTCATATAAAAAATAGATAGGGAAAAGCCACGCAAATTGACTAAAATACTTAAAAATGTTATAATTTAGGTAGATGGTGGTGATTTTATGGACAGAGATTTCTTTGAAAAATTAATTTCATATTATAAGTGTAGAATTGAAGATGATGAAAGATATGGTAAAAGAATAGCAAATGAAGAAAGAGATGCTTATAGAGTGATGAAGGCTATAAGTGATAGAAAACAACCAATAATAATAAAAAATATTGGCGATTTAGCTCGTTTGTTAAATGTTGCAAAACAATTAACTGCAACTGATGGTAGAAATATATTTGAAGATTTTTGTTTTATTCCACAAGTTGAAACTATTATAAATAATATGAATTCAAGAAAACCAGAACAAATACAGGCTATCCAAGATTATGATTTTTCAGATTGGGAGCCGATGGAAACACCATTAGAACAAGAGCACAGACTAATAGAGGAATTCAAACAATTTAATGCAAATAAAATATATACAGAGATGCTATCGAGAATAAAAGGAGTTTTAGTGACAGGTAAGCAAATACAAATAAAATCAGAAGCTACAAGTGAAGAAGAATTAACAGAAAAACACAAAGCAATTCTTGCTATATCAAAAATGCTTATGAGAAAAAATGGATTAGTACCTAATCCAGAGTTACAATTTGAAGATGGAAGAATTGTTTTAGGATATTCTGATGCTGAAAAAGTATTTGGTAGTGATATAATAAAGGCAGAGAAACAAACTATGGGAATAACACCAGCACAAGCCGAAGAAAAGAAAAAAGAAGAAGAAATACAAAAAGCAGTCCTAGATCGTTGGAAAAGACGCAAACAAGAAGATAATAAAAAAAGACAACAGGCAGTAGCTGACAAGTGGAAAACAAACCCAAATGCAAGGAGAGAAAGCCTACAAAGAAAACAACAAAAAGGAAATGATAGGGGAATGTCTAGATAGAAAATTCAAAAGTAAGGTTGGTAATTTATATGGTAACAAGAAATCACCCATTTTTAGATGGAAATGGTAGAATTGGTAGATTGCTTGTACCACTTTATATTCAAAGTAAAGGAATGCTTCAAAAATCATGCTTGTATATTTCTGATCACATTGAAAGAAATAAAGATACATATTATGACATGTTAACAAGAGTAAGGACACATAATGATATGATAAGTTGGATTAAATTTTTCTTAGAGGCAGTTATTGAAACATCAAAAACAGCAAAGGAAAAATTTAGAAGCGTAGTTGAGTTAACTATGGAAATGGATAAAATGATTATGAATTTACCTGTAAAACCAGAAAATGCAAGAAAGGTATTAGATGTATTATATGATGAACCAGTTGTTTCAAGAAAAAGAATAATAGAATATACTGGTATTAAATTTACAACATTGGTAGGAGTAATTAAAGCTTTTCAAGAAAGAGGCATTTTAATAGAGACTACAGGATATAGTAGAAATCAAATCTTTGCATTTCAAAAATATATAGATTTGTTTTTAAAATAAAAATCTATATTACGAAAAAATTAAAAAATTCGTAATATGGATTTTCATATTACGAAAAAATAAGAAAATTCGTAATATAGAATTTTATATTACGAAAAAATTAAAAATTTCGTAATACAAATTCTTTCATTACGAAAAAATTAAAAAAATCGTTCTATAAAGTTTTGTGGCTAAAATCGGATAACAAATATAAATCTGTATTAAAAGGTGAATGTTAATAATAGCTACAGTTAGATAAATGTGAAATCTTGAAATTACAAGAATATATAGGACATATTAGAGTGTATGGATTTTTATTATTCTTTTTCAAAGTACCTATATAATAAGTATATTGTTGTTTTCATAAAATTACAAATAAAGACAGTTAGAATGATATTTATATATAATAAAAAAGAAAAAGCAGATTGAATACTCAATCTGCTTAAAAGATTTACGCGCCAAAATAAGAAAATTCAATTTGATAAGTTGTATCTTGATACTCAACTAAAAGAATGAAATCGTCAATGTATACTGAAGAATCCGGTACTCTAAAATTTACATCCAAATCTTGCACATCATATTTATCAACTTTGTATAAATTCTTGCCATCGAAATACATTGCTCCAACAATTTTTGCATTTGTAGATATATTAATATTATTATAATCTGGAAATTTAAAGTTATTTTCTTCTAATATTTCAAAAGCTTCAGATGATAAGCGAAATGTAATGCCAGAAGTAGATGCGGACCAATTAAAATTTTCATCGCAAGTAAACGATACGCCTTCTTCGGTATAAAGTGTATTAGTGCTTTCACTGTTTACTATTGGAGTAAGCTTGGGGTATGAAGTATCTGGATATTCACTTGATTTGTAACCATAAACAAAGCTGTCATATTGCTGAGAATTGGTTTTATATGGTGTTCTACCTTCAACTGTAATATCATTATATAAGAAGTAGCATAATCTTGACTTTAGTGTCATAGATCCAGTTTCTTCATCAATTGAAAAATAAGATGTAGAAATGTCAGTATCAGATGTTTTTAAATCAAATGTGCAATCAATTAAAAACCAGTTGCCATTGATGGGGATAATGTTCCATTGGTGGCTATAGCTTGAATCAATTGTCGAATCTAGATCTCCACGCATAATTACGCATTCAAGATTGCATTTGTTACAGATATACTTGAAAGCATCAGAGATTCCATCGCAAACTGCTTTTTTCTTAACGAGTGCTCCATAAATAGTATGATTGTCTTTACAATATGTGCCATATTCTTTTTTACGACTATCCCACTCATCATGATCATATTCAACGGTTGTTGTTAGATAATCATAAATCAATCGATATTTTGTAACCAAATCATCTTCATTGTTTACTTCATTTACTAAATCTGCTATTTCTGTATCAATTTCCCGAAGTTTTGCTTCATATTCTTGCTTTTGAGCCAAGTCATTTTCTTGTTGTCCCCATATTGCAATTTCACAAGATCGAGCGGTGTTATAAGAAATATAAGAAAAAGCATCAATTTTGTATTCAATTAATTCAGATTCTGGGTGATCAAGATTGTAGAAATCTTTTGCTCTATAAGCAGAGTTACTGTCATAGTCAATGGCGTTTTCAAAGTAGTACAAGTAGGTTAGTTTCCAAGAATAATTAGAAAACGCATCATAATACATTTTGCCTTGATCTGACAAGAAATTTCTGTATTCATATTTCAAGGGAGATGTATATGTGAGGTTATCAAATGAAGAATATGCATATTCTTCAGCTTCTGGAGCACAAACAATGCTGCTTTCGGTTGAATCAAAATTTTGGGTATTTTTGCCTGTAGCAATGTCGAACGGTAAACCGTTGCATCCTGTAAGAATGAAAATCATGAGTAATGTTAAAGCGTAAATGAAAATCCGCTCTTTTTTGATAGCTATGAAATCTTTTTTCATAATCGTTACCTCCAAAAAATTTTTTTTAATATATGTTAACACCATAGGGTGGAAAAACGAGGATAAATATATATAAAGCATAAAGCTTGATAATAAAATTATATAACAATTTACATAAAATGTCAATTAGGCTTGATTATGAATCAGGATAAAGACATCAAAAAATTTTTTCATATCTTTATCCTGATTGTTGAAAAGAAGCATTTGCAATTTTACATAAAAACTGATATAATGTCAAAGGAAAATTAGATTGTAATACTAAATAAGATGTAAAATTAAATAAGACAAGGAGTGGTTATATGAATAAAGAATACGAAAAATATTTATCGTTATATGAATCATATAAAAAACAAATGAATAATCATAACTTAAAAATTGAACAAAATGTAAATAAATTAGATTTAGTAAGCCCAGACAAAGAAAATCACATTGTATGCATGAAAAAATTTTCATCTGAAAATTTTTATACTGAGACATTTATTTTTAGTGAACAAAAAAAGTTCGTAATTTTTTCAATAAGATATAATGAAATAGTTGCAGAGTGTGGAGAAATAAGAGAAAAATTACTGAATTGGTTAAATAAGTATTATAATAATGAAATATATCAAGAAAAATTAGATCAAAAGATAGAAATAATTATTGACAATAAAACAGAGCTTTTAGATAATACATTTTATGTGTTATTTATGTATTTACTTAGAAAAAATTTTGAACCTAGCACAGAAGAGATTATCGCTTTTGCAAAAAAGGAAGAATGGGTAGGTACTACCATTGAAGTTAAAAAAGAACATAGCCGATTAACTGTAAATTGTTATAAAATAGCATCTGAGATGGGAAGTTCTGAGGCTGATTTTTTACTTGCTAAAAAATATTCTATAGAGCACTTTAATAAAGAATTAGTACTTTCATATTATGAAAAAGCTGCTGAGAGAAAGAATGTAAATGCACTTATAGAAATGGCAAAGTATTATAAAAGTCATAACAACGAGGAGAAATTCTTAAAATATATTAATTCGGCTATAGAACTAGATAGTAAAGAAGCCAAAATATTACTTAAGGAATTTAATAACCAAAAAGAATGTGACCTAATTGCTAAAAATATATTAGATGACATAGTGAAAAAAACAGAAAAAAAATGTTATGAGATACATTTAAAAGAAGAAATACCAGATATATTAGATTCTAAAATAGGAGGTAATCCATACATTCCTATTAATGAAAAATATCCTGTAAGTAAAGATGGATTACCAATGGCACTATTAATACAAATTAATTTTGATGGTGTTAAGCTAGATAATTATCCATCAAAAGGAATATTCCAGGTATTTTCTAATCAGGATTTCTATAAAAACGAGTTTATAGTTAAATATTATAAAAATATAGAATCTAATTATCAAAAAGAATTTCCAATTATAAATTTAAAAGAATTTATAACGACTGAAACATTAAAAATTGAACTAAAAAAGGCAAGTACATTTATGCCAATGTCTGATGCAAATTTTAATAGTATTTTTAAAGAAGCAATGAAGAATTATAAAAGAAAAGCAGGTGTAAAAGAATCCTTATTTTCAATTGCATATCCATATCAGGCTTTACTAGGTGGATATGCAGATTTTACACAAAAAGATGTTAGAAAAACAAAGAAATATGTTAATTATACAGAATGTTTAATAAAAATAGACAATGAAATTTCCGAAAAAATAAGAATTGGAGATTCAGGAATTATAAATATATTGATAAAACCCGAAGATTTAATTAATAATAAATTGGAAAATTCTGTTGTGGTGTGGGATTGCATGTAGTTAAATTATATTCAGTAATTTTACTGCAATAATATTGAAAAGATGAAAAATGAGATATAAATAGATAGAAATGTGAATCAGATTTACAAGTTACATAAAATAAAAGTATTAGAAAATGAAACCCAAAGTGCTAAAGTATTACAACAACAATAGTTAACAGCGGTGGATTATGTGAATAAAATTGTTACAATAAAAAATATTATAAAGATAGAAGGCTCTCATGAAAATATTAATAATAGGAGTAGGTGTGCTTGGTTCAAATTTAGCACACTCATTGAAAAATAAATATAAAAACGGAGGAAGAAAAAATGTCAAATATATTAGATTACATTAAATGGAGAGGTGATTTAACAATACAAAATGATCCTTTTAATGAAATAGATAGTTTAATTTTATCTAGATTTTCATATTTACCGTTTGATGGAATAATAGGAGAAAATGAAGTTGTAACAATAAGGGAGCTAAATGAAAGATTTCAAAAACAAGATAAAAACAATATAAATATTTTATGGGATGATGATATAAATTTATTTCCATTAATGGGAAATTCAAAAAGATTTGGCGAAATGAAAGCAACAAAATATTCAAATAAATTAAATGTAGAAGAAGAGCTTCAGTTTTCCGCAATAACAATATTAGTTCCAGATGACACGATATTTATATCATATAGAGGAACTGATAACACAATTGTTGGATGGAAAGAAGACTTTAATATGGGCTTTAAAAGTCATGTTGGAGCACAAATTGATTCTGTAAAATATTTAGAAGAAATAGCTGATAAGTATCCCCAAAATAATATACGAATTGGAGGTCATTCAAAAGGGGGAAATTTAGCTGTATATTCTGCGGTTTTTGCAACAGAAAAAACTAAAAATAGAATTATAAAAATATACAATAACGATGGACCAGGATTTGATGATGAAATATCAGAATCAAATAATTATAAAGAAATGATAACAAAAGTAAATACATATATTCCTCAAGAATCTATATTTGGAATGTTACTAAATCATAAAGAAAAATATATAGTAGTAAGAAGTACACAAAAAGGCGTTATGCAACATGATGTGTATTCATGGCAGTTACTAGGAAAAAATTTTGAATGTTTAAAAGAAGTAACAAATGGTAGTAAATTTATAGATAAATCAATAAAAGATTGGTTTAAACAAATAGATATAAAACAAAGAGAGCAAATGATTGATATAATATTTGAAGTAATAAATTCAACACAAATGGATACAATGAGTGATATAAAAGCAGGTGGAATATCAAGTATAACAACAATTTTAAAATCATATAAAATGATAGATGCAGAAGACAAAAAAATGCTTTTAAAAACAGTATCAGCATTACTAAAAACAGCAAAAGATAATTTTTTAGAGCTCAATAAATTAAAAAATGAAGAATAAAAATCTTTATTTGACATATATTAAAACAGATGCTATAATATTTGTAGCATTAAGCAAGTAATGATTTCAAAATGACATTAAAAAAGACTAGGACTCGCACTCCTAGTCTTTTTTTGCAATATTAGTCTTTATCATTTATTATAATATAAACAATAAGAAGAGCTAACATCTTAAGTAATGATTTCATAAAAAATGACACCCCCTTTCTAATAAAGGGTAGTTCCACAAAGGGAACTTGCTAATTATATATTAAATTACAAATACAATCAATAAATTATAGCGTAATTCTTTGACTTATTGAATAAAATTATATATAATTACTCAAAATTAAAAATAAAAAGTTAAAAGTGCGTAGACTTTTTATAACAAGAAAGGAAAATTTTATTATGAAAAATTTTTTCAAAGGAATAATAGTTGGAATTGGAGGAATAGCACCAGGACTAAGTGGTAGTGTTTTACTTGTAATATTTGGATTATATCAAAAAACAATAAATGCTATTGGAACATTATTTAAAAACTTCAAAAAGAATATAATGTTTTTAGTACCATTGTTCTTAGGATTTGGAGTAGGTGTATTGTTATTTAGCAAAGTAGTAGATTATTTATTAAACACATTTGAAATGCAAACAAGATTTGCATTCTTGGGGCTAGTAATAGGAACAATACCATTGTTTTATAAAGAAGTAAAAAAAGAAGGATTCTCAAAAAAATATTATATTTTAATTGCTATATCTGCAATTGCTGGACTACTATTATTTTCACTAAATAAAGGAGCGTTTCCACAAATAGAAAATCCAAATTTAATACAATCTATTACGCTAGGAGTAGCTGTAGCTGGATCATCAATAATACCAGGTGTTGATAGTGCTGTAATTTTATCTTCACTAGGATTATATGAATTATATGTAAGTTCATTAGCTAATTTTAATTTAAGTGTATTAATACCAGCAGGATTTGGCTTAGTAATAGGTGCTCTTATAATTTCATTTATAATAAACAAATTAATAAAAAGATTTTATACAGCAACATTTTCAATTATATTTGGATTATTTATATCAATAATTCCAAATGTATTAAATGAAAGTTGTAAAATGATGTTAGATATAAAAACTGCAATATCAATTTTAATATGTTTATTAGGCTTTGGTCTATCATACTATTTAGGAGATATTGAAGGAAATAATGCTAAGATAAAAAATATAATAAAATATTCATCAAGAAAAAGAATTGGAGCAGAAGGCAACGAATAATTGGTATTGAATACGGATGGCTATATTTTTGTGACATTGGAATTACATAATATAGTTATGAATTATTGTTAAAAGTAAAAATATTAATATTTTTTGAAGTATGTAAAAGGAGTAAGAAAAATGATATATCCAGATTTTTTAAAGCAAGGAAGTTGTATAGGTGTTCCAGCACCATCAAGTGGAGCATATAACAATTTATATAATAATAGATATAATAATGCAAAGAAAAAACTAAAAGAAAAAGGCTATAAAGTTGTATTATCAAAAAATATATTTAATTCATATAAAATGCGTAGCGCACCTGCAAGAGAAAGGGCAGAAGAGCTAAATAAAATGATAGAAAATAAAAATATTAATTTTATTATTTGTGCAGCAGGTGGAGAATTTTTAGTAGAAATGCTACCATATGTGAATTTGCAAAAAATACAAACAAATCCAAAATTCATACAAGGATTTTCAGATCCAACAGGTATACTATTTCCAGTAACAACAAAATATGATATAGCAACAATATATGGAAATAATTTTGGTGATTATGGTGCAGAATGCGATGATAAAAGCATACTTGACAATATTCAAATAATTACAGGAAATATAATAAAACAAAAAAATTACGAATTATACGAGGATGAAAGAGCAGAAAGAATAACAGGATTAGAAGGCTATAATTTAACTAAAAAGGTCGAATGGAAAAGCTTAAATAATAGCGAAATAACTGTAACAGGAAGAATAATTGGTGGTTGTTTAGATATAATATCAGAAATAGCAGGAACAAAATATGATGGTACAAATGAATTTAACGAAAAATATAAAAATGACGGAATTATTTGGTATTTTGATAATTGTGAATTATCAAAAGAAGAGCTTATTCGTACAATATGGAAACTAAATGAACTTGATTATTTTAAATATGCAAAAGCAATTATATTTGGAAGAAACGGAGAAGAAACATCATGTATAGGATATACAATGGAAGAAGCTCTGCAAGATAGTGTTATATCAAATTTAAACATTCCAATTATATATGATACTGATATATCACATAAAGGACCATGTTTAACGATAATAAATGGGGCAATTGCAACAATAAAATATGCGAATAAAAGAGGAAGTATAGATTTTGAATTAAAGTGATAAAGAAAATAATAGTATTGAATATTTTTAATTGATAATGAGGTAGTAATAGTAAATACTTGAAAAAGTCAGGTAAAAATGTTAATATATATATTATACTAAACTAAAACTACATCCATACAACATATGGAGGAAAGCATGAAAAAGAAGGTTTATTCAAAAATTCGCTATATTATTGTAGTATCGATGGCAATGTTAATTGCATGTATGACGACTAGTTGTGCTTGGTTCGACAATGAAATGAAAAATATAAAAGGCGAGTTAATTGGAAACAAGTTCAACATCGATTTTTATGATAATTATGGGGATAATATCCTCACAATTCACGGAAAAAAAGTTGGTATAGAGGCAAATTATGTGAAAACAAAATCTGTTAACTCAGACGGAGAATCATCAACCAATTATGAGCTTTCAAGTGTTGTTACAATTACTGTAGACGGAAACCAGGTAAATCAAACTGGCAATACAGTTATTTTTGCTGAGGAAGGTCTTGAAAAGGTTGAAGATTTTGAGTTACCAGAGGATGTAACTGGAAGCGGAGGAACGATTAATGCTATTGACAGGAACATTAATAAAATAAAAAATGTTCTTGGAACATCAAAAGTAGTTGTAATCTGCTCACAACTCGGTATGCCAATTGCTGTTTATGGCGGAGAAGAGGTATACTGGGAAATTCCAAATGATTTGCCCAAAACGACAAAACTCAACATTGATGGCAAAGCTTTGTATATTCATAGAGCAAACTATATAATGTTGGACAATGATTTGATCGATTAAAATAAGGAAGTAGTTTTAGTTTTTGTTATAAAGGAGAGGACCATGCATATGGTCCTTTTTATAATTCTCAAAATAAATATTTTTATATAAATTTGTTTAATATCATAAACAATTATTCAATTTTTAACATCACATTGATTGTAATACTACATAAATATTCAAAAAAAGCAATTATTTTCCTTGCAATGACTAAAATTATATGATAAAATATCAAAGTATTAAAAATACAAAAACCTTATACTTAGTTCAAGGATAATTAACACCACTTAAACTCAGTTTAAGGATAAAAAATAATAATGGAGGTGCATTGTAAAATGACAAAGGAAAGAAAACAAGAAATAATCGCTACTTATAAAAGAGATGAAAACGATACTGGTTCACCAGAAGTTCAAATAGCTCTTTTAACAGAAAGAATCAATGAATTAACAGAACATCTAAAAGTTCACAAAAAAGACAATCATTCAAGAAGAGGTCTTTTAAAAATGGTAGGAAGCAGAAGAAACTTACTTAACTACTTAGCAAAAAAAGATGTTCAAAGATACAGAGATATCGTAGAAAAACTTGGATTAAGAAAATAATAACTTTTGGACGTTTTGCATAAATAAATTGCTAAACGTCCATTTTAATTAAATGGTGTTAAAAATGCTTAAAAATTAGTAAGTAGCTTGGATAAAGTACTTTAAAAAATTATATTAAATAAAAGTAAATTAAAGTAATTTATCGAGGTTACAGCTAATTTTAAGCAAATAATAAATTATAAAGGAGAGAAGTATATGTTTAAATGTTATGAAACAGAATTAGCTGGAAGAAAATTAACAATTGAAACTGGAAAAATTGCAGAGCTTGCAAATGGAAGTGTTATGGTAAGATATGGAGATACTGTAGTAATGGTAAATGTTACAGCATCAAAAGAGCCAAGAGAAGGAATTGACTTTTTCCCATTATCAGTAGATTATGAAGAAAAACTATATGCTGTAGGAAAAATACCAGGAAGTTTTACAAAAAGAGAAGGAAAACCTGCAGATAAAGCTATATTAACATCAAGAGCAATAGATAGACCAATAAGACCATTATTCCCAAAAGATTTCAGAAATGATGTATGTGTAGTAGCAACAGTATTATCTGTAGAGCAAGATAACTCACCAGAGGTTTGTGCAATGATAGGAACAGCAGCAGCACTTGCAATATCAGATATTCCATTTGGAGGACCAACAGCAGCTGTTAATGTAGGATATGTAGATGATAAAATAGTAATAAATCCAACAGCAGAGCAAAGAGAGCACAGTAGATTACGTTTAACTGTAGCTGGAACACAAGAAAAAATAACAATGATTGAAGCAGGAGCAGATGAAATACCAAACAGTACAATGTTACAAGCAATAAAAGATGCTCATGTTGAAATAAAAAAATTATGTGATTTTATATCAAAAATACAAGCAGAAATAGGAAAGCCAAAATTTGAATATCAATCATTTGCAACAGATAAAGATGTATATGAAGAGATAAAATCAAACTTCAAAGAAAGAATGTACAAAGATGTTCAAGAAGTTGATAAAACTGTAAGAGATACAAATATAGAAAAAATAACTGAAGATATAACAAATTATTTTATAGAAAAATATGGTGAAGAATCAGCAGAAGAAAAGAAAACTGACATTGCAAATAGTGTTCATGATCTAGAAAAAGAATGTGTAAGAGAAATGATACTAGAAGAGCATAAAAGACCAGATGGTAGAAAAATAGATGAAATAAGACCACTATCTTGTGAAGTTGGAGTATTACCACGAGTACACGGAAGTGCTATCTTTACAAGAGGTCAAACACAAGTAATGTCAATAGTAACTTTAGGAATGAAAAGTGAAGAGCAATTATTAGATGGATTAGATGAAGAAACAGGAAAAAGATATATGCATCAATATAATTTCCCATCATACAGTGTTGGAGAAGCAAGACCATCAAGAGGACCAGGAAGAAGAGAAATTGGTCATGGAGCATTAGCTGAAAAAGCATTAGTTCCAGTAATTCCATCAGAAGAAGAATTCCCATATGCAATAAGAGTTGTATCAGAAGTATTAAGCTCAAATGGTTCAACATCACAAGCTAGTATATGTGGAAGTACATTAGCTTTAATGGATGCAGGTGTTCCAATTAAAAAGCCAGTAGCTGGAATATCAACAGGATTAGTAACAGACAAAAATGATCCAAATAGATATGTAATGTTAACAGATATTCAAGGTATTGAAGATTTCTTTGGAGATATGGACTTTAAAGTTGGTGGAACAAAGGATGGTATAACTGCTATACAAGTTGACATTAAAATAGATGGATTAACATATGATATAATAGAACAAGCTTTTGAAAGAACAGAAAAAGCAAGAATGTATATATTAAATGACATAATGTTACCACAAATAGCAGAGCCACGTGCAGAAATTTCAAAATATGCTCCAAAAATAATCACAACAAAAATTAGTGTAGACAAAATAAAAGATGTAATTGGAACTGGTGGAAAAGTTATAAACAAAATAATTGCTGAAACAAATGTAAAAATAGACATTGAAGAAGATGGTTCTGTATGTGTATATTCTAATGATTCAAAAAATGCAGAAACTGCAATGAAAATGATAAAAGATATAGCAAGAGAAATAGAAGCAGGAGAAATTTATGATGGTGTTGTAACAAAAATAATGCCATTCGGAGCATTTGTTGATTTAGGTGGAGGAAAAGAAGGATTACTTCATATTTCAAAAATATCAAGTAAAAGAGTAGAAAAAGTAGAAGATGTATTAGCAATTGGAGACGAAATAAGAGTAAAAGTATCTGAAATTGATTCTCAAGGAAGAGTAAATTTAACAATGAAAGACCTAGAATCTACAGCTCAAAATAAAGACGAAAACAAGGAAGATAAATAATACAATAAAAAGCAAAAACAATAGTATATATTATTATACTATTGTTTTTGAAAATAACCAAAAAATAAGGGGCTTTTTTGTGAATTATTTGTGAAAATATAAAAAAAAGTAACAAAATGTTGAAAAAAAGAATATAAGTAAGTATAATATATATGAATTTAAAATTAAGGAGTAAAAGATGGAATATTTATATATAATACAACAGGCACTTATTTGGATTGTAACTATATATTGGTTATATCAATTCATAATTAGTTTGTGCTCTTTTGTTAAAATTAAAGAAAAACCTTTAAAAGAAGATAAACAACACAGATTCATGACAATAATACCTGCTCATAATGAAGAAAAAGTTGTAGTAAATTTAGTAGAGAGTTTAAAAAAATTAGATTATCCAAAAGATTTATACGACATATATGTAATTGCAGATAACTGCACAGACAAAACAGCAGAAGTTGCAAAAAAAGCAGGAGCAATAGTATATGAAAGATTTGATGAAGCTCATAAAACAAAAGGTCATGCTCTTCAATGGTTTTTAGCTCAAAAAATTGAAGAAGATGCACCATATGATGCATTTTGTATATTTGATGCTGATAATATAGTAGATGAAAATTTCTTAAAAGTAATGAATAAAAAATTGTGTCAAGGAGAAGAAGTTGTTCAAGGATATAAAGACATAAAAAATCCATCAGACAGTTGGGTATCTGCAGGATATGCAATATTCTATTGGACAATGCATAGATTTTATCATTTAGCAAGATATAATATAGGTCTTTCACCTTTAATGAATGGAACAGGTTTTATGGTAAAATTTGATGTAATAAAACCTCAAGGATGGAACACAAAAACATTAACAGAAGATATAGAGTTTTCATTAAAAAGAATTATAGAAGGTAAAAAATTGGGTTGGGCAAGAGATGCAATAGTATATGATGAGCAACCAGTAGGATTTAAACAATCATGGACACAAAGATCAAGATGGACAGTAGGACATATGCAATGTTTAAAAGAATATACAAAACCATTAGCTGAAGCTGTAGTAAAAAATAAAACAGTAATGAATTTTGACGGTTTATTATATATGTTAGGAACAACACCAATGTTAATATTAACTTTAGTATTAGTAATAGTAAACATAGTGCTATTTGCAACAGGAGCAATGACAGGATTAGACTTTACAATACAAATGTTAAAATATATTATACCAACATTATTAGTATTACCATTTATGGGATTAGTAGTATTATACTTAGAAAAAAAGCCAATAAAACCAATGATAAAAGGATTATTAACATATCCAATTTTCATGGGATCATGGTTATTAATAAATATAAAATGTCTATTCAAAAGAGACACAGAATGGAAGAAAATAGACCATGTTGATGATAAAAAAATAGAAGACCTTTAAAATAAAAATTTATAGACAATGTAAAGAATAAGGTTGTCATAAAATATATTAAGCAGAATTGTTAAATTGTTATTTAATGATTTTGCTTTTTTTATTGTAATATTAATTAAGCCTTTAAAATACTATTCTAGTCTATTTTATAATGTGAATAAATCATAGAATTATCAATTTGTAGATATGAAAAAATTTAAAAAACCCCTTTTTCTTTGCAAACAATAATGATATAATACATACAAATGTTTTAGGAGGAATAAAATTATGTTCGAAACAATAAGAGTTTATGCTTTTGTTGGACCATCAGGAACAGGAAAGAGCTATAGAGCTCAAATGGTTGCGGGTGAAAATAATATTAAATACATAATAGATGACGGATTACTTGTAAATGACAATGAAGTAGTTGCTGGTACATCAGCGAAAAAAGCACCAACTAAAATAGAAACAATAAGGCATGCTCTTTTTATTAATGAAGACGAAAAAAATGTGATTGTTGAAGCTATAAAAAAATATAAGCCAGAATCTATTTTAATATTAGGAACATCAGATGGAATGGTATCAAAAATTGCTCAAAATTTAGAATTACCACCAATAAGTAAAACTATTTATATATCAGATGTTGCAACAGAAGAAGAAATGCAAAAAGCTAGAAGAATTCGTGTAACACAAGGTAAACATGTTATACCAGTGCCTACATTTGAAATAAAAAAAGATTTTTCAGGATTTTTATTAGATCCTTTGCAAATATTTAAAATGAAAGGTGGAGGTCAAGATCCATATATTGCTGAAAAATCAATAATAAGACCTACATTTAGTTATTTAGGAAATTTTACAATTTCAGATACAGTATTTAGACAAATAATACAAATGTTAGTAAAAAAAGAAAAAGACATAGTTAAAATTTCAAAAATAAGAATAGATAAATATGGTGAAGGAATGTCAATTTATATGCAATCTATAGTAAAATATGGTTGTAATATAGAAGAATGTCATAAAAAGTTTCAAAACAAGGTAAAAAAGGAAATTGAAAGATTGACATCAATGAATGTTCAAAAAATAGAAATCTTAGTAAAATCTATAATAATGGATGAAACCAATAACTAATCAAATTATTGGTTCAGTTATAATACAAGGAGGAATAAAAATGTCATTTGTAGTTGCAATAGATGGACCTGCAGGAAGCGGAAAGGGAAGTATAACAGAAATAGTAGCCAAAAAATTAGGCTTAGAATGTATAGATACAGGGGCTATGTATAGATGTGTAACATTAGATATGATAAATAAAAATATTAAATTAGATGAATTAGACAAAATAAAAGATCTATTGAACAATATAGATATAAATTTAGATGAAGAAAACAAAAAAGTATTTTTAAATGGAGAAGATGTTACTGAGAAAATAAGAAGTATGGAAGTAACTAAACTTGTGTCAAAGGTTTCAAGTATAAAAGAAGTAAGACTTAAACTTGTAGATTTGCAAAGAGCAATAGCTAAAAATAAAGACATAATAATGGAAGGTAGAGATATAACAACAGTTGTATTTCCAAAAGCAGATGTAAAAATTTATTTAGATGCAGATGTAAAAGAAAGAGCAAAGAGAAGATTTAAACAAAATCAGCAAAAAAATATAGAGTCAACATATGAAGAAGTATTACAAAATATGAAAAATCGCGATGAAAATGACAAAAATAAAGAATTTGGTGCATTAAAAGTTGCAGAAGATGCAATAGTGATTGATTCAACAAATATGACAATAAAACAAGTTACTAAAAAAATTGTAAAATTAATAAAAGATACTAAAAAAGAGCAAAGACTTGAACAAAAAGTTTATGAAGAAACACCAGATACAGCTGTTAAAAGATTTAGATTAAAGCTTACTAAAGTTATAGTATATAATGTATTTTATAAATTAGTATATAGAATAAAAAAAGTTGATGAAAAAAACCTACCTGATGAAGGAGCATATATATTATGTGCAAATCATGTAAATATGTTAGATGCTCTTGCTGTTGTTTGTGGATGTAAAAGAAAAGTTAGATTTATATGTAAAGAAAGTATGTTCAGAAACAAAGCCTTGGGATGGGCTCTTAAATTATCAGATACGATACCAATAAATAGAGAAAAAAATGATATTGAAGCAATGAAAAGATCTTTAAAGGCATTGAAAAATGGCGAAGTATTAGGAGTATTTCCAGAGGGAACAAGAAAAGGTATGGCAAAAAATTTAAAGGCAAAAAGTGGAGCTGCATTCTTTTCTTTAAAAACAGGAACTAAGGTAATTCCAATGGGAATTCAAGGTTCATTTAAACCATTTACGAAAGTAAAATTAGTTTTTGGAGAGCCACTAGATTTTTCAGAATACTACGGCAAAGAAAAAGATAAAGAAGCCTTAGAAAAAGTAACTAATATTATTATGGATAATATAGTTATGTTGACAAATAAAGATAAATAATATATAATAAAAAAATGTTAAGGTAGGTAAGAAATTTATGGAAAAAATTAATGAAAATATTACATTTGAAGAATTATTAAATCAAACTTTAAAAGAAATTAAAGTTGGTCAAACTGTTACAGGAACGGTAATTGAAATAACACCTAAAAATGAAGTGTTTATAGATATTGGATATAAAGCTGATGGAATAATTCCAGCAAACGAATACATTTTAAATGCTGGTGAAACAGTACAAGAAAAATTCAAATTAGGTGATAGGGTAACTGCTGTTATTGTAAAATTAAATGATGGATTAGGTAATGTATTATTATCATATAACAGAGCAAGAAGAGAAATTGATCAAAAGGAATTTGAAAGCAAAGTAAATAATAATACAGTATTTAAATCTATAGTTTCAGAAGTAAATGAAAAAGGATTAATAACAAACTTTAATACAATAAAAATATTTATACCATTATCATTATCTGGAATAAATAGAAACGAAGATCCACATACATATAAAGGAAAAGAAGTAAAATTCAAAGTAATAGAGTATAATCCAAAAACAAATAGAATAATAGGATCAATAAAACAAATAGCTGATGAAGAAAAGAAAGCAAAACTTGATGAATTCTGGAATAATGTAGAAGTTGGAAAAATGTATACAGGAACAGTAACAAGTTTAAGTGAATATGGTGCTTTTGTTGATATAAACGGAGTAGTTCAAGGATTATTACATATATCAGAAATGACATGGGAAAGAGATAAAAAACCAAAAGATATATTAGAAGTTGGACAAGAAATAAAAGTTAAAGTAAAAGAAGTTGATAAAGAAAATAAAAGATTAAAATTAATTTATGACAAAAAAGGTCCAGATCCTTGGGAGAAAGTAGAAGAAAAGTATAAAGTATCAGATGTAATTCCAGTTAAAGTACTACACTTTGTTCCATTTGGTGCATTTGTAAAAATAGAAAAAGGTATAGAAGGTTTAATTCATATATCACAAATATGTGAAAGAAGAATTGCAAAACCTGAAGATGCATTAAAAATAGGACAAAAAGTAAATGCAAAAATAATTAGCATAGATAAAGAAAACAAAAAAATAGAATTATCAATAAGAGAAATAGAAGGCACAAGCCAAGATACAGACTTAATGGTAAATGAAGAAAAATCAGTAGCAGTACAAGATGAAGAAAAAGGAATGACAACAACTAAAGAAACAGAAAAATCAATGATAAATACAGATAACAACAAAGAAATAATAACAAAAGATTAATGCAATAAAAATTGCATGCAAATAAATGGCAGACATTAAAATTCTATGTCTGCCATCAAAATGATTTTTGATAAATAAAAAATGAATATAAAAGGAGTAATAAAAATGAATAATAAAAACATAAGAAACATAGCTATTATAGCACACGTTGACCACGGAAAAACTACATTAGTAGATGCTTTATTAAAACAAAGTCATGTATTTAGAGCAAATGAACAAGTTGCAGAAAGAGTAATGGATTCAAATGATATTGAAAAAGAAAGAGGAATAACAATTCTTTCAAAAAATACATCTGTTATGTATAATGATGTAAAAATAAACATAGTAGATACACCAGGACATGCTGACTTTGGAGGAGAAGTTGAACGTGTTTTAAAAACAGTTGATGGTGTTTTATTATTAGTAGATGCTTTTGAAGGACCAATGCCTCAAACTCGTGAAGTTCTAAAAAAATCACTAGCATTAAATTTAAAACCAATAGTTGTAATTAATAAAATAGATAGACCAGGAGCAAATCCTTTAAAAGTTGTTGATCAAGTATTAGAATTATTTATTGAATTAAATGCATCTGATGAACAATTAGATTTCCCTGTAATTTACGCATCAGCTAAAAATGGAATTGCAAAAATGCATTTAGAAGATGAATCTGATAATGTTCATTGCATTTTTGATACTATAATAAATACAATAGAACCACCAAAATGCGATATGGATGGAACAGCTCAAATGCTAGTTTCAAATATTGATTATGATGATTATTTAGGTAGAATTGCTGTTGGAAGAATTGAAAGAGGAACAATAAAAAACGGTATGGCAATTTCTATATGCAAAGGTGAAAAAGTTGTTCAAGGTAAAATTGCTAAATTATTTACTTATATGGGACTTAAAAAAGTCGAAGTTGATGAAGTAAAGGCTGGTGATATAGTAGCATTATCTGGAATTGCAGATATTAATATAGGTGATACAATATGCGATATAGATCACCCAGAAAAAATTCCTTTTGTTGATATTGATGAACCAACAGTTTCTATGACATTTAGTGTAAACAATGGACCTTTAGCTGGAAAAGAAGGACAATTTATAACATCAAGACATATTAGAGACAGATTATTTAAAGAGCTAGAAAGAAATGTAAGTTTACGTGTTAAAGAAACAGATTCAGCTGATAGTTTCGAAGTATGTGGACGTGGAGAACTTCATTTATCAGTATTAATTGAAACAATGAGAAGAGAAGGATTTGAATTATTAGTATCTCGTCCAAAAGTTATTTTCAAAGAAATAGATGGTGTAAAATGCGAACCAATTGAAAAATTAGTTTGTAATGTACCTGATGATGCAATTGGAACTGTAATTGAAAAATTAGGAAGACGTAAAGCTGAAATGAATAATATGGAACCAGCAGAAGCTGGACATACAAAACTAGAATTTGATATACCAGCAAGAGGTTTAATTGGATACAGAACAGAGTTCTTAACAGATACAAAAGGTGTAGGAACAATGAATAGTGTATTTGATAGATATGAGCCTTACAAAGGAGAAATATCATCAAGAACAAGAGGTGTTTTAGTAGCATTTGAACCAGGTGTATCTGTAACATACGGATTATACAATGCACAGGAAAGAGGAGAATTACTAATAGGACCAGGTGTTGAAGTATATGAAGGAATGATAGTTGGAATTAATTCAAGAAATGAAGATATTGCAATAAATGTATGTAAAGAAAAACATTTAACAAACACAAGAGCTTCAGGATCAGATGATGCACTTCGTTTAGTTCCACCACTACAAATGTCATTAGAAAAAGCAATTGAATTTATAGCAGAAGACGAATTAGTTGAAGTTACTCCAAAGAATATTAGATTAAGAAAAGTAATATTAGATAGCAAAACTCGTGAAAGAGAAGCTAGAAGGGGAAAATAGTATGGCAAGAGTAAGAAAAAATAATGCTGAAGACTTTAAAGCCGTTCGTGGAACATCAAGAAAACCAGGTCTTCAAAACAGTATTACAACAACAATAATAAATCAGAAAAAACAGATAGAAAGAGCGGAAAAGAGAGCTACTGTATTAAAATATGCAACCGAATGTCTAAAAAATGGAGAAGACAAAGAGAAGGTCCGTATAAAATCAAGATTATATGCTATCAAATTAAATATAAATCCAGATTCGATGACAGAGGCTACAATGGAAATGTTATTAAAGAGAATTCAATCACAAAAAGAAAATGAAGAAAGATAAATTATGGAAGATGATAAAAATATGAATGAATTGGAATTAGAGAAAATTAAGGAAAAAGCATTAGAAAATCACATACCAATAATTATGGATGATACATTGGAAGTAATTGCAAAAATTTTAACTGAAAAGAAACCAAAAAGAATTTTAGAAATTGGTGCAGCTGTAGGATACTCAGCAATGTGTTTTTCAAAATATTTAGCAGAAGATGGATTAATAGATACAATTGAAAGAGATGAAGAGCGTATAGAAGAAGCCAAACAAAACTTTAAAAAAGTAGAAGTTGAAAATAAAATCAATTTATACGAAGGAGATGCAGTTGAAATTCTTCCAACACTTAATGAAAAATATGATGTCGTATTTATTGATGCGGCTAAAGGAAAATATCCATTTTTCTTAAAAGAAGCTCTTAGAATGTTAAAACAAGATGGAATTATATTTGCAGACAACATATTATATAAAGGATATGTTATGAGTGATTATAATAAGCACAAGCAACGTACTGCAGTTAGAAATTTAAGAGAATACATAAAAGAAACAACAGAAAATCCAAATTTAGAAACTGAAATTTTAGAAGTTGGAGATGGCTTAGCAATTAGTAAAATGAAATCTAATACAAAAATAGAATCTAGTATTAACTAGATTCTATTTTTTGTAATATTGAAATTGATTATTAAGATATTTTTTATATAAAATGGAGAATCGTTAATAAAAGCAACAAAAATACACAACTAATTAACTAAAAAAACAGATAAATATTGAAAAAATTAATAATACGTGATATTATAACAATATGTTCGAATGTACACAAACGTCATCTACAATGTAGAGGAGGAATGGTCAATATGAATATATACGAAGTTGGTCATATAACTTTCAAAACTGAACGAGAATGGGTGCAGTTAATGCCACCATATTTTATACTTCGGTTTACATTAAAACAAGAAGGACCACATGGAGAGTGGATGGAAATGAACCAATCCACAATTGCCATCGACCAAGAAGGAAATTATGATATTACCTTCCAAACAAAGATGTTCGAAAAAGAGTTCACAAAATTTATTTTGGAAGAGACTAAAGAGTCTATTTCAAAGTTCTAACAAATCAAGCCAACAGATATATACCGTATCTGTTGGCTTGATTTGTTATATAAAAATGTAAATTAATTTTAGAATAAATTATACAATATTTGAATTTTTTGTTGTTAAAAATAAATAATAGATATATAATAAAGAAAAATTTTAAGGAGATATTACAAATGAAAGATACAATTGATAAATTAGTTGATATCGACAATCAATCAAGAGCAATAATAAACAAATGTGAAGAAAAAGAAGAAAATTTAGATAATTATGTAACAATAGAGCTTGAAAAAAGAAAAGCAGAAATAAATGCGAAATATAAATACAAAATAAATTTTTTGAAATCAGAATGTGACAAAGATTTTTCAAATAAAAAAGAAGAAATAGATGAAAACACAAAAAAAGTGATTCAAGACATACAAAATGACTATAATGAAAAAAAAGATGAAAAAATAAACGAGATGATAGAAAAAATACTTAGATAAATTATTAAATAGTAGTATTAGACATTAATAAGACTAGAGAGGTGAAAAAAATGTCAATTTCAGCAATAAAATATCCGAGTATCAATGCAAAATTAAAAGGAATGTATTCTAAAAGGTTAAAAAATGACGATTTGCAAGACTTAGCAAAACAAAATAATTTGAAAAGTGCAGTAGCAATATTAAAAAATAAAAGTTCAAGTTTAAATGTATTATCAGAAGATGCAGATAGAGAACAAATTGAAAAAGTATTAAATGGTGAAATTATATATGATATAGAAAAAATTGTAAAATATTTAGATAAAAATGATACGCAAATTTTTAATTTATTAATTTCTAAATATGAAATTAGATGTATAAAAAGAGCAATAAAATTATTATATTCAAAAAATGAATATGATGAAAATATAAAAATTTGGACAAATACAATATTTACAGATTTAAAAGGACTTGAAAATATTAAAAGTATTGATGAATTTTTAAAAATTATTAATAAAACAAAATATAAAAAAATATTAAAAAAATATTTTGAAAATAAGGATACAGAATATAGTATTTTTGAGATAGAAAATGAACTGGATAAAATGTATTTAAAAAGCATATATAATTCAGCAGGTAATAATAAAAACTTAAAAGAAATGATAGGAGCAAAAATCGATTTTACAAATATTTTATGGATATATAGAATGAAAAAATATTATAATTTTTCAGAAGATAAAATTGAAAAATCAATAATAGATATAAATTATGCACTTAAAAAAAATCAAATATTATTATTGGTAAAAGCTAAAAATATAGAAGAGCTAAATGAAATATTGAAAAAAACAGTTTATTCAAATATTGCAACAGATGATATTTATGAGCTAGAATGCAATATGAAAAAATATTTACATGGATTATATATAAAAAACTTCAAATCAAATTTATTAAGTATTAACTGTATATATTCATATTTAAATTTAGTAGAGCTTGAAAATAAAGATATTATAAGTATAATAGAAGCTGTAAGATATGGAATTGATAAAGAAAAGTTACTTAAAAAATTGATAAATTAGATAAAAATAAAATTTAATTTTATAATAGATACACTTAGGAGGAATGATAAAAAGATGGCTGTTGAGAAAATGAAGCTCTTAAGTATAACAGGTAAGGATACTGATCTAGAAAAATTTTTGGCCAAAAACATAATAAATTTAGATATACAGATAGAAGATGCAAAAAAAGTATATAAAAAAGGTTGGAAACTAGAGTATTTTAGCTATGATTATACTGTAAAAGAGTATATAAAAAAATGTGAAAAAGTACTTGATGAGTTACAAATAGAAAAAGATGATGATTATTGGAATTATAATATAATAAACTCAGTAAGTGAAATAGAAAAGAAAATTGATAATATTAATAACCAATATACTGAGCACATAAATAAAATAGTTGATTTAGAAAAAGAAAACGAATTAATGCAAAAAAATTACGATATTATAAAAAATTTAGTTTCTGTGGATTCAAAAATTGAAAATTTATATAATTTAAAGTATATGAAGTTTAGATATGGAACTGTACCAACTAAAAATTTAGAAGAAATAAATAGAAAAATAGATAACACAGATGCAATATATTTTGAATTAAAAAGAGAAGAAGAATATACATGGATATTATATTTAACTACAGAAGAATTTTTAGGAAAAGTTGATAGCTTTTTTAATGTACAAGACTTTGAAAGAATTTGGTTACCAAAGGAAGCAAGTGGAACACCAGAGGAATTTATCAATCAAATTGAAAAAAATATAAAAGAAAATTTGATAAAAATTGATAAAGAGAAAGAAGAATTACGAAATTTAAGAATTGATGCAAAAGAGATATTAATAGGCGCATATAAACAATTATTATTATATGAAAATGTTAATATTTTAAAAAAATATATAGTACATGATCAAAATGGAACATTTTATATAGTATTATGGGTGTCTAAAGATAATATAGAAAATATAAAATCTATATTGTCAAATTATAAAAATGTAGATTACGATATTTTTGATGATGATGAAGATATACAAGCACCAACAAAACTGAAAAATATAAAAATATTTAGACCATTTGAAACATTAATAAAAATGTATGGTGTTCCAAATTCAAAAGAAATTGATCCAACTGGACTTGTAGCACTAACTGCATTTATAATGTTTGGATTTATGTTTGGAGATGTTGGACATGGATTAGTAATTTTTATATTAGGCTTAATTTTAGCTAAACGAAAAGCATCTTTAGGTCCTGTTCTTGCAATAGGAGGAATATCTTCTATTATATTTGGTGTTTTATATGGAAGTGTATTTGGAAAAGAAGATATAATAAAACCAATACTAATAAGTCCAATGGATAACATACAAACAATGCTTATATCGGGTATTGCAGTAGGAAGTATATTTATATTAATTGCAATGATATTTAATATAATAAATGGAATAAAAAATAAAGATTTACAAAAATGTTTATTTGATAAAAATGGAATTTCAGGATTTTTATTATATGGATTAATTTTAGCTGATGTAGCAGTATATTTTCTAAAAGGACAAATGTTAATTCCTATTAATGTAATTGTAATAGTTTCAATAATATTGATATTATTAATTTTATTTGGAGATACAATTTCATCAAAATTGGAAAAGAAAAAAGAGCAAGCTAAAACTCCAATGGTAGAAAAAATATTTGAAATTATAGAAATGACACTATCATTTGCAAGTAATACAATATCTTTTTTAAGACTTGCAGCATTTGCAATAAACCATGTTGGACTATGTATGGCAGTATACCTATTAGCTGATATGTCATCAGGAGTAGGAAATATAGCAATTGCAATAATAGGAAATATAGTAGTAATTGCTTTAGAAGGTCTTATAGTAGGAATTCAGGTACTAAGACTAGAATATTACGAACTATTTAGTAGATTTTATGAAGGAAATGGTAGAGAATTTAAATCAATAAAAAAACAAATACAAGAGTAAAAAAATTTTAAAAGAAGGGAACGAGAGAAAAATGAAAAATGTATTTTTAAAAATAACTTTTATAATGGTTTTTTGTCTAGTAATATGCATAGGAGGTTTAAGTATTTCAAAAGCAGATGATGTAACAGTAACATCAACAGAAAATACTGTCGCAACAGAAAGTAATTCCTCAAATGAGGAAAATTCAAAAGATAAAGGAATTGGAATGATAGCAGCAGCATTAGCAGTTGGACTAGCTGCAATTGGATCTGGTATAGCAGTTGCTGTAGTTGCATCAAGTGCAGTTGGAGCGATAAGCGAAAATCCAAGTTTATTAGGTAAAACAGTTATATTTGCAGGTCTAGCCGAAGGTATTGCGATATATGGTCTTATAATTTCTATTATGATTTTAAGTAAAATTTAAAGTAAGAAAGGCAAAAATTATGAAATTATATTGTATTAGTGATGATGTTGATACAGCTGTTGGATTGAAATTAACCGGAATAAAATCTGTAATTTTAAAAAACAAAGAAGAAATTGAATTAGAAATAGAAAAAGTTGTAAAAGACAAAGAAATTGGAATTTTAATTGTAACAGAAAAAATATATAATTTAGCAAATGAAAAATTGGATTATATAAGAAATAATAAAAATTTGCCTTTAATTGTTAAAATTTAAAATGGAGGATTTTACTTTTATGGACTTAGATAATAAGATAAAAAAATTTGAGCAAAGTTGTGAAAGACTTGCTCAAATTGATGCTGAAAAACTTAATGAAAAAATAAATACAGAAATAGAAGAGCAAATAAATGTAGAGCTAACTGAATATGTAAAAAAGCAAGAGGCTTCATATAAAAAACAGTGTGAAAAAATTGTTAAAGATTATAATAAAGCTTTATTTGAGTATGAAGTTGAATGTAAAAAAAATGTTCAAAATGTTAAGAATATTATAAAAAAAGAGCTAAAAGAAGAAGTAAAAAGAAAGTTACAAATATTTACTGAAAAAGAAGAATATTTGCAATATTTGATAAAAACAATAAATGATTCTTTAAGTGTTGTGAATAATGACAGCTCTTCTGTAATTTTTGTTACAAATAATGATAAACAAAAATATGAAGAAGTTTTAAATAGATATAATATAAAAATAGATGTATTAGATAATGATTTTATAGGTGGTTGTAAATTAAAAAATGATAAATTAGGTGTTATTATAGATAATACATTAAAAACAAATTTAGATGAAATATAAAATAAAAGCACATAAGAGAAATGGAGGTGCAATATTTTGCAAACTAAGAAAATTATTTCAATAAATGGACCTGTTATTTTAGCAAAAGGTGATGGCGACTTTTCTATGCATGATATTGTGTATATTGGTAAAGAGCAAATATTGGGAGATGTAATAAAAATTAATAAAGATATTGTTACAATTCAAGTGTATGAAAATACTACAGGACTAAAAATTGGCGAAGATGTAGTTAGTGATGAAAATCCACTTTCTGTTACATTAGGACCAGGTCTTATGGGAAATATTTTTGATGGAATACAAAGACCACTTGAGGATTTAAGAAAAAAAGATGGAGACTTTTTAAAAAGAGGTACAAAATCTTTAGGAATTAGTACTGAAAAAAAATGGCATTTTAGACCAAAAGTTTTAATTGGTGATAAAGTTAGTTTTAATACAATAATTGGTGAAGTTCCAGAAACAAAATTGATTATTCATAAAATTTTGAATTATTTTGATGGTGATGGTATTGTTGTTGAAATTGCAAATGAAGGAGAATACAAAGTTACTGATACAATTGCTAAAATAAAAATTGGAAATAGTGTTGTAGAGCTAACAATGATGCAAAAATGGCCTGTTAGAAAACCTAGACCATATAAAGAGCGTTTAGTTACAAATACACCACTTGTTACTGGGCAAAGGGTAATTGATTCTATTTTTCCAATTGCAAAAGGTGGTACTGGTATGATTCCAGGAGGATTTGGTACTGGTAAAACAATGCTTCAACATCAATTTGCTAAGTGGAGTAATGCTGATATTATTGTGTATATTGGTTGTGGAGAGCGTGGAAATGAGATGACTGATGTTTTAGAGGAGTTTCCTCGTTTAATAGATAAAAGAACTGGTATGCCAATGATTGAAAGGACTGTACTTATTGCTAATACTTCTAATATGCCTGTAGCCGCCAGAGAAGCATCTATTTATACGGGTATTACTATTGCTGAGTATTATAGAGATATGGGATTTGATGTCGCTATCATGGCTGATTCAACTTCAAGATGGGCAGAAGCATTAAGGGAAATTTCTGGTAGACTTGAGGAGATGCCAGCTGAGCAAGGTTTCCCATCTTATTTGCCATCTAGACTTTCAGAGTTTTATGGTAGAGCTGGTTTAGTAAAAAGTTATAGCGGAAAAATGGGATCTGTTACAATTATTGGTGCTGTTTCTCCACAAGGTTCAGATTTTTCAGAACCTGTAACTCAAAATACTAAAAGATTTGTTCATACTTTTTGGGGATTGGATAGAGATTTAGCATATTCAAGACATTATCCAGCTGTTAATTGGAATATTAGTTATAGTGAATATCTTGATAATTTGCAAAGCTGGTATGAGGAAAATGTTGATGTAGACTTTTTAGAGTGTAGACAAAAAATTGTTTCAATTTTGGAAGAAGAAAATGAATTATTGGAAATTGCTAGGGTTGTTGGGCAAGATGTTTTGTCTGATAGTAAACGATTAGTTTTGGAAGTAGCAAAGGCTATTAGGGTTGGATTTTTGCAACAAAATGCTATGTCTGATATTGATAGTCAGGTACCTCTTATTAAGCAATATAAAATGATGCAAACTATTATTTTGTTGTATGAGAGAGCTCTTAAACTTATTGAGAAGAGAATTCCACTTTCTGAGATTAAGAAACTTGGATTTTTTGAGGAGTATGTTAAGCTTAAGATGAATGTGGCTAATGATGATCTTGGAAAGTTTAGCGAGCTTAATTCTAGGATTAAGAATAGGCTTAAGAAGTTGGAAGATGAGTATGTGGAGCATATCTAAAAATGCCTTCGGCATTTGTGGGTGGCAAAATGCCTGATGGCATTTTGATTGTTGTGTAGATGTGTGGAGGCCGAGCCAAAGGCTCAAAGTCAAGCTTGAGATGTGAGTGCGAGTGCGGAGGGGAGTTGTATATGTTTTTGAAAAACGCCCCAACTGCGAAGAATCTGTAAATTTTGCTTCGCTGTTCACTCGCAAAATTAACAGATTCTAGCTTGTCGGTCCCCACCCTAGCTTATTTTCAAAAATATATACAACTCCCCTCCGCACTCACACTCACATCTCAAGCTTGACTTTGAGCCTTTGGCTCTAGTTGAGAGAAAGGTTGGGGGAGAGTTAGGAGAAGAGTGAATTAGAGAAAGGCTTGGTGCTGGTTTATGAAGATTCAGTATGTTGGACTTGATTCGATTAATGGCCCTTTGGTGTTTATTAGGACTCCTAAGGATGTGTCGTTTGAGGAGAAGGTTACTTTAATTTTAAAGAATGGTGAGCGTAGGCTTGGTAATATTATTAGATTGGATGATGATATTACTACTATTCAGGTGTATGAGGGTACTAATGGTATTGATACTAAGGAGGTTAGCTCTGTTTTTATGGGGGAGCCTTTGAAGCTTAAGTTGTCTCCTAGTATGTTGGGGAGAATTTTTGATGGTACTGGTAATCCTATTGATGATTTAGGTGAAATTGAAGCTTGTGTTGAGCGTGATATTAATTCTAGCTCGATTAATCCAGTTTCTAGAAAGTATCCTAGAAATTTTATTCAAACTGGTATTTCTACTATTGATGGTTTGATGACTTTGATTAGGGGTCAGAAGTTACCTATTTTTTCTGGTAGTGGTATTAATCATAATGAACTTGCTGAAAGAATTATTAGGCAATCTGATATAACAGATGGTGGTGATTTTGCCATTGTTTTTGGATTAATGGGAGCAGAGTATGAGACTGCGGAGTTTTTTAAGAAAAGTTTTAAGGAGAATGGTGTTCTTTCTAAAGTTGTTATGTTTGAAAATTTGTCGAATGATTCTTCTATTGAGCGTATTTTGACTCCTAAGTTGGCTTTGACTTGTGCTGAATATTTGGCTTTTGATTTAGATATGCAAGTTTTGGTTGTTTTGACAGATATGACTGCTTATGCAGAGGCTTTAAGAGAAATTTCTACTTTAAAGGGTGAAATACCAAGTAGAAAAGGTTATCCAGGATATTTGTATAGTGATTTTGCTTCAATTTATGAAAGAGCTGGTCAAATAAAGGGAAAAGATGGGTCTATTACACAAATACCTATTTTGACTATGCCTAATGATGATATATCACATCCAATACCAGATACAACAGGATATATAACCGAAGGACAAATTGTTTTAAGTAGAGATTTGTATCAACAAGGTATTACACCACCGATTAATATATTAGATTCACTTTCAAGATTAATGAAAGATGGAATTGGTAAAGGTGTAACTCGTGATAACCATAGTAAAATATCAGATCAAATTTTTGCTTCATACTCTAAAGTTCAAGAGGTAAGAGCTTTGGCAAAAGTATTAGGTGAAGCAGATTTAACACCAAAGGATAAGAAATATCTAGAATTTGGAGAACAGTTTGAGAAAAGATTTATAAATCAAGGTAAATATGAATTTAGAGATATAAATCAAACATTAGATTTAGCTTTGGAGCTATTAAAAATATTGCCACCAGAAGAGCTAGATAAATTATAATAAAAAACTAATATAAAGTTGAACCAAATTGTTTTTTGATTCAACTTTATATTAGTTTTTATTTAATTAATCCCACAATAGTATCAACAACCAAATCAATCATAACATCATAATTCATACATTTATGCTTATGATAAACAATTTCATGACATAAATCATCAATTAAATTAATAGAAATATGTACTTTCTCAGGCAAATTTTCACTGCAAATACCATGACTTTGAAGTAATTTTACAATTGTATTTGTCATATATATTTCGTGTTCCTGAAAAAAATGAGCAATATCCTCATCAGAATGTGTCATAGCCATAATTTCTTGATGTGCAGATTGTGATAATTTATGATTTTCAATAAAACGATTAATCATAATTTTTAAAACATCACGAAAATTTTGTGGACTTAAATCAACTTCTGTCGTTACAGTATTAAGCATAGGATAGAAAATATCACTAGCATACTTTTGAATACCGGCAATTAAAATATCATGTTTATCTTTAAAATATTGATACACAATACCTGTAGAAACTCCAGCTTTTTTAGCTATTTCAGCAGTATTTGTATTATAATATCCTTTTTCACAAATAAGATCAAATCCAGCTTTTATTATTTTTTCTTTTTTTTCAATAGAGCGCTTTTGAACAGGCTCTCTTATTTCGTTGTCACTCATATAGTATACACCTTTCCTTTTCAATACTATAAAATATAAATTAATTATTTTTTATTATATAAAATAATTTCCATAAAGTCAAATAATATGAAAAAAGTTTCATATTATATTGACTTTATTTTTTGAAATGAGTATAATATACAAGAAAAAAATATGAAATTAATTTCACATAAGGAGGATAATAGTGGAAAAAATAGTAGAATTAAAAAATGTAAGTAAAACTTACAAAACAGGAGAAAAAGAATTTAAAGCATTAGATTCAATTGATTTATCAATAAACAAAGGTGAATTAGTAGTAGTTTTAGGACCTTCAGGAGCAGGTAAATCTACATTATTAAATTTAATAGGAGGAATGGATATTCCAACAAAAGGTGATGTTATAATAGATGGAGAAGATATTTCTAATTATAACGAAGACCAATTAAGTACATACAGAGCTGAAAATATAGGTTTTATATTCCAATTTTATAATATATTACCAACATTAACAGTACTAGAAAATGTAGATATAGTAAAAGAAATAGTAAAAAATCCTATAGATAGCAAAGAAGCTATAAAAGATGTTGGATTAATAGAACATATAAATAAATTTCCAAATCAATTATCAGGTGGTGAACAACAAAGGGTTTCAATAGCAAGAGCTATTGCAAAAAATCCTAAATTATTATTATGTGATGAACCAACAGGAGCATTAGATTCAAAAACAGGTGTAGAAGTTTTAAAATTATTAAAAAAACAATGTGATAGAAATAATGGTTCAAATACAGTAATAATTGTTACTCATAATGCGTTATTTGCAGATATTGCAGATACAGTAATTAGAGTAAAAAATGGTAAAATAGAAAGCGTAACACCAAATTCAAATCCTAAAAAGATTGATGAGGTGAAGTGGTAATGTTAAGAAAGAAAACTTTAAGAGATATAAAATATAACAAATCTCAATTTTTTACAATATTTTTAATGGTATTTTTAGGTGTATTTGTATTTGCTGGAGTTCATGCGTATATGGATGGAATGCAAGTAAGTGCAGATAATTATTACGAAAAAAATAATCTTCAAGATTTATGGTTATCAGGTTTAAATTTTTCAAAAGATGATTTAAAACAAGTAAAAGAGCTTGATAATATTAAAGATGCAGAAAGAGCATTAACACTAACAACAACATTAGATAACTATGATGATATTACAATAGAAGCAAATTTTATTGAATCAAATAATATTTCAAAAATGTATGTTGTAGATGGCGAAGGATTTAATAAGGAAAAGTCTGGCCTTTGGTTTGATAGTTATTTAGCTAAAACATTAAATTTAAAAGTTGGAGATGAAATAACTCTTACATATCAAAAATATAAAATAAAAGAAAAAATAGTAGGATTAATAAATACACCAGACCACGTATATGCAGTAAAAGATGAGTCTGAAATATTTCCAAATCATAAAGATTTTGGATATGTTTATATGTCAATAAACGAATTTCCAAAAGACTATATATATGATAATTTAAAACAAAAAATGATGGAAACAAATCCAATGTTAGCTCAAAGTGGAGTTAATATAGATAACCAAATGATAGAAAATAGTATTCCAAATTTTAATATAGAAGATTATTATGTTTTCAATTCAATGATTGTAGATGTTGATAATACAGATAAAATAAGTGAAACAAAAGCTGATATTGAAAATAACATAAAGTCTGCAATTGCTGTAACAGATAGAGAGGCAAGTGCATCATATGTAACATATAATTCAGAAATTGAAGAAGGCCAAACATATTCTAGTGTATTTACATTACTGTTCTTATTTATAGCTGTATTATCAGTTGTAACAACTATGAATAGATTTGTAAAGAAACAAAGAACACAAATAGGAACATTAAAAGCTTTAGGCTTTAAAAATAATAAAATTATTAGACATTATATTAGTTACGGATTTTATATAAGCATAGTAGCAAGTATAGTAGCCGTTGTGGTTGGGGATTTATCACTTGGAAAGTTTTTCTTAAATATGGAAGTTTCATATTTTGAAATGCCAGTATACCATACTGTAATTTTACCAATTGTATATATTTTAGCAATTGCAGTTATACTACTTATAACATTTGTAACATATTTATCATGTAGAAAAGTGCTAAAAGAACCTGCCAGTGAAGCTTTAAGATTAGAAATTCCAAAAGTTAAACAAACTAAATTTGATTTAACAACAAAAGGAATATTTAAAAAGTCATCATTATCAACAAGATGGAATTTAAGAGATATTGCTAGAAATAAAGGTAGAACAATAATGGGAATTGTTGGTGTAATAGGATGTACAATGCTTATCGTTTGTGCATTTGGAATGCTAGATACAATGAATTCATATTTAGATTGGCAATTTGATGATCTTTATAAATTTAAATATAAACTTACACTTGAAGATGATTATACTAATGAACAATATGATAAAATAATTAATGAATATGGAAATCAAACAAGTCAAACTTTAGGAATTGAAATTAAAAAAAGTGATGATTCTAAAGAAGCTAATTCAATTACAATAAATGATGCAAAAGAAGTTTTAAAGACAACTGGACATAAAAAAGAAATAATTGAATTAAAAGATGGAGGAGTATATGTTACAGAAAAATTAGCCAATAAATTAAATTTAAATGTTGACGATGAAATAACATGGCATGTATTTGGTAATGATAAATGGTATACAACCAAAATTGTTGGATTAAACCGTGACCCACAAAGTCAATCTCTTACTATGACAAGAAAATATGCAGAAGAATTAGGTTTAACATATAAGGCTGATTCAGTATATACGAATTATGATTTAAGTAACACTACAGAAATTGAAGGTGTAAAAACAATTCAAGGTATTGAAACATTAAAACAAGGAATGCAAAGTATGTTACAAACAATGAAGATGATGATTGTTATATTAATACTTGTTTCAGCAATACTAGGTTTTGTTATTATATATAATTTAGGAATATTATCTTTTAGTGAAAAACAATATCAATTTGCAACATTAAAAGTATTAGGTTTTAAAGATAAGCAAATAAAAAAGATATTTATAAAACAAAATATTTGGATTACAATTGTTGCAATAATACTAGGTTTACCACTAGGATTTATAATGACAGATTATATTTTCAAAGCAGCACTTGGAGATAATTATGACTTTAGTGCAAAAATAAATTTTGTGTCATATCTATATGCAATACTAGGAACATACATAGTATCATGGGTAGTAAACAAAGTGCTATCAAAAAAAGTAAAAAGTATAGACATGGTCACAAGCTTAAAAGCAAACGAATAACAACAAAAAAATGGGGACGGTCCTTGAAAAATAATGGGACGGCCCTCAAAAAAAAGGGAAAATGGCTCTTGAAAAGAATAGGTCAAGGACCGTCCCAGAAAATTGGAGGTATTTTATGATAAAATTAGTATTAGTTAGACACGGACAAAGTGAGTGGAATTTAGAAAATAGATTTACAGGATGGACAGATGTAGAATTATCACCAAAAGGAATACAAGAAGCTAAAGAAGCAGGAATTGCATTAAAAAATAAAGGATATCATTTTGATTTGGCATATTCTTCAGTCTTAAAAAGAGCAGAAGATACATTGGATTTTATTCTTAAAGAGATGGGTGAAGAGAATATACCAATTAAAAGAAGTTGGAAATTAAATGAAAGACATTATGGGGCACTACAAGGTTTAAATAAAGATGAAACAAGAAAAAAATATGGCGATGAGCAAGTTTTACTTTGGAGAAGAAGTACAGATGTGAGACCACCTGAATTAGATGAAAATGACGAAAGATATCCTGGAAATGATCCAAAATATACAGATTTAACAAAAGATGAATTACCTAAAACAGAAAATTTAATTGACACAATAAAAAGAGTAACAGAATATTGGAAATCAGATATTGAACCAGATATAAAAAATGGAAAAAATGTTATTATAGTTGCACATGGAAATAGTTTAAGAGGTTTGATGAAGTATTTAGATAACATAAGTGATGAAGATGTAATTAAATTAGAAATTCAAACTGGAAATCCTATTTGTTATGAATTAGATGATAATTTAAAACCTATAAGACATTATTATGTAAAAGAAAATAAATAGTTACAATTTAAGTTTTTAGTAGCAGTTCCTAAGATATTATATTATAAATATTGTGTTTTACATAATTTTATAATATAATATTCAAAAAATAAATAAGAGGAATATGTAATGATTAAAATAACAAATATTAAAATAAAAGCAGATTTATCTGATGACGAATTATTTGAAAAGATTTATAAAAAATATAAAATCAATAAAAACGATGTAACTGAAAGAAGAATAATAAAAAAATCAATTGATGCACGAAATAAAGCTGATATATTTTATAATTATTCGGTAGAGCTTGAATGTAAAAATGAAAATAAAATAAAAAATGTTCAAATTGTAAAAAAAGAAGAACCTTTTAAAATTATTGTAAATAGAAAATCTTCAAAAAGACCAGTTATAATTGGAGCTGGACCTGCAGGTCTATTTTCAGCATTAACATTAGCTCAAAATGGTATAAAACCAATAATAATTGAGCAAGGAAAAACTGTAGATGAACGAAAAAAAGATGTTGAAGAATTTCAAAAAACAGGAAAATTAAATACATTATCAAATGTTCAATTTGGAGAAGGAGGAGCAGGTACTTTTTCTGATGGTAAATTAACAAGCGGAATTCATAATCCTTTATGCAAAATTGTTTTAAAAGAGTTTTATAATTTTGGAGCACCAGAGCAAATCTTATATATAAATAAACCACATATAGGAACAGATAACTTAATAAATATCATACGAAATATGCGAAATGAAATAATAAAGCTAGGTGGAGAATTTTTATTTAATGAAAAAGTAACAGACTTTGAGTTTGAAAATTCAAAAGTAACAGCTGTTATATGTAGCAAAAGAATAGAAACAGATACGGTAATTTTAGCAATAGGACATAGCGCAAGATTGACATTTGAAAAATTATACGAAAAAGGCGTAAAAATGGAAAAGAAAAACTTTTCTATTGGAGTTAGAATAGAGCATAAACAAAGCATGATTAATAAATCACAATATGGAGAAATTACGAAATTAAAACTACCACCAGCAGAATATAAAATGGCATATCATGGAGAAAATCGTTCATGCTACACATTTTGTATGTGCCCAGGAGGAACAGTAATTGCATCATCAAGTGAACCGGAAACTATTGTAACAAACGGAATGAGCGTATATGCACGTAATGGTGAAAATGCTAATAGTGCAGTTCTAGTTAATGTAACACCAAATGATTTTAGAGGTGAATCACCACTAGAAGGAATGTACTTCCAAAAAGACTTGGAGCAAAAAGCATTTAAGTTAGGAGGAAGTAATTATAATGCACCAATACAAAGATTTGAAGACTTTGAAAACAATATAAAATCTACACATATAGGTGAAATAAAACCAACATATAAGCCAGGAGTAACGCTTTCAAATTTAAATGAAATATTGCCAGACTTTATATCAAAAACTCTAGTTGAAGGTATAAAATATTTTGATAAATCAATAAAAGGATTCGCACATCCAGATGCAATATTAACAGGAGTAGAAACAAGAAGCTCATCACCAGTACAAATAACAAGAAATGAAAATAAACAATCAAACATAAAAGGATTATATCCATGTGGAGAAGGAGCTGGATACGCAGGAGGAATAATGTCTGCTGCTGTTGATGGCATAAAATGCGCTATAGCAGTTCTAACTCAAGAATAAATTTTAAATAATAAAAAAAGCATAATTGTCCATAAATCTCATACATAATAAAGAGGTGATTTATGTGGGCGAGTATGCTTTTTTAGTTTATATTGGATGTATAATATTAATCTTAATTATAGGAAAGCTCTTTTTACTTCCAATTAAAAAAATCTTTAAATTAGTAATAAATTCCATTATAGGAGGAATATTAATATATGTAATAAATATTATTGGAAGCGGATTTAATTTTCACATAGGACTTAACTGGTTGACGATATTATGTTCTGGATTTTTAGGAATTCCGGGAGTGATATTACTTATAATTTTAAAAATTTTTATGTAAAAACTTTAAATATTCCAAAATAAGGTATATAATTAAGACTGCAAAAATAATATGCAAGGAGGAATAAATATGAAAAAAGGAAAAGTTGTTTTAGTAGGAACTGGATTTGTAGGAATGAGTATGGCATATGCTATGCTAAACAGAGGAGGAGTAAACGAACTAATATTAATAGATATAGATAAAGACAAAACAATCGGAGAAGAAATGGATCTATCTCATGGATTACCATTTGCACCACAAAAAATGGTCATAAAAGCTGGAGATTATGATGAATGCAAAGATGCAGAAGTTGTTGTAATAACAGCAGGAATTGCACAAAAACCAGGTCAAACAAGATTAGAGCTTACAGAAACAAATACAAAAATTATGAAAAGTATAACAAAAAGCATTATGGCAAGTGGATTTAATGGCGTAATTGTTGTAGCAAGTAACCCTGTTGATATAATGACATATGTTGTAGCTAAAGTTTCAGGACTACCAAAGAACAAAGTAATAGGTTCAGGAACAGTATTAGATACAGCAAGATTACGTTATATAATGGCAGAATACTTAAATGTATCAAGCAAAAATATTCATGCATATGTAATGGGAGAGCATGGAGATTCATCATTTGTTCCATGGAATCATGCATATGTAGGATGCAAAAAAATATCTGATGTAATGAAAGATAATAATCACCCAATGGACGATTTAGAAAAAATTCACAAAGATGTTGTAAACGCAGCATATGAAATAATTAACAAAAAGAAAGCAACATACTATGGAATTGGTGTAGCATTAAGCAGATTAGTAAAAGCAATTTTAGAAGATGAACATGGAATATTAACTGTATCGGCATATTTAAAAGATGGAGAATACGGACAAGATGATATATACATTGGAGTTCCAGCGATTATTTGTTCAGATGGTATAAGAGAAGTTGTTAACTTAGATTTAACAGATGAAGAGCAAGCAAAACTTGATGAAAGTTGCAAAATTATAAAAGAAATGAGAGCAAATTCAATAGAAAAAATAATTAATGAATAAAAATTAATAATCACTAAAAATCGATTATAATATAAAGACTCCCAAATATCGTTAGTTAAATAGTAAATATTTCAGAATCAAAAAATAGCATAAAAGTAATATATTTTATTTGCTTTTATGCTATTTTCTTGTTATAATATGAAACGCACGTTATAAACCAAGAATCCAAGAGAGGAGTTTTTGATGGAACAACAAATTGTTCAAATTCCAAGTGGAAAGGCAATTATAATAATTTGTGGTCCAACCACTTGCGGAAAATCTTCTATTGCTCGCAGATTGTTAAAAATGCGCAATGGAAAGTACATTTCCTATGAAAGAATCGGAAATTCAATTCCCCCAAAAATGGGAAAAGAGAAGTATGTTCTTGCAACTACCAAAATGTTTGCTCAGGCGATTGAAAAAGCAGTTATGAGCGAACAATATGTGGTAATTGAAACGCCCTTTGTTGAGGAAGGTCAGCTGTCAGGATTGATAGTTAGCCTTAGAATCTACGGGTACAATGGTGATATTACACTTATTGAAGTGAATTTACCAAAGAACATTCATCTTGATTATTGGCAGAGGAAACACAATCCAAAGCCAAATAAGAAAGTTCTTTTGCAAGAAAGAGCAATCTTTGAAAAAGAAATTCTTGCCACTGACCACAGCAAAGGTGGAGGAGTTAATGAGATTAGAATTACTAATCCAAATGCTGTGAAGTATAAAAAAGCTTGAATAATCAATTGAATTTCTAAATGGTGGCCCTATGCACTTTGTGCGTAGGGCTTTTTTCTTGTAGAAAAATATAAAACAATAAAAAAAATTGAAAAAATAAATCTTAATAACAAATTTTTTGAAAGACGAAAATTATCATAATAACATAAGCAACTGAATATAATATTAGCAAATACATAAATATGGAGGACGAGCCTATGAAAGCACAATACGAAAAGGAAACAATAATAGAAGAAAAAACAGAGGCTGAAAAAGATAAAGAGCTAATGTTAACAATATTACAAACAAAAAAAAGCATCCAAGAAGCATCAATAAATTATGAATATGCTGACGGAAAATTAATAGATTATTTTTTATACACAGTAAAAGCAGAACAAGCAAAATTAGATTATTTAATTGAAAAAGCAAAATCAAAAGGATTAACCTTAGAAATTACCGAAAATGCAAATTTAAAAAAAGGATAAAAGTGGGGATGGCTCTGCAAAGGTGTCAAAAAGAACCGTCCCCATTGACACAAATCATAAAAAATTTTCAATCAACTATTGAAAGAAATCAAAATATATGATAATATAGTTAACATATTAAGCCAATTAAAAAGCAAAGTAGTACATAATAAAAATATTTTACAGAGAATTGAGCATAAGCTGAGAGCTCAAAAATAAAAATGTACGAAATTTCACTTTTTAGGTTATATGTTGAAACAATAGTAGGCATATACGGTTGAACCGTTAAAACTATAACAAGGTATATAATAAAATTATATATAAATTTAGGTGGTACCACGAAACTATTCGTCCTATTAAGGATTGAATAGTTTTTTTGTGTCAAAAGGGGGGTTGTCAATGGGGACGGTTCTTTTTGACAACACTGGTACCAAAAATAAAAAGGAGGAAAATTTTTATGAAAGATCAAATCGAACAAATTAAGCAAACAGCAATTGAAGAAATAAAAAAATCTTCAGATTTAAAAACACTAGGCGAGACTAAAGTAAAATTTTTAGGAAAAAAAGGTGAATTAACATCTGTATTAAGAGGTATGGGAGCTCTATCACCAGAAGAAAGACCAGTAATAGGAAGCTTAGTAAATGAAGTAAGAGATGAACTAGAAAAATTAATATCAGAAAAAGAATCAGAATTTAAACAAATAGAATTAAATAAAAAATTATCAGCAGAAACAATAGATATAACACTTCCAGGGAAAAAAGTAAAAAAAGGAAGCAAGAACCCAATGAATATAGTAATAGAAGAAATAGAAGATCTATTCGTATCGATGGGGTATGATGTAATATCAGGACCAGAGCTAGAAACAGACGAATTCTGTTTTGCAAGACTAAACTTACCAGAAGGACATCCAGCAAGAGACATGCAAGACAGCTTTTATATAACAGACAACTACTTATTAAGAACACAAACATCAGCAGTACAAGCAAGAACAATGCTAGAATATGGTGGAAACAAACCAATAAGAATGATATGTACAGGAAAAACATACAGAAGAGAAGATGATGCAACACATTCACACCAATTCAACCAAGTAGAAGGACTAGTAATAGACAAAAAAGAAAACAATGTATCACTAGCAAATCTAAAAGGAACACTAGAAGTATTCATGAAAAAAATGTTAGGAGAAAAAACAGAGCTACGATTCAGACCAAGTTACTTCCCATTCACAGAGCCATCATACGAAGTAGATGTAACATGCTTCAAATGCGGAGGAAAAGGATGCCCACTATGCAAAAAAACAGGCTGGATAGAAGTACTAGGAGCAGGAATGGTACATCCAAATGTACTAAAAATGAACGGCTATGACCCAGACCAATACAGCGGATTTGCCTTTGGAACAGGAATAGACAGACTAGCAATGTTCAAATTCGGAATACCAGACATGAGACTACTATACTCAAACGACATAAAATTCTTAAACCAATTCGCAAGAAGATAATTTAAAAGGTTGTCAGAGGGGACGGTTCTTTTTGACAACCTTTGTGATAAAAATTAATAATAAGATATGAAGAGGGTTGTCAAAAAGAACCGTTCCCTCTGACAACCTTTTAAGAAAGGAAGAAAAATTATGAAACTAAGTACAAACTTTGTAAAAGATTACATAGACATAAATGACATAGATTTAAAAAACATAGCAGAAGACATGACACGAGTAGGAAACGAATATGACTCAGCAGAAAAATTCCTAGGAGGAACAAACCTAATCATAGGTCAAGTACTAACATGCGAAGATCATCCAGACTCAGACCACCTACACATATGCACAGTAAACATAGGAACAGAAGTACTAAACATAGTATGCGGAGCACCAAATGTAAGAGCAGGACTAAAAGTAATAGTAGCAAAAGTAGGAGCAGAGCTACCAGGAGATGTAACAATAAAAAGAGGTATGATTCGTGGCCAAGAATCTAACGGAATGATGTGTTCACTAGCAGAGCTAGGAATAGATGGAAAGTTCCTAACACAAGCAGACAAAGAAGGAATATGTGAACTAGGCGATGATGCAGTAGTTGGAGAAGACCCAGCCAAATATCTACAAATGGATGATGGAGTAATAGATTTTGAACTAACAGCAAACCGTGGAGACTTATTAAGCATATTAGGAATGGCATATGAATTAGGAGCAATATATGACAAAAAAGTAAAACCAGTAGATTTATCACATTCAGAATCAGGAGAAGACATAAACAATAATTTCAAAATCGATATAAAAACAGAAAACTGTAATTTATTCCTAGCAAAAAAAGCATTAAATGTAACAATAAAAGAAAGTCCAGCTTTTATAAAAAATAGATTAATGGCTTGTGGAATAAGACCAATAAATAATGTTGTAGATATAAGCAACTATGTAATGCTTGAACTGGGACAACCACTACATTTTTATGATGCAGATAGATTAGGAAATTGTCTACAAGTAAGAATGGCTGAAAATGGAGAAAAACTAACAACATTAGATGATACAGAAAGAACTTTAGATGAAAACGATATAGTAATTTCAAATGGAGAAAAAGCAATAGGTCTTGCAGGTGTAATGGGTGGACTTTCAACAGAAGTTGAAAATACAACAAAAAATGTAGTAATAGAATCAGCAATATTTGATTCTGTTAAAGTAAGAAAAACATCTAAAAAAATATTAAGAAGTGAAGCAAGCAATAGATTTGAAAAAGGTATAGATCCAAATAGAACATACATGGCAATAGAAAGAGCCTGCAAATTATTAGAGCAATATGCAGATGCAACAATTGAATCAGGTATGTGCAAATATGATAAAACAGAAAAAGAAGAAAAAGTAATTGACTTAAAATATAAAGATGTTTGCGATTTATTAGGAACAGAAATTTCAAAAGAAGATATAGTTGATGTATTTAGAAAATTAGATTTCAAATATATTCAAAATGATGAATCTGTAACTGTTACAGTTCCATCAAGAAGATTAGATATTTCAATTAAAGAAGATTTAATTGAAGAAGTTAGCCGTATATATGGTGTTGATAATATTGAAGGAATTTTACCTGTTGTAAATATGAAATCTGGAACATATGATAAAACAACAAGAGATATAAGAGCAAAAATGGTTTCTTTAGGTTTAAATGAAACATTATCATATATTTTAATTCCACAATCAGAAGTTCACAAATATGTGGCAGACGAATTTGAAGAATTAAAATTATTAGATCCACTAACACCAGAAAGAGATACATTAAGATATAGTGTAATTCCATCTATGGTAAGAACTTATGAATATAATAAAGCTCATTACAATAAAGATGTGTCTATATTTGAAATTGGAAAAGGTTTCTTCAAAAAAGGTGAACAATACGGAGAAAATCAAAAATTAGCAGGTTTAATGACAGGTGAGTATTATTTAGGATTAGGAAATAAAGCAAATGTAGATTTTTATATCGTAAAAGGAATAATAGAAGATTTATTAGATTATTTAGGATATGAAAATAGATACAGCTTCATACTTCCAAAAAATATTCCAGCAGAATTCCACCCAGGACAAACAGCCGAAATATCAGTAAATGCAGATACAGTTGGAATTATAGGCAAACTACATCCTTCAATATGCAAAGAAGCGGTATATGTATTTGAAATAAACTTAGATAAATTATTATCAAAAAGAGTAGGAAATTTAAAATACAAAGAAATATCAAAATTCCCAAATATCAAAAAAGATGTAGCTTTTGTAATGAATAAAGATGTTCAATCAAAACAAATAGAAACAACAATAAAAAAAGCTGGAGGAAACCTATTAACAAATATAGAAGTTTTTGATGTATACACAGGTGAAAATGTTGGAGAAAACGAAAAATCAATAGCATATGCACTAACATTCAACGATAGCAAAAAAACACTAACAGATGAAGAAGTAAATAGTATATTTGAAAAAATAATAACAACAGTAGAAAGTAAATGTGGAGTAAAATTAAGAAAATAAAATTAGCAAAATAAGTAAAATAAAGCTCACATAATACACTTAATAAAAAATTTATTGATTAGGATTTTAGAGATTTATAGCAAAGATTATACTTTACTATAAATCTTTAAAATTTTGTTGAAAAATGTATTTTTTTGTGATAACATAATATTAGTTATGAAATTTAACTAAGGAGGAGTTAAGTATGAAAGAAAAAGTAGAAAAAACAAGACAACATAATTCAGGAAATGGAATAGGCGTAAGAATTGTAGCTGGAATACTAGCATTTTTAATGGTAGCGTCTTTAGCATTTACAGTAGTAGCTTATTTAATAAAATAGAAATTTATAGGCAATTTTTATAATAAATTAAATAAAAAGCAGTCTTTAAATTTTACTAATTTAAATTAATAAAAACAATTTAAATTAGATTTCTAAAGGACTGCTTTTTAATTATTTATAAAATAAGCTATAATTTTGAAAATGGAGGGATGGTATGTTTGATAATTTAAAAATAAATTTTAATACATATTATCAAGAGCACATATTAAATTATATGGGTGAATTATATAAATATCCAATTAAGTTAATACCTATGATATTAGATATTGCAATTGTGATATTTTTAGTATACAAATTTATAAAGTTTTCAAAAGACTCAAGAGTTAGACAATTGTTAAAAGGAATTTTATTATATATTCTTTTAACAGCACTAAGCTCTGTCTTACAATTGACGATTATTAATTATATACTAACATCATTCTTATCATATGGAGTGATTGCTTTAATTGTCATTTTCCAACCAGAACTTAGAAGAGCTTTAGAGCAACTTGGTTCAAATAAATTAACTAGATTTATAGGAATAGAAAAAGATAAATATGTTCAAACAAAAGAAGATATTTATAAAATAGTCATTGCCGTAAACGAACTTGCTAAATCTCAAACTGGTGCATTAATTGTATTAGAAAAAGACATAAAATTAACGGAAATAATAGATTCCGGTGTTATGATTAATTCTGAAATATCACCACAATTATTAGTTAATATTTTCGTTCCAAATACACCATTACATGACGGAGCAGTTGTAATTAGAGCAAACAGAATTACTGCAGCAGCATGTATATTACCACTTGCAAGTGACCAAGATATAGCAAAAGAACTAGGAACAAGGCACAGAGCTGCACTCGGAATTTCAAAAGAATCCGACAGTGTGGCAATAGTAGTATCAGAAGAAACCGGTAAAATTTCTCTTGCAAGAAATGGAGTTTTATTAGTAGATATAAAAGAAGAAACTTTAAAACAAATCCTAATAAAAGACTTCGCAGAAAAATATAACACCAAACAAAATAAAGTAAAAAAAATAACACAAAAAATAAAAAGCAAAAAATAACAGAAAATGGGAAAAGGGGACGGTTCTCTTTTCCCATTTTTGGGAAAAAGGTGCCAATAGGTTGTCAATAGGGACGGTTCTTTTTGACACATATTGTGGTGAACATTTAAAATAATATATTGGTGACATTGGAGAACGAATAAATGTTGTCAAAAACTTTGTCTTTAACGACAATAAAGTTGTCAAAAAGAACCGTCCCCATTGACAACCCTATTGATACAGGAAATGGAGTATAAAAGATGAGAAATATAAGATTAACAATTGAATATGATGGAAAAGATTTTAATGGTTGGCAAAAACAGCCTAATAAATTAAATATACAAGGTGAAATTGAAAGAGCAATTGAGTTAATTACTGGTGAAGAAAATATAGATTTAATTGCATCTGGTAGAACAGATGCAGGAGTTCACGCTTTAGGTCAAGTTGCTAATTTTAAAACAAATAATATGAGCATTCCTATTGAAAAATTTGCTTTGGCGATTAATACAAAATTAAAAAGATCTGTTAGAATAAAAAAGGCAGAAGAGGTTGATGAGAGATTTCATAGTAGGTATACATGTAAAAGAAAAACATACAGATATGTTATAAATAATAATCAATGTGAAAGTGCAATTTACAGGAATTTCGAATATCATATGCCTGTAGAATTAGATATAAAAGCAATGCAAAAAGCAGTTAAATATTTTGAAGGTGAACATGATTTCAAAGCTTTCAAAGCAAGTGGTACGAGTAGTAAAAGTAGTGTAAGAAAAATATATTTAGCAGAGGTTCTACAGGGTCCAGAAAATAGAATTTATATTGAATTAACAGGAAATGGCTTTTTATATAATATGGTTAGAATAATTGCTGGAACATTAGTTGATGTTGGATTAGGCAAAATAAAACCAGAAAAAATACCAGAAATAATAAAAGATGGAGATAGAAAAAAATCGGGAAAAACACTACCACCAAGTGGTTTGTTTTTAATGAAAGTAATGTACTAAAAGAAATTTTTCTTAAAAATGAAAACAGCCGGCTATAAATAGCCAGCTGTTTTTGTTACATGAATGAGAAAACTGTTTATTCAATACGACAAAGGAGAAAATCCATAATTCTTATACGAATCAGTGATATCGATTTTTTCGTAATAAACTGCAGCATTTTCATTCAAATCTGACGCAATACAGAGCAGAGTAGTAAGCAAATAATTAATTTCATGCAAAGAAAGGTCGCTAATACTGGAAAATATACCATTTTGAAAGGTACGCTCATTACCATGAACGAATTTTAATCCAATATAGGTTTCCTTAGAGAATTTTTCAGCAGAAGATTTCTCTTCGCCCAGCAATTCGTTAGCAGATTTCTTATTGTACTGTACTATAAGCTTGTATTGATTGTTAATTGGTGTAACAATTATATCAATCATACAATGATTGATACCTCCTTTACAAGAATTTACCAATTGGTAAGGTTTCATATATTAGCTAAAAAGTTTTTTAATTTCCAAAGCGGAATAACGTAAGCAATAATGAAACCATAACGGTATGTTAAAATTATAACAAAAAAACACACAAATTACAATAAAATTATAATTATATTTTATGAATAAATAGAAAAAATATACACATACTAATTTTAAAATAATAATCAGGAGGAATAGTATGGATAATAATGTAAATGTCTTAGATGAAATCAACAAAGGTGCAACAATGGGAATGGACGCAATAATGTTTGTATATGACAAAGTAGGAGATCAAACATTTAAAAAGGTTTTAGATGGTGAATATAAAAAATACAAAGATATATCACAAAGGGTTGGTCAAGAATATGAAAACTTTTCAATAAAAGCTCCACATACAGCAAACGCAATGAACAAAGCAATGACATGGTATGGAATACAAATGAAAACAATGACAGACCAAAGCAATGAAAAAATATCAGAACTATTAATGCAAGGAACAAACATGGGGATAATAGAAGGTGTAAGATTGCAAAATCAAAATCAGGAAGATGGAATGCTAAATCAAAATGTAAGACAAATATTGAATGACTTTGTTGCAATGCAAGAAGATAGTGTAGAAACATTAAAAAAATATTTATAAAAAACTATCATAAAAACTGCAGATAATAAACAGTTTTTATGATAGTTTTTTCATAATTGACAATCAATCCTATAATTGTTAAAATAATTTTAAATTTAATTTAGGAGATGAAGAAATGTTTGACAATACAATAAAATTTAAATATCCTTGGAGACCATACCAAGATAGAGTATTAAAAGAATCCAATAAATTTTTAAGTGATGGAAAAATAAACATAGTAGCAGCACCAGGTTCGGGAAAAACAATATTAGGTCTTGAGCTAGCAAGAAGAATTGGAAATCCAGTAATAATTTTTGCACCAACAGTAACAATAAAAAAACAATGGATAACAAAATTTATATCAAGTTTTACTGATTTAAAGGAAATACCAGATTGGATAAGTACAGACATCTATAATCTAAAATTTTTTAATGTAGTTACATATCAAGCATTGCATTATGCTTATAAAAGAAAGAAAATTAGAGCAACAACTGATGATACTGATGATGTGATAGACAAAGAAGAAGAATCTGCAACATCAGAAGAAATTGCCTCATATGATATTATAAATGAGTTAAAAAAGAAAAAAATAACAACATTAGTTTTAGACGAAGCACATCACTTAAAAAGTGAGTGGTGGAAAAGTTTGAATGATGTCGTCACAGCTTTAAATGATATTAAATTAATAGCACTAACAGCAACACCACCATATGATGTAGAGCCAAATATTTGGGCAAATTATGTATCATTATGTGGTGAAATTGATGCAGAAATATCTGTACCAGAGCTAGTAAAGGCAAAGAATTTATGTCCACATCAAGATTATATATATTTCAATTATCCAACAGAAGATGAAATTACAAAAATAAAAAAATATGATATGAGATTGAAAACTTTAGTAGATGAAATGAAAAATGATGAAAATTTTATAAATGCGATATATAATCACAAATTTATAAGAACGCCATACGAATGTGATGAAGAGATATTAGAAAATCCAGAGTATTATAGTAGTATGTTAGTATTTTTAAATGCTTCAAATAAACCATTAACAAATGCAAATGTGAAAGTATTGGGTCATAATGACAAAATACCTAAATTCGATTTATCATGGTTTGAAATATTATTAAAAAATGTTTTCGTTGTTGATAGAAAAAGCTATGAACAATTTGAAGAGACCTTATCAGAATATGAACAAAAATTAAATCAAATTGGTGCAATAGAAAAAAGAAATGTTTCATTAATTGATAATAAAAATATCCAAAAATATTTTGTTAATAGTTTAGGAAAGTTAAATAGTATTTCAAAAATTGTAAATGTTGAGTTAAATAATCTAAAAAATGATATGAGAATGGTTGTTTTAACTGATTATATACGAAAAGAATACATAACAACAGAGGATATAGAAATTGATAAAATTGGTGTATTACCTATATTCAAAATATTAACAAAAGAGCACCCAAATTTAAATATAGCTATTCTTACTGGTAGTTTATTTGTAATACCTAAATCTAAAGCAGAAAATTTATATGGTCTTTGCTATTCAAGAGAGCTTAATGCTGATAAATTAAAATTTAAACAATTTGAAATGAATGAAAACTATATAGAAGTGTCTATGCCAGAAAAGATGAGAAATGATGTAATGAATTGTATTTCTAAATTATTTGAAGTTGGAGAAATTAACTTGATAGTTGGAACAAAATCGTTATTAGGAGAAGGTTGGGATGAGCCTAGTATAAATAGTTTAATTTTAGCTACTTTTGTAGGTTCATATATGCTTTCAAACCAAATGAGAGGAAGAGCTATAAGAGTAAATTCAAATCCACATAAAACTGCAAATATTTGGCATCTAGTATGTGTTTGTGACAATATTAATGGGGATTCTTCAATTGAAAATGCAGATTTAAATTTATTAAAAAGAAGGTTTGAATCTTTTACCGGAATTGGCTATAACAATTCGTATGTATCAAGTGGATTAGATCGATTAGGAAATTTTGATGGTCCATATACACAGGAAAAGGTTCAAAACTTGAATAATTATATAATAGCCAATTCTAATGATAGAGCAAAAATGTTTAATAATTGGCAAAATGCTGTTGAAAATAAAACTGATAATATGCAAATGACAGAAGAGCTAGAAATTGAAGAAGTAGAGCCTTTTACATCAGACTGGCTTGTATCTAAGGCGTTTATTAGGGCTATTATAATAGCAATTGTATTGTTATTAATTTTAATAATAGGTATTATTCCGAGAATACTAACATTTTTTGTTGAATTAGGATTTGTTATTTATATAGCATGCAAAGCTAAAAAAATAAAACAATTATCAACTCCAGAATCTACTGTAAAAGCAATATCAGAAATTTTATTAAATCAACTTATACGAACTAAAAATGTGAAAACACCTGCATCAAAAATTAAAATTAAAACTCAAAACAACAATGGAAGAGTATCTGCTTGGATAGAAGGAGCATCATTGCAAGAAAGTAATTTATTTATAACTTGTTTAACAGAAATTTTTTCAAAAACAGAAAGTCAAAGATACATAATATCTACTAAAAGAAATAATTTAACAAGATATTATAATATACCAAAAATATTTTCTAACAATAAAGAAAATGCACAAGGTTTTGCAGATTTATGGTCAAAAGCAATAGGTAAAGTAGAGCTAATATACACAAAAAGTGCAGAAGGAAGAAAAGAACTTTTAAAAGCTAGAATGCAAAACATGAATTTAAAAGATAAAATGTCAAGAAAACAAAAAATGACAGATTGGAAATAATTTAATATAAATTAAATATATTACATTATAAATAAATCAAAAATCATTGAAAATACATTTGTAAATTCAATGATTTTTTGTAATTTTATAACAAAATTATGAGTTTTGACATTTTTGCTTTTCTTGTTGAATTTTACTTTGATCAGCAAGTTCTGTAGTATACCATCCTTTTTCGGCCATTAAGTTATAAATTTTGTTTTGAATATCTAAACTTGTATTTAAAGCATCTTTAAAAGCTGTATGAACTTCTGCAGTTGTAGATTCGATTGTACCATGTAAATACAAATCACAAACACCTTTTATAACTAGAAGCTCTTTTTCCATTAATTCTCTATCTTCCATAGTTTGCCTCCTATAATAAATTTAAAAATTTGTTAAATAATTCTGTATGAGTTGTTTCAAGTTGTTTTACATAGTTTGAAAGATTAGCATCCTTCAATTGCTCAGATGTATTGCATGAACTTGTTTTCATAAATTTTTCATGTCCAATAGCATCCTCAACATATAAAAGTTCTTTATTAGTCATAATATCACCACCTAGAGATAATATCTCCAATAAAAAATATAAATATTCATTATAAAATTATTTTTCAAATTTTTTAAAGAAGCTCTTTGTCGAAATATTATTGGGTCGGTTAAAACGTTTTAATGAATACAAACATTCAGGGCTTTTTGTTATAACATTGACACCTTCTTCACAAGATAAACTAGCTTTAAATCCTAATTGCTTTATTATATTTATTGAAGCATTACTAATAGCACCAAATGGATATGTAAAAGTGTTGGGGATATATCCAGTATTTGCTTCAAATTCGTCTTGCAATTTTTTCAAATCATTTGTTAAAATAGAGGAATAATTTTCTATGGATTCATTTTTTTTCTTCATACAACCTCTTCGGGAGTTAGTCATATTATGCATATCATATGTATGATTTTGAAATTCAATTCTATTAGATTTTATTAAATCATTTACATCAGACCACCTTAAATAACTATAATTGGGATTGGCTTCATTACTTTGTGAATAAGTATCTGTATATTTGCCAACAATAGAAATAACTGCAACCATATCGTATTTTTCTAATAAAGGTAATACATAAGTAAGATTATTATAATGTCCATCGTCAAATGTTATAATAATAGGTTTTTCAGGGAGTGAATAATCTGAATGAACATAATTAATTAAATCTGTAATTGTTATAGTTGTGTATCCATTTTCTTTTATATATTTAAGATCATTTTCTAAAGTTTCTGGATGTACAATATATTTTCCGCTCTGCGATTTTAAAACACTATGATACATAATAATAGGAACATTAATTTCAGATATTTGTTTAGCTTTAACAGTATAATAAACTAAAATAGATGAAAATAATAAAAGTATAATTATTAAAATAATAACAATTTTTAATTTTATTTTTAAATTTTTAAATAAAATAAACAATAATAACACCTCAATAAATTATATAAAGAAAGCAGGAAAAAATGATTATGACTGTATAAAAATAAAATAATAAATTTTATAGATAAATATTGAAAAAAGTATACTACATTGATATAATTCGATGTAGAAAAAATCGAAAAAAAGGAACAAAGGTGAAAATAAAATGGGAGACATAAATGTATACACAGGTCCTATGAAATGTGGAAAAAGTAATAAAATCATAGAAGAAGCAAAAAAACAAATGATAGCTGGAAAGCAAATAAAAATTTTCAAACCACAAATAGATACAAGATTTGCAGAAGATTATATAACAGATAGAAATGGAAACAAATTAAAGTCTGTAAATATAAACAATATAGAAGATATAAAAAATTATGATGCAGATGTATATGTGATAGATGAATTTCAATTTTTAGATGGTAATGTAAATTGCATAGAAGAAATGGCTGAATCTGGTAAAAAGTTCTATATAGCAGGACTTAATTTAACATCAGAAAGAAAACCATTTGGAAAAATGGGAGACTTATTGTGTGTATCAGATAATGTACATACAATGACTTCAATATGCGAAATATGCAGAAGAGATAATGCAGTATTTAGTTATTATAAAGCTGGCAAAAAAAGCGGAGATATAAAAATTGGAGATTTAGAATATATTCCTGTTTGTAGAAATTGTTACAATGAATTAAAGAAAAATGAAGTTTAAATATAGAAAAAATTAAAAAAAAGCATAAAATATTTCCTTTTTGACATAATAAAACTATACATTACAAATAAAGGAGGTAATATAAATTGAAAGCAACTGGAGTTGTCAGAAGAATTGATGATTTAGGTAGAATTGTTATACCAAAAGAAATAAGAAAAACACTTAGAATAAAAGAAGGAGATCCACTAGAAATATTTACAGATAGAGAAGGTGGAATTATACTAAAAAAATATTCTCCAATAGGGGAGCTTTCAGAGTTTGCAACAGAGTATGCAGAAACATTAGCAAAAACAACAGGTCATATAGCATGTATAACAGATAAAGACACAGTAATAGCAATATCTGGGGGTTCTAAGAAGGAATATCTTGAGAAAGGTGTTAGTAAACAATTAGAGCAAATAATGGATGACAAAGAAAATTATACAAGCAAAGACAATAATAATACAGCTATTCCTATAACAAATAATGAAAATAATGATAAAACAAAAAATGCACAAGTTGTATATCCAATAATTGTAGATGGAGAATCAATAGGAAGTGTAATACTACTTTCAAAAGAGCCAAACAGTCAAATGACAGAAGTAGAACAAAAAGTAGTACAATCAGCAGCAAGTTTTTTAAGTACACAGATGGAAATTTAAAATTAAAACTGATAATAGTTAAAATAAATTGTAACTATTATCAGTTTTTTACATTGTTCACATAAAACTCTAGATTTTACCAAAAAATTATGTTATAATAGATATAGTTTTTACAAAGGGAGAAATGAATATGCTTGAAGTTGAATTAAAGAGTAATGAATTAAAAGAATATGTATATTTGGAACTTAATAAAAATAAAAAAGAGCCAATATATGATGAAGATTTAAATGAAATAACTTCATTATATTTAAATAAGTTAGATTTAATAGGAGAGCCAACAGATATAACGATATATGATTTAATATTCTTTAAAAATTTAAAAGAATGTACAATATCAAACATGAACATATCTGACCAAGAGCTTGGAGTATTAAATAGATTATCAAAGTTAGAATCATTACAATTAAATGATTGTAATTTTTCAAATAAAACAAAAGTAGAGCTTAGTATAAAAAATCTTATAATAAATAAATGTGAAAATGTAAATATGTCTTTATATGAAGATGTAAAAACATTAAAACGTTTGCAAATTGTAAATTGTAAAAATATTAATTTAAAAGGTATATCAAAAATATCAAATTTATCAGAAATATTATTACAAAATGTTTCAATGGATGATATTGATGAAATTCAAGGCCTAAAAGCATTAAAAAAATTAAACTTGAATGGAAGTACAATAAGCAATCTCGACAAAATAAATAAAATGCCAAATTTATATATAGAACATGAAGAAAAAAATGGACTATATGACGAAGAATATTAAAGAAGAGGTGGATGTTTTGGAAAAAGGTAGTGTTTCAAAAAGTAATGTAAAAAACACAAACGAAGGAAATGTTAAAAGTAATACAAATGGAAAATTTAAAAGTGGCGTAGTACAAAAATTAGTAGATAAGGTAAAATCATTAAAAAACAAAATAAAAGGTAAAGATGAAATAAAAGAAAAATCAACTATTAGTTTAGGTGAGCTTATGCAAGACATTGACAATATGTCTGATTCAGATATTAAAAATATTTGTAATGATATAAAATCAATGAATATAAAGGTTGGAATGGATGCAAAAACAATTCAATTTTTATCAAAAAATAGAGATAATGAAAACGTAAAAAAACTATTAAAAGAGCTAAATATGTCAATGAGTATTGATGTATCAAGTATGGCTCAATTAAGAAAATCAGATGTAAATAATATTAGATCTATATGCGAAGAAACAGGTTGTAAAATAGATAAAGTGTATGTAAATACAGGTTGGAATAAGGCTGCTGAACAAGGATATTCTTTTGATAAATATGATAAAATTGTTGAAAATGCAGAAAAAATGCTTAATAGTGCATTAAAGAATTTGCCAGAAAATGCAAGCAAACAAGATAAAGTAATGGCAATTTATAATGCTATATTAAAAGTTAATAAATATGATTATTCAGCTCTAAAGAAAAATAGTCCAAAAGAAATTTCATCAAGAAATTTAGAAGGATTCTTTTTAAATGGTGGATCATGTGTATGTGCAGGTACTGCAACAGCTTTCCAAAATTTATGCGAATGTGAAGGAATAAATGTAGAATATGTGCAAGGTATGGCAGGAAAAAATAATAAAGAATATCATGCATGGGTAAAGGTACAACTTGATGATGGAAAATGGTATAATTGTGATCCTACATGGGATGCAAACAAAGTTGGAAAAAAATATGAATATTGTTTAAAAAGTGATAAAGACTTTACAGATCATGATGAGGATGAAACATATAATCCTACATATGAAAGAGGAGAAAATGCACAAAGATATAGAACAACCACAAGAACATATAATACATCAAAACATGATTCATCAATATCAAGTAAATATTTAAGTGAGAAATATGCAGACTCAGAAGTAGATGAAGCATTAAAAATAGCAAATGAGTTAAGATATAATCAGATGGTGGATGAAGAATACTTAAAGTATGCTAGAGAAAATAGTATGCCAGTTGGTTTAGGAACAACAGTTACAGTGGCACCTAAAATGTCATTCAAACAAAAATTAGCTAAATTTTTAAGTGAAAGTAAGCATTTCAAAAACATACCATTTGTACAAAATTTTATAGAAAAAAATAAGATTATTTCAAATAGTGAGAAGGAAAATGATGTACAAATTAATAATACAGCAGCACAATTATATAAAGTAGATCCGCAACAATCTCATTATACTGTGAAAACACAAAAAACAGTTCCAACTCAGAAACAAAATATAGATCAAGATGAAAGATAATATATAAAGTTTATTGAATTTTTATAAAAGAGTAAATGTAGCATAAAATTTGTGTTTATATTTACTTTTTTTTTATTATGTATAAAGCTATAATACTTTTGAGCATGTTTTTAGATTAAAATGAAAAATAAATAGTTGAATTTTATATAACATTGTCTTATAATTCTTGAAGAAAAGCAAAAAAATTATGGATTTTGTGAAAATTTTATAAAAAGAAGGGAAAAATATGTACATAAAAATTGGAGATTTAAAATTATTAAAAATTCAAGTAATACAAAATGGTGTAACTGTATATGAAGGTATGGTTGAAGATGCACCAGATGAATTAAAAGAAACTAATTATAAATCTGCTAATTTTGATAGTGGATGTGTTATTATTGAAATTTAAAAAATTAAAACAAAAGAAGGTTGGTTGAAATTATGGGATTATTAAGAAAAACATATGCTGAAATTAATTTAAAAAATGTAAAAGAAAATGTTAATAAAATTATAAATAAATATAAAGGATATGACTATTACTTTGGAGTTGTGAAAGCTGATTGTTATGGTCATGGATACAAAAAAACAGTTCAAGCTGTTATTGATGGTGGTTGTAATTATTTAGCTGTTGCTACTCTTGAAGAAGCGATAAAAATAAGAGCAGTATATACAAAAATTCCAATATTATGTTTAGGAGTTATAGATGAAGAATTTCTAAAAATATGTGAGGAAAATAATATTACAATAACAGTAGGTTCATTAAGTTATTTAAAAGAACTAAAACTAAAAAACTACAATAAAATAAAAGTTCATTTAAAAATAAACACAGGAATGAATAGACTAGGAATTTCTAATGAAAATGAATTAGAAGAAGTCGTTAAGATTCTAAAAGATAATAATATAGAGATAGAGGGAATATATACACACATATATAATGCTTCAAATAAAAAACACTATGAAGAACAGATAGAAAAATTTAAAAAGATAACAGGAAAAATAAATATTAAAAAAATAAAAATAGTTCATATATCTGCAAGTGAGGCAACAATGAATTATCCAAAGTTAGATTTTGCAAATGGATGCAGATTAGGAATAGTAATGTATGGTTTTTATGGACCAAAGAATTTAAATTTGAAATCTACATTTGTATTAAAAAGTGAAGTAATTCAAATTAATGAAGTAAAAAAAGGCGAAACAGTAGGATATAATGGAACTCACACAGCAGAAAAAGACGAAAAAATAGCTGTTGTAGCAATTGGCTATGCTGATGGAGTTATAAGAAAAAATAAAGGAAGATTTGTATATATACATGACAAAAAATATGAAATAATTGGAAATGTATGTATGGATATGATGTTTGTAAAGGTAGATGATACTGTAAAAGTACATGATATGGTATATGTATTAAAAGATAATGAACACATTGAAGAAGTAGCAAATTATTTAGAAACAATTCCATATGAGGTAATATGCTTAATTGGAAAAAGAGTTAATAGAATATATGTTGATTAGAAAATTGGGTATTAATAGATTAAAAAATATACAAAACGATGTAAATTTATTTACATATAATAAATTTTATGCTATCATATATAATATCTCAGTATCATTTTATTAATTTAAAGAGGAGGAATTTTATTTTGCTTTTCAAAATGATTAAAGATGATATTGCTTGGAAAACAGCAATGAAAAAATGCAAAATTCGGAAAGTGAAAGATAATGATTGGCAAGTTTGTAGAAACTGTAAGGCAAACCCATATTGCCAAAAACTGGCAGAATATAAGAAAGATGCTGCAGAAAAATGTGATAAAAGATATATTGCCACAGATGAAATTCACAAGGAATGCTATACTTGTAGAGCAAAAGAATATTGCGATTTTTTCAAGCAAAATTAAAACAAGATGGATTTAAGTAATTCTTAAATCCATCTTGTTTGCTATTTTAATTTAAATTCAACAACTTTATTTTCTTTTAGACTTTCTTTTACATCAATAATTCTCTGGTTAGAAGAACCTCTAAAACGAAGTTTTAAATCTTTTTTGTCTTCTTCAAACTTCCCATCAACAACAACATCAAGATAACGAACTAATTCATTTGAAGTTTTGCTTACTTTAACCATTTTACCAACAACATCTTTTTCAAAATCAAATCCTGTATAGCACCAAATATTTTTATCAGGGAACTTTTCTTTTACTTTTTTTACAAGAGGCAATAAACCTTCTTGATTTTTAGGATCAAGTGGTTCACCACCAAGAAGAGATAAACCAGAAATATAATCATGATCCAAATATTTTAAAACTGTATCAATTTGTTCATCAGTAAATTTGTTGCCATAATTAAAGTCCCAAGCACATTGATTAAAACATCCTTTACAATGATGATTACAGCCACTAACAAAAACCGAAACCCTAACACCTTCACCATTAGCAACATCAACTCTTTTTATATCCGCATAATTCACACATATCTCCTCCTTTAATTTTCTGGGAAAAAAGAATCGTTCCCTTTTCTCAGATTTTTTTATAAATGAAGAACCCTTTGTTTTATTTCTTTAGTTTTTCCGGCATTCCAGAAATTTTCACCTAGATAACCACAAGTTCTACGAACTACAGTCATTTTTGAATGATCTTTGTTTCCACAATTTGGACATTCCCACTCATTATTATCATTTATTATAATTTCACCATCAAATCCACAAACATGGCAGAAATCTGATTTGGTGTTGAATTCTGCGTATTGAATATTGTCATAAATAAATTTAACAACTTCTTCAAGTGCAGAAATATTATTTTGCATGTTTGGAATTTCTACATAAGAAATTGCACCACCAGAAGATATTCTTTGGAAATCACTTTCAAATGCTAATTTATCGAAAGCATCAATTCTTTCTCTAACATCAACATGGTAAGAATTTGTGTAATATCCTTTATCTGTAACATCTTTTATAGTACCGAATCTTTGTTTATCAATACGAGCAAATTTGTAACATAAACTTTCAGCTGGAGTACCATATAAAGCAAATCCAATATTTGTTTCAGCTTTCCATTTATCAGTTGTTTCTCTTAAGTGATTCATAACTTTCATGGCAAATTCACGACCAATAGGGTCTGTATGAGATAGACCAGTCATAAGTTTTGTCATCTCGTAAACACCAATATATCCAAGAGACATTGTTGAATATCCACCATACAATAATTTATCAATTGGTTCCCCTTTTTCAAGTCTAGCGATAGCTCCATATTGCCAATGAATAGGGCTTATATCAGATTTGGTACCAAGTAGGGCATAATGTCTACACATTAATGCTTCTTTACAAAGCTCTAATCTTTCATCTAAAAGTTTCCAGAAAGTTTCTTCATCACCATCAGCAATTATTGCTATTTGAGGTAAGTTTATACTTACAACACCTTGGTTAAATCTACCTTCAAATTTATAATTTCCGTTTTCATCTTTCCAAGGAGATAAAAAGCTTCTACAACCCATTGGACTAAAGACATTTCCTTCATAATTTTCACGCATTTTTTTTGCTGATATGTAATCTGGATACATTCTTTTTGAAGAGCACTTAACAGCAAGTTTTGTTAAATAATCATATTCTCCGCCTTTTAAACAATTGTGTTCATCTAAAACATATACAAGTTTAGGGAAGGCAGGTGTAACGTAAATTCCGGCTTCATTTTTTATTCCTTCATATCTTTGTCTTAAAATTTCTTCAATAATCATTGCATTTTCTTTTATATATGGATCATCTGGTTCAAGGTGTAAAAATAATGTAACAAAAGGAGATTGACCATTTGTTGTCATTAATGTATTTATTTGATATTGAATTGTTTGAACACCAGCTTTTAGTTCAGCTTTTAATCTTGTTTGAACTAAGTCTTCAATAATATCTTGGCTTAGTTTATCTTTATATTTAGCTTCAATTTCTTCTTTAAATTTATTATAGCTTTTTCTTAGATATTTTCCTAAATGTTTCATATCTACAGATTGTCCGCCATATTGGTTACTTGCAACAGCAGCAATTATTTGGGTTGTCACCGTACACGCAACTTGGAAACTTTTTGGGCTTTCAATCATCTTTCCATTCATAACTGTACCATTATCAAGCATATCAGATATGTTAATTAAACAACAGTTAAAAATTGGTTGAACAAAGTAATCTGCATCATGAAAATGTAAAACTCCTTCTTCATTTGCTTTTGAAATTTTTTCAGGTAATAATAATCTTTTTGTTAAATCTCTTGAAACTTCACCTGCAATATAATCTCTCTGAGTTGATGCAAGCATTGTATTTTTATTAGAATTTTCTTCAGCTAATTCTTTATTTTCGTTTCTAATAATACCTAAAATTGTTTCATCAGTAGTATTTTGTTTTCTAATAAGTGCTCTTGTATATCTATATACTATGTACTTTTTAGCAAGTTCAAATTTTTCCATTTCCATTAACTTTTCTTCAATGATATCTTGAATATCTTCAACTAGCATTCTTTTTTTATCTAAATCTTCAATATATTTAACAATTTCTTTTATATCTTCTTTACTAGCTTTCTGTCTTCCTCTTACTTCTTCGTTAGCTTTTTCAATAGCTATCATAATTTTTTGTCTGTCAAAGTCTACTATTCTTCCGTCTCTTTTGATTATTTTCATTTCCAAGTTACCTCCTTTATTTCGTATGCGTTTATTATATATCAACTAAAAAACTTTTCTGTTGCAAAAGCACCAATTTTATAAAAAAAATTTTTTGAAGTAGATAAATAAGGTAGCTCTAAGAAAAGAAAATTATTACATTTTTATTACATCAATTTGTTGCATTTGCAACTGAAATATTATATAATTTCGAGTATATACAAAAAATTAGGAGAAACGAATATGGGGAATGAATTAGAGCTAACTGAGTTTTTTGAAGAATTTTCAGAAAATTGTAAAAATGTACAAAAAAAATTCTTCAATAAAAATCAAACAATAACAACATATATTCAAAAGAGAAATCAAGTTTGCGTTTTATTAACAGGAGAAGCAGACTTAGTTAGATATGATTTAAATGGTGGAAAATCTATAATAGAGCATTATACAAAAAATGATATTTTCGGAGAAGCCTTTTATGTAGTAACAGTAAACAACGAATTACTAGTAGAAGCCAAAAAAAATTGTGAAGTGCTATTTTTTTCTTACAATAATATATATGAAAAATGTAAACCAAATTGTAAATTTCACCAATTATTATCAGAAAAATTTTGTAAAATAGTAGTAAATAAAGTTACAAATTTAAATACGAGAATAGAAGTGTTAACTAAAAGAACAATTAGAGATAAATTATTAGGATATTTTTCTATATTATCGACGCGAAACCTATCAAGAACATTTGAATTACCATTTTCACTAACAGATTTAGCGGATTTTTTAAGTGTAGATAGAAGTGCAATGATGCGTGAAATAAGAAATTTAAAAGATGAGGGTTTCATAAAGAAGAGTGGAAATAAATTAACCCTATTGTATAAATAAAACTATCAAAATACATTTTTTAGAAATAGTTATTTTTAAGTGTAGATAAATTGTAAAAGTAAAATAGAAATTAACATAAAACTATTGCAAAAAATAAAAAAATGGTTTATAATACATAATACAACTTTTTTGTGAGTTTTTTGCAGAAAAGCATTCGAATCCATTAAACAATAAATATCTGCTAAGGAGGTAGAAAAATTGCAAAACTATGGAAAAGGAGAAGCCGGGCGTGGAGAATACACCGGCATGACTGACATTGATGGCTTGATTATCATTGATGGCAATGCCGAGTCAGTGGGAAGATACGCGTTTGCACATTCTAATGTGCGAAAAGTTGTAATTGATGCTCCAATAGTTGAAAAAGGGGCATTTTACAACTGCAAATATCTAGAAGAAGTTGTCTTTTCCGATAATGTCATAAAGATTGAGGAGGAAGCATTTTACAAATGCACAGCTCTTACAAGAGCAAATATATCCAGAAATCTCGTTATGATTGGAAAAAGCGCATTCGCTGGCTGTACAAGTCTGGAAAAGCTAGTACTGTATGACAAATTACGGGAAATTGGAGAGTGTGCATTTACCTCATGTGATTCATTAGTTTCACTAAAGGTGAGTGAAAGTTTGCATAGAATTGCAAATTATGCATTTTCAAATTGCCTGAATTTGTACGAAGTTGATTTTTCTGGAGGAAATTTGATTTTGGACGGTCAAGAGCACCTCGATGATGCTGTACTACTCGAAAATGTAAAGAGCTTTATTAATATTGGAGATCATCCATTTTTGGGGTGCAGTAAGGTAAAGTTCTTTAATGCAAAGGCATATCGATATGATGTGGGCAAAAAAATCTATAAAAGGACATTGAATGCAATTATGGAAACCTGGATGAAGGTGGACGAAGAGTCAATTTCTTCAAAAATTGCTAGAAGAGTGCTTGAAAGCAAATAAGTGATGGCAGAATATTTTCTGCTAAAAGAGAGATGAGATTGGTACAAATGTGCCAGTCTCATTTCTCTCTTTATAAAATATTAATTTTTTTTGAATCTTCATTTCTAATAGCAATTATAGAGCCTCTAACTTCATAGGCAATAGGGTCATTAAAAATACTTGAAAATACAGGAGTTATTTGAGTACCAGGAATAATTCCCAAATCTAAAAAACGTCTATGCAATTTTCCAGAGCAATTTAAAGAGTCTATAATTACTGTTTCATTTAAATTTGCATTATTTAATGTTTTCATAAAATCCCCCTATTATAGAATATGAATAAAATAAAAAAAGTTTAAAATTTGTTGAAAAAAATTTTTTTAGGTAATATAATGAGATCATAAATTAAAAATTAGGAGGAAAAAGATGGAAAAAACAAGAGGATTTGAAATTGCAAAAGGTTTTGAAGATAAAGAAATTAATTTACCAGAAAGAAAAACAAAATATTCAGCTGGGTATGATATAGAAGCTGCTGAAGACTGTGTAATACCAGCTTTTAAGCCAGGACAAAAACCAGTACTTGTAAAAACAGGTATAAAAGCATATATGCAAAATGATGAATATTTAATGTTATGTAATAGAAGCTCTAATCCTGGTAAAAAAGGTTTAATATTAGCTAATAGTGTAGGAATAGTAGATGCAGATTATTATGGAAATCCAGATAATGATGGTTTAATTATGTATGCATTTTACAATTTCTTTGCAGAAGATGTTCAAATAAAAAAAGGTGATGTAATAGGACAAGCAATATTTAAAAAATATGAAATAATTGATTCAGATAATGCATCAGGTGAAAGAGTTGGAGGATTTGGTTCAACAAGCAAATAGACAATATTTGGTAAACAAAATAAAAAATAAATTTTTTAAAACCCTAATAAATGTCGAAAAATCAACAAAAAACAAGAATAACATAAAATAAAAAAGATGGTAAATGTTTTGACTTTTGCCATCTTTTGTAGTATAATAATAAATGTAGTTGAAAAAGAACGATACCTTTATTGACTTCAATAAAATTAGCTTAAGGAAGGAGTGACTTACATGTTTAATGTAGGGGACAAAGTCGTATATCCAATGCACGGAGCAGGAACGATAGATTCAATAGATAAGAAAAATATTTTAGATGAAGAGGTAGAATATATAAATATTTCAATGCCTGGAGGAGTAAAGGTAATGGTACCAAGTAATCAAGCATCAAAGCAAGGTTTAAGAAATATAATTTCTCAAAACGACGTCGAAAAAGTATTCTGTGTATTAGAAACAGATGAAACAGCAATGTCTGATAATTGGAATAAAAGATATAGAGACAACATGGATAAAATGAAAAGTGGAGATATCTATGAAGTTGCAGATGTTGTAAGAAATTTAAGTTTTAAACAAAAAGAAAAAGGTTTATCTACTGGTGAGAAAAAAATGTTAAACAATGCAAAACAAATACTAGTAAGTGAATTAGTTTTAGTTGAAAATACAACAAATGCAGAAATGGAAAAATTAGTAGATAATAAAATTGATGTTTCATTTAAAGAAAACAGAGAGCATGAAGGAATAGATACAGAAATAAGTACTAACAATATAGTAAGCAAATTTATACCATTCAATGCAGAAAGCACAGGAACATCACAAGAATAAAATGTTGGGTAGATTCTATAAACATATAGATTGTCTGCCCATAATTAGTATATAGGAAAGCAAAATGGCTTTCCTATTAATCAACTAAAATAAAAAAGTACACAACTTATGTAAATGTAGAAGGATTTCGATAATTTATGTCGAATTATATAATATGACAATGAAAGAAAGGTAGGTTTGTAGGGTGCGATATAGTGATGAACTTTTAGAAGAAATAAAAAACAGAAATGACATAGTAGATGTAATTTCAGGATATGTAGCATTAAAAAGAAGCGGAAGAAGCTTTTTTGGTTTATGTCCATTTCATAATGAAAAGTCACCATCATTTGCAGTATCACCAGACAAGCAAATTTTTCATTGTTTTGGTTGTGGAGTAGGCGGCAATGTTTTTCACTTTGTAAGTAAAATAGAAGGAGTAGGATTTAGAGAATCCGTAGAAATGTTGGCAAATAGAGCAAATATTGCATTACCAGTTTCACAATCATCAGACGAAGACGACAAATTATATTACATAAGATCAAAAATATATGAAATAAACGAAGCCACAGCAATGTTTTACCATAAAAATTTATATAATTCATCAGCAAAAAAAGCACAAGAATATGTAAAAAAGAGAAAATTAGATAATAATACTTTAAAAACATTTTTTATAGGATATTCTGGAAATTATAATGAATTATATAAGTTTTTAAGGTCACAAGGCTTTAAAGATGAAGAAATATTAGAATCAAAATTGGTCAATAAAAACGAAAAAGGTGAATTTATTGACAGATTTAGAAAAAGACTAATGTTTCCAATTCAAGATGAAAGAGGAAGGTTTATAGCTTTCGGAGGAAGAATTTTAATTGATCCACCTAAAGCAGATGCTAGTGAAGAAGAAAAGTTAGCATTTAAAAAACAAGCAAAATACATAAATTCTACAGAAAACATAGCATATTCAAAAGGAAGACATCTCTTTGGCTTGTATGCAGCAAAAAAAGCTGTACATACACCTACATTAAAAAAAGTTTTAATAGTAGAAGGTTATATGGATACAATTTCTCTTCATCAAAGAGGAATAACTAATGTTGTTGCATCATTAGGAACAGCTTTAACAGAAGCACAAGGTAGATTACTTAGAAAATCAAGCGAACAAGTAATTGTTGGTTATGATGCAGATGGTGCAGGACAAGCTGCGACTTTAAGAGGTCTAGAAATATTACAAAATTTAGGATGTGATGTTAGAATCCTTCAAATAGAAGGAGCAAAAGATCCTGATGAATTTATTTTAAAATATGGACCAGAACGATTACAAAAATATATAGATAATGCAATATCATTAGTTGAATTCAAAATTAAAAATTTAAAAAAAGACTTAAATTTAGATGTAGCAAATGATAAAATAAAATTTTTAACAGAAATAGCAAAAGAGCTAGCTAAAGTTACAAATAGTATTGAACAAGAAGTATACATAGACAAAATTTCTTTAGATTATAAAATTTCAAAAGAAGCAATATATGCTGAAATAAATAAAATTATGTATTCAAAAAATAGCAATACTAAACCTTTAGAAAAGAAAAATACTACAGTTAAGCCACAGTTAGAAGTAGTTGATAATAATATTAGTCAGGCAATTTTAAAAAGAGAAAAACTTATAATTTATTTACTTGTTAATTATCCAGATTTGGCATACAAAAAAATAAAAGATAATATAAGCATTAATGAAATTAAATCAGATAGAAACAGAGAAATTATACAAAAAATGTATGAACAATTAGAAAAAGGAGATAGTAATATAGTAAATATTTTAGATATTTTTACAGATGAGTCTATAGTTAATTATTTAAGTGGAATAATGGCAACAGATTTTGAAATAACAGAAGTTACAAAATGCATTGATGATATAATTATTAATTATGAAAAAGAAAAATTAATAACAAGAAGAAATGACATTATAAAGAAACTTGAAGATACAGATAAATTAACACAGGATGAAATAGCTAGTTTAGAAAAAGAATTAAGTGATTCAATAATAAAATTAGCTAGAATGAAGTAGGAGGTATTAAGTCTAAATGAAAAATTATGGAATAGAAATTGAAATTATAGATAAATCTGGGAAAAATATAAATGGTAAAGAATTTATTTGTAAAATTAATGACCAAGAAGTTTCTGAAAATAAAGATGGAATGTTTTTATTAAAAGAAAAATTTGAAGATGCAGGTGATAAAAAATCTTATAAAATAGAATGTGCTGATAAAAAAATAAATGTAAACATTGTTATAAAAGATGATAATGAAATTGATATAAAAAAGCTAAAATTAAGTACTGTTAAAGACGGTAAAAAAGTAAATATTGAAGAGCAAACTTTAGTTGATAACATTGCATGGAAATTCAACAAAAAGAATCAGACTATTCTAATAAAAATAATTTCTGAAGAAGTTGAAAAAGAGACATCTAAAAATGGAAAATCAGAAAACAAAAAAGAAGTATCAACAAAAAAATCCGTAGATAAGCAAGATAAAATAGATAAAATTATAGAAAAAGCTAAAAAGGCTGGAAGTATAACATATGGTGAACTTGCATTAGAGCTTGGAGATGTTACACCAGAGCAAATAGAAGAAGTTTTTGAAAAATTTGAAAAAAATGGTATAAACATATACAAAGAAGAAACTGATGACGATGAACCAGACTTAGAAGATTTAGAAGAAGTAGAAGAAATAAAATTAGAAGAAATAGATGTAAACAATATTGAGGGTGTTAGTGTTGATGATCCAGTTAGAATGTATTTAAGAGAAATTGGTAAAATACCACTTTTAACATACGAACAAGAAATTGAACTTGCAAAAGGAGTTCTTGCTGGAGATGAAGAAGCTAAGAAAAAACTTGCAGAATCAAACTTAAGATTAGTTGTAAGTATAGCAAAAAAATATGTTGGAAGAGGAATGTTATTTTTAGATTTAATTCAAGAAGGTAACATGGGATTGATAAAAGCAGTAGAAAAATTTGACTATACAAAAGGATATAAATTCAGTACGTATGCAACTTGGTGGATTAGACAAGCTATAACAAGAGCTATAGCAGATCAAGCAAGAACAATAAGAATACCTGTGCATATGGTTGAAACAATAAATAAATTAATTCGTACATCAAGACACTTATTACAACAACTTGGAAGAGAGCCTACCCCAGAAGAAATTGCAAAAGAAATGGAAATTCCAGTAGAAAAGGTTGTTGAAATACAAAAAATAGCACAAGATCCAGTATCATTAGAAACTCCAATAGGAGAAGAAGATGATAGTCATTTAGGTGATTTTATACAAGACGATGATTCACCAGCTCCACAAGATTCTGTAGCATACACATTACTAAAAGAGCAATTAGAAGAAGTAATGAGTACATTAACACCAAGAGAAGCGAAGGTTTTAAAACTAAGATTTGGATTAGAAGATGGAAAAGCTAGAACACTTGAAGAAGTTGGAAAAGAATTTAAAGTAACTCGTGAAAGAATAAGACAAATTGAAGCAAAAGCATTAAGAAAATTAAGACATCCAAGTAGAAGTAAAAAATTAAAAGATTATATGAATTAATAATGATTTAAAAGTTTGTAAAAAGGGAGAAAATCAAGCAAAATTGAAGAAATTCACTTAAAAGTATTGATTTTTTCCTTTTTTTATGTTAATATTATTGTATATCTTTTATAAAAATATGGAGGTGCGAAGTATCGCAAATGGAAAAAAAAGTGAAAACAAGAAAAAAAATATGGAAACTTGTCGACATTAGAGATATATGGAAAAAATTAACAGATCCAGAAAAAGATGATGAAATTGAAGAATTAAATAATCAAGATACAGATAAATTTATACAAAATTTAAGAAATATACAAATAAAAACAGGAACAATAAAAAAAGATGAAAATTCAACTAAAAGTTCAAAATACAAAATTAAAGAACAAAATATAAGAGGTGAAAGAAATTCATATACTCAAGGTCGAGAAGAAAGAGACTGAAAGTAAAATAAAAACGAAATAATTTTAAATTATTTCGTTTTTATTATTGACAAAACATAAAAAAACAATTATAATATTAATCGTTGACGGCGAGATAGCTCAGTTGGCTAGAGCATCCGGTTCATACCCGGCAGGTCGATGGTTCGAATCCATTTCTCGCTACCATTTAGTTTTAATTAATAAAAAATAACGTAAAATAACATGTTTGAAAAAAATTCAAATATGTTATTTTTTATTATTAACGAATTTTTAACAACTTAATTTTATAATCAATTAAATTCATCAATTAAAATAAATTTCATATAAACAATTTAAATTTATCATGTTAAAGATATCACAAAATATGGTTTTTCATTTCATATTAGAAATGAAGTTTATTTTGCAATCTTTTCATTTTTGTATAAATTCTCATATTCCTTACATTTAATTTTATATTCCATCTGCTGTGACAAGTATCTATAGTACATATATGCTTGCTCATATTGAACAGCTGGATTAAAAAAATTTTGCTCACTAATGTTGGGGTCAATATTATTTCCATCAAAAGGAGTATAAGGTTGATATCCATTATAATTATTATATTCCATAAAATCATCCCTTTCTTGAAAGCTTTTGATAATAAAGGTTCAGTAAAATTGGCTTTCAAATATAAAAAATATTATTTTTAATAAAATATATTAAAAAAATTAAACTTTATGAATAATATTTTTCTTTTGATTAACTAAAAGAGCAAAAATAATCACAAAAATTAGTGCAATAATAAGTCCATAATATAAAATGTTATTTTCATGCGAAATTTGATTTGGAATATCAATATTAAATATAAAACAATTTTTTATAAATAAAATAGTATATAAGCTGGCAAAAAAACCTTGTAATAGTTTTCCTAGAGTATATGTTTTTATAGATAATTTTTCTTTGGAAATAATACTTAAAACTTGAAGAAGAACAGAAAAGCCTCCAAAACCAAGTAAAAATGCACACAATATAATATTGGTAGAAATTGCCTTAGTATGTATTGAACTAACAATATTTACTCCATTAGTAAGTTCAATTATTCCACTTATTAAACCTTTACTAAAATTAAAAGGAATTCCCAAAATACTAAAAGTATTACTTAGTAAACTAATTAAATTTAATCTATTAAGTATTGCCAAAATTACGGAAAATAGTACAACAAAACCGCCAATAAGCATTACTGTTGATATGGCATTGTAAATACTACTACCTAAAATATTACCAAGATTACTTAATGAATTAGCCAAATGTTCCTGATTTTTTAAGGAAAATTCATGTTTTATTTCATCAGCTTTATATATTTTTGAACATATTCCAAGTATTAGTCCAACTGTAATGCTTGAAAGCAGATGTGTTATAAAAAGTAAAATTCCTATAGAAGTATTTCCAAATAAAAGAATTCCAACTGTACCAATAATAAAAAGTGGCCCAGAATTATTGGTAAATGCTAGCATTCTTTCAGCTTCATTTTTGGTACAAATACCGTTCTTGTAAAAATCAGTTACAATTTTTGCTCCAACAGGGTAACCACTAATAATTCCCATAATAAAAGCATATGCTCCTTCTCCGGGAATATTAAACAACGGTTTCATCAAAGGACTTAAAAATTTACCAAATATTGATGTAATATTTGTATAATTTAAAAGCTCTGTAGCAATAAAAAATGGAAATAGCGAAGGAACAACACAAGTAGCCCAAAGTGTTAAACCGTCTTTTGCAGCTATTAAGTTTTGTTTAGAAAATGCTATTAAAAAAATTAAAAACAAAGCAAATAATATTGTAAGTGAATTTCGTTTTAGTTTTATTACTAAAAATTTCATCAATAAATAAAGCCTTTCTTAAATAAATGTTTAATAAAAGTTATGCAGATAAAAGGAATATATGAAAAATAGTTTTTTATAATATCTTGGAAACTAATTCTTTTTAAAAGTGAAAATTGTAACAGTGCTTTTTTAGAATTAGTATTTAAATTTCCCTGATTTAAATTAAAATTATCTTGAATTTATTAAACCTTTGCTATATAATTTAGACCACAATTATTGGAATATTTTTGTAATTACGAAAATATTTTATAATAATTATATTTGAAAGGACGTGTAATATGAAAATTATTGAAGTAAATGTCAATAATGAAAACAAATATCTAAATCAAATTGCAAATTTAGAAGTGCAAGTATTGCAAAACATGGAAGCAAATGGCCAAATAGGGCAATTATTTATTACAGGAGCAGATGATATTAGTGAGTATATACATTCAAAAGAAAACACTGTATTGGTTTCTGTAGATGGTAATGATAGGGTAGATGCAGCAACATACATAACACAAGGTCAAAATATGTTTACATATAATGACATTACAAAGTATTTTAAGGTATCAGATGAATATGAATCATATGTAAAATCAAAATATGCAAGTGAAGCAGACTATAAAAAGGCTGCATTAGATGCATATAAATTAAAATTAAAAGCTTATGATTATGCAAGAAATAAAGTCTTACAGGAGTTCCCTGAGTATTCTAATATTAATGAATTTTTGCAAAACGAATTAAATAGTAAAAGTAAATTTGATGAAAAAAGTCCACTTCGTGAAAAAATTAATTCATATATGTTTGAATATGTAAAAAATGCACAAAATGATGGCGAAAAAGATGCTGTACACAAATATGAAGATTTTTATTGGATGACTTTTTCAAAAATGAAAGACTTAATATATGGTAAAGAATCACAAGGAAAAAATGGGCAAAACGCTATTACAAAAGAGCTAGAAGAAAATTTAAATTTAGAGGCAGAATATGAAAAATTAAGAAAAGAATCAAGCTTAATTATTTATAATGAAAAGAAAAATTTTGAGCCTAACAAATATTTTTCAGCTAATCCACAAAATTCAATTGAAATTGATACATATATAACAGATCCTAATAAAAGAAGTTGTGGAAAAGCAAGAGCTCTTGTATATGAGGGGATAAAAAAACATATAAATAATTTCTTTTCTAATCAAGAAAATGATGAAATATTTTTGTGTTCAACATTACACAGAGACAATGTTTCATCAAAATACGTTTCAGAATTTTTTAATTTAAAAGATAGCTTATTTGTAAACCGAAGATTTGGCAGAGATAGAGAGGTTCACATTACAAGAGTAAAAAGAGAGGAAGCCCAAGAATACTTAAATCACATGGCAGAAAAATTAGCTGTTTTATATGGATATAATCCAGAAAATATAGAAATTAGCAATGAAAAGAAAGCACAAATTTTAAATGAGCAAAAAGCATATGAAAGCGCAGAATTTCATAGATTGAACAGAATACGAAATAGAGCGAAACGAGGACATTTAAATATACATGGATACAGTACAGATACTTTTAAAATGTATGGTAATTTTATGAGGAAAAAATTAAATAAAATTCAAAAACTACAACAAAATTTAGATGATATATCGCGTTAATTGAAAGGAAGTAGATTTTATGAGTGAATATATATGGCCAATAGAGCCAAAATACAAGGTGGCTGAACACGATAAATATGGAATTAGAAAAAATCATTATGTATTATTTAAACAAAGAGCACATTCAGGATTTGATATAACAGCAGATATAGGCACAGAAGTTCATCCAATTTGCAAAGGTAAAGTACTTTTAGCAGAATTTGATGGAACAACAACTGAAGGATTTGATGCATTTAATGATGGTTATGGAAACAAAGTAGAAATTTTAAACGATGACGGAAGAAGAGTTGTATATGGTCATTTAAGAGAAATACTAGTAAAACCAGGACAAGAAGTAGATACATCGACAATAATAGGAAAAACTGGTTCAAGTGGAGGTTCAAGAGTACCACATTTACACATAGAAATTAGAAAATCAAATACTGAAGAAACAGGACTAGATTATACAATTAATCCACTAGATGTATTACCACACAAAGATTTGGAAAAATTAGACAAACAATTTACACTAGAGCCATATGCATCATTATGGAAAATAATGACTTCAGATAATCCATGGGGGTTCACGAAACAAGATATTCCATATTCTGAGGATAAAAATTATATTAGGTAAATTATTACCTGTAGTATTGATTTTACATAAAAAATGATATATAATATGTATATTCAGTGAATCTCTGGGGGATTATGTAGAAAGGTGATAGATATGACGTATAAAGAATTTTTATATGGAACCTATGGACGGCTGAGTGATATTAATACTGAGTTAAAATCTTTAATCGAATGCATCAATAATGAAACTGTAGAAAAGGATATTTACGAACGGTTTATTGATGTTAACAGCGATTTAAGTAATTTATGTAAGGATATTACAAAGCAAATAATAAAGCTAGAATTAAAAGAAGGATTCGATGAAACAAATTATAATTATATCAAGGACGGAATTAAAAAGAAAATTGATAAATTGTCTGATTCTGAAAAAGTTGATCGAGTTTTAAGAAAATTGGGATTTTCCGCATACTATTCAGGATCCAAAATGATGAAACAAGCAGTTTTACTTTGGCATGAAATTGGAGAAGGTTGTCGAGTGACAAAGGAAATATATCAAGAGATAACCCCAAGGAATCCAGAAAGAGCAGAGCGAGCTATAAGATTCGCAATAAAAAATGCATATGAATGTGAGTCTCAAGAATGGAAAAAAATATTCGGAAATAGACTTAAAGTAACGAACAAAAATGTAATAGCTCTGATAGAAGAATTGATTTGGAAATAAATGAATGTAAATTCCAATTTTAGCGGTTGCAATAATTAATTGCAACCGCTTTTTACTTGAATAATGAGAAAAGAAGATTAATTACGAAAAAGCTCGAAATTTGTCTCACGATTTTCCTTGCAAAACAGACTAATTCATTATAAAATACAATTAAGTTAAAGCTTAATGCGAAAAAAAACTTCAAAAATTTAATTCAGAGCTAATTTA
>OLGY01000086.1_pt1 | contig 79812 bp, 75 predicted proteins | sample 1605951 | NCBI WGS metagenome assembly OLGY01 (sample SAMN03283280) | human gut metagenome | biome: human-associated habitat; material: feces | host: Homo sapiens | place: Peru | collected 2012
ATTTAACCATAGTTTGCTGGATATTTCAAGAAATTTCGTGATACTTTTTTCGACAAGTTTCATATTAATTACTAAAATAGAGCAATTAATCTAGAATATCAATTGCTCTATTTTACAATAATTTTCTTAAATATTTTTATTTTAGCAGAAAATTTCAAATTTAAGCTAATGTTCCCATTGGATCCCATGGTTTTAATCTTATTTTTTCTGTTGTTAGTATATTTTGTTCTTCTTGTGTTAGATATTTTTTGTTTATTACTACTTGATATACATAGCTATTAAACCAAGTATCTGTTGCTACATGATAACCTTTATTTGCTTTTTTATCACCCCAACTGTTTTCTATTTTCCATTTTGTTGGTGTATCATTTTCTAAGTTTACTCCTGTTATTACCATTGCATGATTCATTGCACTTTCTCTTGTATCTAGCATTGCTTCTTTTGACATTTTGCTGTTTATTTGAAATAAAGTATCTATATCAAAAGATTTATCATCCCATGTTCCATCATCAATATCTCTTGCTTTTAAGCAATCTGAACCAAACCATACTGGCTCTCCATCTTTTAATTGATTTATTGTTAGTTCTTTTAGTCTATTTATATCTAGGTTTAAATATAATATTTCTTTTCCTTCAATTACATTTCCCATATGCTCTACTGTATATACTTTATTAAATGGTTTATCATCTGTTGGACTGTTTATTATACTTATATAATCATCTAAATTTATGTCTGCTATTTCCTTATAAAATCTTATTGGATCTAAGCCTTTTATTATATTGTAATTATCATCTTTATCTACATACTCAAATGAGAATTTTTTAGGTGGAACTCCAAAGCTACTACATAAAATTTTATAAATATTTTCTATACATTCTGCTTTTTTACCATCTATATTTTCATTATTATGTCTTATTTCAAATGCAAATTTACGAATATATCTATTTAGTAATCCATCAATTTCACGTGTATTTGAGCTTTGGAATGTTTCTGGGAATGCACTTTTTGGTACTATACCATATTTATTTACTATGTTTACAAATAAATCCCATTGACCGCCATCTTGAATTCCATTGCTTAATAGCCCATCTAAAGTTCTATCATCTTTTTCTTTATCTTTTAAAGATATAATATTTTCTAATAAATAATTGCATTTTTCTAATTTATCATAAAATGCTATATAGTTTTGTGATAACTCGAAATCCTTTAAATTGTATTTTTTTGCAATTTTTTCTCTAATTACATTGCATCCTGCAAATATCCAGCATCTTCCACTTTGTTTTTGATCTGTTACTGGTAAAGTTTTTAAGTTTATTGAGAACATATCTCTTGAAAATTCCGTTTGTTCATTCACTCTTATTAAGTCACTTATTTTACTTTTCACTAATGCTCTTCTTGTTATAGTATGTGCTGTATTATTTAAATATTGTGATTCAATATTATTTAAATTTTCCTTTGTTATTTCTTTCATTATTTTATCCTCCTGTTTTTTTCATTATAGCAAAAGAATAAATTTTATTCAATCAATTATTATCAGTTTTTATTTCCTCCCTGTTTATTAATCCCTATTTTTCTTTTGTTGTTAAAAATATATATTAAAGTACTAAATTTAACAATACTAAAACGGTGACAGTTCTTAATAAAAACTTAAGGATTGTCACCGTTTTTCCAAGAGAATTGCAAGTGGTTGTCAAAAAGAACCGTCCCCTTTGACAATCTTTGACATAATTTTAGAGTTCATCTATCCATTTTTCTATTTCATCAGGTGATGTTACTAGATTATCTGAATAACTTTCAAAAACAATATTCATTCCCTTATCAACTTTTGAATCTGGACATAATTTTTGAATTTTTTGAAATGTATGTCCAAGCCAACCTGCATTTGCTGCAAAAGGTTTTATTGTTTTTTTTGATAAATCATTTTGTGTTAAAAAAGTTCTAATTACTGGAGCAATTGTATACCACCATGGAATGATTTTTGGAAACCTACATTAATTTTAAACTTATTATTAATATCAAATTAAATAATAATTTACTTATTCTTCTATCTCATACAAATTCCTATATTCAGCACAATTCTTCATAAGTTCATTATGTGTACCACTAGCACTTATTTTGTGTTTATCTAAAACAAAAATATTATCAGAATCTACTATTGTGCTTAATCTATGCGCAACAATAACAACTGTATGATCTTTTGATAAATCTTTAATAACATTTTTTATTTTTGCTTGATTATTATTATCTAATGAACTTGTTGCCTCATCTAGCAAAATTATCTTTGATTTTTTAATTAATGCTCTTGCAATGGCAATTCTTTGTCTTTGTCCACCACTTAATATAACTCCATTTTCTCCAACAAGAGTATCATAACCATCTTCCATTGATGCAATAACATCATGAATTTGGGCTTTCTTACAAACTTCAATTATTTCATCATCTGTTGCACTTGAATTAGCTAATTTAATATTTTCTTTTATTGATAAATTAAAAATGTAAGGAGATTGGGAAACTATTGATATGTTATTCTTTATAGTTTCTTCTGATAAATCATTTATATTGTAATTGTCTATCAATATTTCGCCACTATTTACACTATAACTTTTACTTAATAATTTCAAAATAGTTGATTTTCCTTCTCCACTTTTACCAACGATTGCAATCATCTTGTTTGGCTCGATTTTGAAAGTCAAATTTTCAAACAATTTATTTGAATTGTATTTAAACACTACTTTTTTGAATTCTATATTTCCTTTTATAGTATCTAATGTTATTGTGCCATAAGTTTCTTTGCTAAAAGAATTATATGTAATTATATCAAATACTCTTGAAGCAGAAACTTTTCCATCCGCTAATTTTTCTCTTATTTCTGATATATAACCTATTAAATCTAACACTTTATTTTTATATAGGAAAATTATCATAAATGAACTGATTTGAAGTGTATTATTTATAATAAAGTAAACTGATAATAATATAAATATAAAGTCTAATATATGTTGGAATGATGCAATCCATCTATTCCAAGTTCTTCTAGTATGGGTACTTTTTATTCCCGCTTCTATTGTTTCTATTTGCCTTTGATTAATATCTCGTAAAACTGTTGATTTTAAGTTAAGATCTTTAATCTCTCTTATTCCTCTTATTACATCTGTGTATAGTCCTACAACTCGTTCATCTTTTTCTTTATAATCTTTTTTGGCTTTTTTATAATAATATAACTTTTTTGACGTTAAAACATAAACAAATATTACATTTAAAATCAAATATAACCCTAAATATATATTAATATAAGAAACATAAACTATAAAACTAACATTAAGTATTATACCGGATAAATCGTCTGTTATATAATCAAATAATTCTGATAATTCTGTAGTATCCTTATTTAATCTTGATATAAAAAGCCCTGAATTTGTATTATCGAAATTTTTAACTTCAAAATTCGTTAAACTTTCTAGCATATTACTTTTAAGGTCAAAATTAACTTTTCCATTTAATTTCAAAACTGCTCTTGACCATAAGTTTGTGACTATTTCAATTACAATTCTTAATGACATTAAAAATAGTGCTGTTTTTAAAATATTTTCTTTATTAAAATTTTCAAAATCCCCTAATAATTTTCCTTCATATATTGGTGATAATAGTGATATTCCTGCGTATCCTAAACTTAATATAACAACCAATATAGAAAGGAATTTATACTTTTTATAATATTTAACTAATTTACTTAAATTTTTGGCATCATTTTTCACTTTTGTCTACTCCGTTTCACAAATAAGCAAATACTAATACTTTTATCTTGCTTTGTATTTTATTGTAATATATATTAACATATTTTTTGCTATTGTACAACAAAGTAGTGTGTCTTAACAATATAATTTTAGAATTCACCTATCCATTCATCAATCGCATCAGGAGCTGTTACTAATTGATTTTCAGTATAATCCTCAGTAAACACAATATTCATTCCTTTTTCCGCTTTTGAATTTGGACATAATTTTTGTATTTCTTGGAAAGTATGACCAAACCAACCAGCATTTGTAGCAAATGGCTTTATTGTTTTTCCAGTTAAATCATATTTTGTTAAAAAAGTTCTAATTACTGGAGCTATTGTATACCACCAAACTGGAGTTCCAATTATGGTCAAAAGGTGGTCAAAAGGGACGGTTCTTCTTGACAACCTTTTTGTTTTTAAACCCAAAATTGCAAGTAGTTGTCAAAAAGAACCGTCCCCTTTGACAACCTTTGACATAGTCTATGTAATTTTTTAGTGCCTGCTTTGAAAATGTGTTTATTATTACATAGTTATCATTTGTTTCAGAAATTTTTATATATTTGTTAAAGACGTTTGAGTCTTTTCTTTCTAATAATACAATTCGTAATTGATTTTTTAATATAGATAATATTACGGTAATCTCATCGATTGCTATAAAGCTTTCATTAATATTATCAATATTATCAATATTTTCAACTTTTTTCATTATTTTTAAATTGTTATTTATTGCATTATCTATTGCTATTTTCATTATTTTATTTTTTTGCTCTGCCATTGTTAAATCATAATAATTTTCATCTATAAAATGTTTCACTACATCTTCAAAAGTATTACATTGGTAATCTTTATTGTTTTCTATAATAATAAATTTACTTAACATATTCATTATCCCCCTCCTGCTCTGATTTAGTTTGAAAATGCTTTTTATTATGAGCATGTGGTAATTTATTTTCTTTTCGTGGTATATTAATAGGGCTATTTGTAATATTTTCATTAAAATAATTCATTAAATCTGTAGATTCTTTTAGTAATTTGCTGTTTTGTATATATCTTAAAATATATATTTCTTTTGATTCTTTTTTAACTGCCAAATTTAATAGTATTTCTAATTTTTCTGTTTCAGTAAGATTTTCTCGCTTTAATTTTTCAAATTTTTCAAGCATAGCTTTTTCTTTTTTCTTCATTTTTCTACGTTTATTTTTTATTTTTGCCAACTCTCCGGAAGCTTTAATTAATCCACCAAAAAGATTTATATTTTCAATCCATGTATCAGCATTTACAGTTCCATTTGGTATTCTAAATTCTATTGTAGGTAATTTTTTTATTTTAACAATATCTGTAGCCATGTTCGTAAGATTTAATCCTTTAAAACGATTCTCCTCGAATTTTCTAAGATTATTTTTAAATTCCTCCAAATCATCTTCATTTGACAAATTAACAGTTCCTGTTTCCAATGTATAATTTAAATCTTTTGATATTGGCAAAGCATATGAATAAACGCTATGTCTAGAAATTGTTCCTGGCTCATTTGAAATCAAATATAAAATTTTTTCCGTATTTGACCATAATTCCAACAAATTTTTATATGCGTCTACACTTTGCAAATAGTTTCCACCTATATGTATATGACCACCACAAGATTCATCAGAATAATGTCCAAAATAATTTAATAATGCACAAATATTTCTTATTTCTATTGTGGGATTTTTTCCATTTACATACAAAACAGGAGAAACGACCTCAACACCTTCTTCATATGGAGGATTATCCATTAATGACTCATCACTTTTACAATGCCAGTCTCCCATCTTTTTTAAAATTTTTTCGAGGTATTCTTTTTCTAATTGACCTATAGACTCTATTTCTATACCAAATGTCATATATGGCGGTAACTGAACTTCTCTTTTATAATCATTTTTATAACTTTTTATTACATTCATTATTTTATGTTTTGTAAATTTTAAAAAGCTTAACTGTTTATACAAACCTTCTAGTAATTCAATTTCCGAATAATCTAAATTAAGTTCTTTACTAATTTTTAAACATTCCTTAATAAATTTTTTGTCTTTAGAGTCATATATAAGTTTTCCAATACTATACGAATCAAGACCTGTTAGAGCTCCTGATTTTATAGCTTTCATCATATAAACTTTATCATTTATCGAACTTACAATGTCATAAATATTATCAACACTCAATTCAAATTCTTTTGCTCTTTCAACAATGCTTTTTTCGTAGTCCTTAATTTTAGAATTTTTAACTATAAAAGTTACATTATCTGAATTTAATCCGTACTCTTTCCAATGTTCTATAAAATTAATCACCTTAGAAAAATCTTTTATATTTAATAATAAATTTGTAACTTGAGATGAATTCAAATTTAGTTTTTTCCAATTTTCAATACAATGAATTGTATAATTATCTTCTCCGCCTTTTTTCATAATTTCATTAACAACACTAATAATTTCATTGGGAAATAGCCCTATTTCTACGGAATTTTCAATACAAAATTTCATAAATTCAATATTTTTTGAACTTTTTAATATTTCGCACAAATCAATTGAATCTATTCCTAATGATTTGGAATTTTTCACACACTCTTCTAAAAAATTAGGTTCATTTACGCTCTTTAATAATTTCGTAATACATCTTGAAGATATTTCTAAATTTTTTGCATCAGTTATACACTTCTTTATATATTCTTTAGCTTCAGTTTTCAAATTAAACATATTGCTTAATAAATTTGCTGAAAACATAATTTTATTTTTATCTTTACTTCTCAAAAAAGATAAAATATAGTTTAAATCTTCACTTTTTAAATTTCGGCCAATTTCATAAAGTAACCATTTTTCATCAACTCTCATTTCACTTATGTTACTCAACTTATACATATATACTAAATATGCAAACTGTTTTATATCTCTTTTGCTATATATTTTACAAAGCTCGTCAATATATTTTTTGTTCATTTCAATCCCTTCACTTTCTAAATCACATATATAAATTATACTTAGGGAATCACCCTTTTGCAATAATTTTTCATGATTTTTATTATAATAAAAAGGACATTAGTTAAATAATGTCCTTTTTATATTTTTGATTTTTTAGTTTGCTTAATTTTTTCACTATAGTATATCCACAACACATAATTATACTTCCCAAAGTGTCAATTAAACAATCTGTAAATTGACTTGTTCTTCCCAAAACAAAAGATTGATGATATTCATCAGTTAATGAATATATAAAACAAACTATGATAGCTATAAAAATTTTTTTAATTGAATAATTTTTGCCCCAAAATGAATTTAGTGTAAAGATTATTAGAATTGCCAAGATTGCATATTCTGTAGCATGAGCACATTTTCGCAATGGAAAATTTAGTTTATTTACAGTTTCATTTACTTGTTTTTCTGTTGGTTTTGTGTCTGTTATTCCTATATTTTCTGATATTTCTGTGGTCTTTTGTACTGTCTTTTTTATAGTTTGCTTGCTTTTTCCATTTGATTCATTTGTATTCATTGATGACATTATGAATATTACTACCATCCAAATTACTGTTAATACTATGTATATTATTTTCTTTTTCATGTGTACTTCCTTTTCGTTTTTTTACATTTTACTATATAAAAATGAAATGTACAATATTTTTTTGAATTTTGTGGCAATAATTATAAATACATTCTATGTTAAATACATATATATTAATGTAATTGCTAAGGGCAAAATGAATATAATAAAATTCCCCAAAAGTCAATGGAGTGCTTAATTATGTACAAACCGTAGAAAATATATTAAAGCAGTATTACCAATGTCAATTAGTTTAAAGTTACATCTCATGTTAAAGTTAAACCTAAAACTAATTACCGAAAGAGATGTAAGGGAATAATTTAAATACATCTCATGTTAAAGTTAAACTGATTCTGCAAAAGTTTTATCCATTTTTTTCTGTATTTAAATACATCTCATGTTAAAGTTAAACCGACACAGATACAAGTAAATATGATGTACTTTCCTAATTTAAATACATCTCATGTTAAAGTTAAACACCATTATATGGAACATATGCTAAACCATCCGCAATTTAAATACATCTCATGTTAAAGTTAAACATCATCGTATTAAATAAACCTTTAAACTCATTTAAATTTAAATACATCTCATGTTAAAGTTAAACATAACAGTATAGAAAAAGATTGGGAGGTGCTTTAAGATTTAAATACATCTCATGTTAAAGTTAAACAGAGATTTAAGCGAAAAGGAGTTTTCTGATTTAATGTTATTTAAATACATCTCATGTTAAAGTTAAACTATCAGAGTTTAAACAACTGTACGAAGGAGATTACGTATTTAAATACATCTCATGTTAAAGTTAAACTTGAACAAGTTCTGTATCATACACTCTAGCTATTATTTAAATACATCTCATGTTAAAGTTAAACGGAATAGATGCATATAATTATATAACTAATAAATAATTTAAATACATCTCATGTTAAAGTTAAACATTTATTCATTTCGAATTTTCCTATATATTTTCCAATTTAAATACATCTCATGTTAAAGTTAAACTTTCGTTTTGTTAAATATATATTAACATAGTCGTGTATTTAAATACATCTCATGTTAAAGTTAAACAGGATACATAAAAATTGATTTTATGTAAATTTTGATTTAAATACATCTCATGTTAAAGTTAAACATCAAAGATTTCTTGAAGTCTGTTTTGTGTTTGCTTATTTAAATACATCTCATGTTAAAGTTAAACAAAAGGAGCTATATTTAGATGCATATAAAAAATTATTTAAATACATCTCATGTTAAAGTTAAACGATGCAATAATTGGAAGAGATTTATTTACAGCAGAATTTAAATACATCTCATGTTAAAGTTAAACCAATCGCAGTTGCAGAAGTTTGATGACCACTATCAGTATTTAAATACATCTCATGTTAAAGTTAAACAAAATTAGAAGAATTGATGGAAGAATTACAAAAATTTAAATACATCTCATGTTAAAGTTAAACACAAACTTATTATACCTTTAGACATTTCTAGTTTTATTTAAATACATCTCATGTTAAAGTTAAACTTTGAAACAAGAGACTAGAAGTGGGAAAAATTTATGATTTAAATACATCTCATGTTAAAGTTAAACATCTGGATTAAGACTTATGTTATAATCATTTACATTATTTAAATACATCTCATGTTAAAGTTAAACCTGTTCGAGTCCTTGCAAGCGGTTTTGTGTTTAAATCGATTTAAATACATCTCATGTTAAAGTTAAACTAGAGAATGATTATCCAATTGCATTTTCTGAAATATTTAAATACATCTCATGTTAAAGTTAAACATTTCTAATAAAAAAATGAAAAGGAGTTGTATATTAATTTAAATACATCTCATGTTAAAGTTAAACAGCTTCATACGCTGATAGAGCAATAATTGATATGTCATTTAAATACATCTCATGTTAAAGTTAAACCAACGCTACTACTAGCATCTTCTTTATATTTATATACCATAAATCCTAATTTTTCAATATTTTTCTTACATTTTTCCAGCTAACTTACATTTTTCTATATCTTGATTTTTCAAGCCTTTCAGCACTTTAACTGGAAAATATTTTTTATATAAATATGTCTTCAGTATTCTTATCTGCTGTTCCTAATGTTGTTTCGCCTATTTTTTTGAAATCCATTATTTTGATTATTGAAATAAAATCTTCTTCTTTGTTTATTATCTTTTTTAGTTCATTTTCTAGCTCTAATATTTCTGAATTTGTTAAAGGTCCTCTGAATACTGATTTTTGCCAGTGATTTAAATACTTTTTACATTTTTTAAAAACCTTGTTAACTCTTTTTACTCCTACATCATAAAATAAAAAAACATAATTATAATTAATATTCTTTGCCATATTTGAAAATTCCTCCGTTTCTCCGCTTCTATTCCTTTTTTTCTATATCGAACGGTATAAATTCTTTTCCTTCTGTAATAAATTTTATCAATTTATATCCATCTAATCTTATAGCATGTTTATATGTAATTTTTCTTTTTAATACAGGATGTTCAAAAGTTTGATTTAACCTATCTTCAAAAGCAGAAATAAAAATTTTCTTTCCTTCATCATTCAATAATGAATAGTTTAATTTAGCATTAAAGTGTTTTTCTACTTTTATTTTCTTATTATTTACCAAATCAAATATAGTTTTATAAACTACTACAGGTTTAAATACTTCTGATAAATCTAGACTTAATGAAAATCTAGCTTCACTTGGCTCGTGTAAAAATGATATTGATTGATCTAAATGAGTATTATAAATTTCTGATATTGTTTTTGTATATAATAATGTATTACCAAATGATATCAACGCATTCATTGGATTGTCTGGTGGTCTTTTTACTCTTTTATTTATTATAAAATCTTCTGGTAGAAAAAACTTAAAAGAATCATAAAATTCTGCCCAAATTTTTCCTTCAACAGATAAAACTTGTTTGATATCTTTCGCCTTACTTAATAGTTTTTCAACATCTTTATTACAAAAATCTATAACAGGCTTTATTTCTTTAACACCGTGTCTGTAATAATGATATAATATAGATTTAATATTTTGTGCAATTCCTTTAACAAAAGCTTTTGCAATCTCGATTCTATAATTTTGAAATGTTTCAACTTGTTTTACAATCAATCTCCCACTTATTAAATTCTCTTTAGGATAAAATGTACCAATATAATTTCCATAATAATTGAAAAAATGAACTATTATTCCAGCAGTTGCTAATATGTCTAATAATTTAGTAGAAATGGTAACATCATTAAAACAATATAGCTCTTTTACTTTTTCTATTGGTAAATAAAAATTTCCACTTTCATTTTTAAATTTTATACTGAAATCACTTCTGGTAAAGTCCCCTTTTGAAAAAATATACTTACTTTCTGATTTCATTTACATCACATCCTTATATATAACAATATTCATAATATGCACATTTACTGCACTTCTTGTCATTTTCTACATTAGGTACATTCGTGCTATTTATTAATACTTCAATTTCATTTAAGCATTGATTTAGCTCCTTTTCAGTAATATCATCTAGTACTATTTTTTCTATCTTTTCATTTTTATTTTTTTCTTTGCATACCAATCTTCCCTCTTTTTTTACACCTTTGTCAGCTAAATTTTTTAAATAAAATAATAATTGCATTCGTGCAGCTTGTACATCAGCATCACTTTTTTTAAATTCTTCAATATACTTATCTGTTATCTTATCTAAAACCATATTGTCATATTTAATTTCAGTATTTTTGCCATCTTTTGCTCTTATTTCATGTAATACTCTACCAATTCTTACATCTTCGGAATTATCTTCCATATTTATTCTATTAGCAAATAAATAACATTGGCGTTTGCAATGAAAATAATAATTAATTATAGTTCCTGTTATTTTCATAAAAATAGACCATCCCCATTTCCTAAATATTTTGCTCTATTAAATCTTCCGTTTTCAATATAATCTTCACCATTTTCTATATAATACATATTTCCAAATTGTTCGCCTTCTATAATGTTTGTATCTTTAGAATAAATTGTATATATAAATAAACTCATTTTTTCAGCTATACTTGATAATTTTATTTTCTTCTCTGCATATCCCAAAGAATCATCTAAGTAGATAGATTTATACTCTTCAAATACATCACATCCTTTTATTTTCGAACCATTATAATCAATTGTGTAATTAAGAAATAATTGTATTGAATCATCTTTTCTTATTAATTCCATTTTCTTTTGAATTTTTTTATAATTAATATATTTACAATTATCAAAGAAGTTTTCTATATTTTCATTAGTGTATTCTTCAGACTTTTCGTATATTTTTGTTAATACTTTGTTGTAAAATTTATCAAATTCTTTATTTTTTAGCCATTGTCTAACCTCTTCTTTTTCCAAACTAAATTCTAGTCTATTATCACTTTGGTAAACTCCCCTTGCATCATCCATATTATAAAAATACGCAATACAGTTTTTCTTTTTGCTAGATCTGTTTATTCTTCCTATAAACTGCTCTTCTCCATCAATAAATGATATGTCTTTAAAACCAATGTCCATATCTATATCAACACCTGCTTCTATTGTTTGAGTTGCAACAATAATAATTGGTTCATCTTGCTTGCTCATTTTTATTATTTCATTTCTTCTATATTTGTTATCATCTCCAGTTAAAATTTGAACATTATCCGCTTCATCAGATAATAATTTATACAATTCATCAGCTGTATCTTTTTTTATACACTCAACTAAAACCTTTTTATCTTTATGCATAATAATAGATTTTATAAGCTCTTCCTTCGTTATCTTTTTACCTAATAAATCAAAATTTAAAATAACTCTATTTTTAAAAATTTCATTTTGATAATATTTATTTGTATTTTGTATTAAAGCATAAAATTTTGCAAAACTATTATTCAAAGCTTCGCTATTTTTGTTATCTTTATTAAGTAAATTATCTAATCTTGGTAATGTAGCTGACATTATTACAAATTTTATATTTAATAAGCTTGAATACTTACTAAACATTTCAATCATTTCTCTCCATATTTTGTTAGAGTATACTTGAATCTCATCTATAACAACTACACTATCTATTAAGTGATAAAGACTATAATTTTGCTCTTTTCCTGCTCCAAATAATGTGTTAAATAAATTAACATGAGATGTCATAATAATAGGAAAATGCTTAAACACATTTTTTATATAAAATTTTTCATAATCTAGATTTTCATTTACATCTTTAACCATAGAAGATACAGAATTTATAACCATATAATCGCTAAATTTATCAAAATAAGAGCTAAATGTATTGTCTGTTTGCTCAATAATAGCAAGAAAAGGAAATATGTACTGTATTGATTTTATATCAGGATTATTTTTATATAGAATTTTAGCAATATTAATTGCCATATTTGTTTTTCCAGCACCAGTTGGAGCTTCTATATAAAAAATATCATTATTTATATTTTTTAATAAATTGTGCTCTGCCTCTAAAAATATGTCACTTCTTAATTTATTGATACCAGAAATATCCTTTTCTTTATTTTCATATTTTCTGATAGACTTGATTAAATCAGAATTATCATATTTATCAAATAAATTATCATTTTTATCAGCATCAATTGGAACCGTATTCCCAGTCATATATTCATATGTAGCATAAAAATCAGCACTTACCAAGCATGAGTATAAAACTTTACACAATATGTATAAACTTATTGGATTAATTTCATATCTATCAAAGAATTTTTTAAAATTCTTTGTATCTAAGATTTTCTCATACACATTATCTGAGGCATCAAATATTTGAGGAATATTTTTCCCTTTAATCATATCAAGAAGTTCTGTAATGCTTTCTAAATTTGTATGGTGTCTAGATATAATATATCCAAAATAGTATACTGCATAAGATAACAAGCCTATGTATTTTCCATCTATATTTTCTTCATTAATATTTTTTTGCATACAATCTATATAAATACGCGCAGATAATGCTGCATGTGTACTATCTTTGAATTTTTGTATTAACCCTAAATCATTCAGCATCTTATCTTTTTGAAATAACGGATTGATTTTTCCAACATCATGATAATAAATTGCAGATTCAAAATACTCATATATTATTTTCGCAATTTCTTCTTCCACACCAAATGCATCTTTAATGATACCTATAACTTTATCATTTAATTTTTTATATTTTTCCATTTTTTTATAATACATATATGTTAAATTTAAATGAGAAGAGAGCAGCTCTTTTTCGCAGTTGCTCTCTTTTCTATGTGCATAATATGTATATTTATTATTATTTATAATTTCATCTATATATTTACTTTTCATACACACTACCTCTAAAAATAATAAATCATTTTGCCATTTACTGAAAATAAATTTGAATTTTCCTTTATTTTCAAAGATTTATTTGTAAAAATAAATTGTTTAAAATTTGTATATCCAATTTTTTCATTTAGCTTAGTTGGATTTACTTCTATATATTCGTATTCTTTGTTCTTTTTTCCTGTAAAACCCACTGTAAACATTTCATCAAAGTCATCAATATAATCTACTAGTATATCTTTATCGAAAATACTATCGATTTTTTCACTACTATTTTTGCTTTCAATATTGAAAACTTCTACATTTTTAATATTTGCAAAATGGTCGTTTTTTCCAATGTATGGAATATATTCACATTTACGATTTAATAAATGTTCTTTTATTTTATTATATTCATCTGAATTATTATCCATTATATAAATATCCCACTTTGGATTTTCCAAGCATTGCTCTTTTACAATTAAATTATTACCTTGCTCTTGTGAAGCATATCCAACTGAATTATTAAAACTTTGAATTTTCTTTTTGAAGTTTTTATTATCTATATATGGAACAATAGCAATTTTTAAATTACAAAGTTTTGAATAAAATTCTGGTAGCTCTTCGACATCTTCTTTTAAACATTTTTTTAATGAATAATAGTTATATCCATTTAAGCCAATAATTGCTCCCAAAATACCGTAAATCATTATTTTATGAGGAAAAGTATATGTATAATAAGTTTCGTTACTATCAGGCTTTTTTATAATTGCCATTCTAGAAGATAACTCAAATTTTATTGTTTCTAACATATAAAATCCCCCTTTTTAAAATAAATCTTTTACATCTGCTATTGCTAAATCTCCTTCTAACTTTGTGGTATATGGATTATAGTAGATTTCTACTTTTTCTATTTCTTTTTTTACTTCATCTTTATTTAAAATTTGCATTAATTCAGATAAATCAATAATATCTTTTTCTTCACCTTTTTTGAAATTTATATATTCATCTAAATTTGCTAAATATAATTTGCTAGATTCTTTGCATTCTACAAATACAGCAAGTTCATTTTCGCATCCAGCTTTGCTATTTGTGTTATATGCTGTTGCTGCTACTAAGCATCCTTCTTTAAATGCATCATATGCTTCTTTTGTGTAGCCTTCTAGTCCATCAATTTCGTTTGTGTAAATATTGTAATTTTCTGGATTTACAGAAAATGGGTAAAAATAATGTGCTTCGTTTGATACTATTTTTTTACCAATAGATGTGTTTTTTGCATCTTCTTTTTTAGCATCTGTAAATGGTGATAATATTTCTATTGTTTCTGTGGTAGAATCTTCATATTTGTTAAATCCTTGTCCAATTTGTACTGCACCTGTTATACTAATGTTATTTTTTTCTTCAGCAAAAGTTGCTCCAAAGTTTTGAACATCAATTGCAGAAAATAAATCTTTTATAAGCTCTTTTTTATCTTTAATATCTTTAACTTTTTTTCCAAATAATTGTTCAAATCTTTCTGCTAAAGTTCTTGCTTGAATGTTATCCTTTTCATTTTTGTATGATTTTACATATAAAACTTTTTTATTTTCAGCTTCCCACATTTTTTTTATTGGATATTTAAAAGCTTTATCACTACCAAAAATTGTACCATCAGATGTTGTTTTTGGTCTTCCTGTAAAATCTGCATTCCAATTGGCCATTTTGCTTTTAATTCCAATTACTCCATAAACTCTATTTTTCATATTAATCTACCTCCACGTTCTATTTATCTTCTTTTTTTGTATAAAACATATTGCTTGAAAGCATTCCTGCTAATATTAAATCTTTATTATCTTTAACACTTGTATCTGGCTCTTGTAATAATAATTGAGAAAATATGTTGTTAAATCTATCATCTTGTAAATATAGCTCATAATTATATTTTTCGTATAAACATCTAAGCTCATCTTTTAATTTTTTTAAATTTCCAGCTTTTACAAATGGTGCTGTCATATCTTGTGTTAGTTTTGAAGCCTTGCTTTGAGTTAACAAGTAAAAAGCTATTTGTCCAGCTAAAAAGTAATACTGTTCATCAGTTTGTATTGTTTTATTATCTTGCAAAATTTTGAAACACTCCTCTTGTACATTGTTAATTTTCATTTCTTCATCAACCTCTCCCTCTTTACAAAAGTACTTTTTATATGCAATCCATAAATTCATTGTATTTATTGAATTAAATGGACTAGATATGTATTGTTTATTTTTTTCTAATTCTTCAATAATAGTATTTTCGATTAGATAAACTCCTAATTTATTTAAATTATGAACAAAATTTGTTTCATCTTCTTTTTGAAATAATTCAAAAAATATTGTTGCATTCTGCTTTAAAAAATCCTTTTTCCAATTAGATATTGCTATTGATTTTGAAACCTTATTTTCAAAATCATAATAAGAATCTCTTAAATAATTTTTTTCAGATTTACTATTATTAGCAATCCATGTATTGCTTGTATAAAACTCAAGACCATATATATTTTCAGTTTTAAATTCATTGCCTACTTTGCGTATTGTATCATTAACAACAAATTTTCTAATTTTTGTAGTAAAATTGGTTATGTATTGAAAATCGTCAACTCTTGCTACACCATTGTTTCCTGCTACTTTTATCAAATATAAATCTTTATTTAATATATCACTTTTTTCAGTAGCAATACCCTTGAAATTCCATTTCCTTGGTAATTTTAGTACGTTTTCGCTAACACCATTATTGTATAACCATTTATACATATTATTTAAGATATTAACATCTTCTTTTGATATTAAAGAGCTTACTTTATATGGTGTAGATTTTAATTCTAGATATGGTTTCTTTGAATTTAGTCCATAATTATAGTTATTTACACCATAAATTTCATCATCGACTTTAATATTGTTGCTATTTGTATTAAATAATTTTAGTGTTAAATATATATTTGCGACTTTTATATATTCATCATATCCTTCTTCTAAAAATATTTTTATCCAGGTTTCTTTTGGTTTGTTATCTTCTTTCATGAAGTCTGAATATACTAAAGAAAAAGCATTTATCATTTTGTTTTTAGCATTTTCTAGCTCTTCTTTATTATAAAACTCACTTAATAATATTTTTTCTTCCTTAGAGCTTCCTAACTTTCCTAAAGATTCGTAATATTTGTTAATTCCTTTTTTAAATATTTCTAGATTAACAGAATCTTTGCTGTTGTCGGCATTACATAAGCCTTCTACAAATTTATTCTTGAAAAACAATGTATACATATTGCTACTGCATATTTTTTTAAGCATTGAATATTTTGTTTTTCCAATAACTTCTGTATATCCTGTGTCAATTGCTTTATTTGAATTTAAATATTTGCTATAAAAATCTCTTACTTTTAAATATTTATATAACTCATAATCATCACTGTCATTATCCCTATTAACAATCAATCGTTGCAAAGTTCCATCTTTTTTTGCTAAATAATAATATCCAGCATCCATTTTGTATGAATCTAAAACAACTTTATCATCTTTAAATATTTGTTTGAATGTTTGTATTAAGTCATATGTCATTTAATAAAACACCTCCTTGCTTTTTATTTAGCTTTACAGAAACCGAAACCTTCTGCATTTTTTTCTAGTAGTCCTACTGATAGTATTAGATATGCCAGGTTTTGTGAAATTGGATCATCTTTTACCTCTATTTCAAATTTATATCCTAGAATATTTATACTTTTGTATGGTATTTTTATTGGTTTGTTGTTAGTTTGTTTTATTGATTTTATGAAATCCATATCTATTTTTTCGTTGTATAATTGGTTATACTTTTTTTGAGCATTTGCTAGTATTCGCTCTTTTACTAATTGCATATCATTGTTTATTAAATAATCACCTTTGTCTGATGTTATTATGGCTGGTGTTAAAGTAGCTAAAGTATTAATTTTTCTTTGAGTACTGCTTTCTAGGTCACTTACAATTACTTTAAATTCTTCATTTTGAAAGTTATTTAATACTTGTTTTATTTTTAGACCTAATTTAAAGTCAATTGTTCGTATTTGAAATGTGTAGATATTTCCAGCTTTATATATACCATCTTTTTCTATTGGGTATAAATTACAAAAAACATAATTTTTATATCTGTTTTCTTCATGCAGTTGTTTTAATGCTTGATCTTTTAGCATTGAAGCTGATATTAATTTAGATATTTTTTCGTAATTTTCAAATGCTTGTGTATCATTTTTTAATAGTACAGCTACTTTTATATTGTAATATTGCATATATTGTGCCTCCTTTTCTTTACTTTGTAGTTAACTTTTCTTTTTGTATTAAATATCAAAACATATAAAAAATCAATAGATTAAATATATATTTTTCAACTAAATTAAATCAAAAAATGTCGAATATTGCAATGATAATCATATTACAATATTCGACAATATTCGACATCTTATATTCTGTATTTTTCAAAGCTGTTTATTTTAAACTATATTTCTAAACATTTTAGCTCTTGCTCTTTTTTCAATTTGTTTATCTTCTAGTTTTTTTATTTTCCAGTATTAAGTTTTTACTAAAAAATAAACAAGTTGCTGATAAAATAATAAATGTTACAACATAGTTTTAGCTTTTCTTTTTAAGTTTCTTTATTCCCCAAAAGCCTGTTCCTACTACACCAGCTCCTATCACTGCTCCACCTAGTGCGGCTGATGCATTGTCATTCGTTGTAGTTTCAGTTTGTGATGCCTTAGCAGGTTCTGTAACTTTTATGTGGCATGTTTTCGTTATTCCGCTAGATGTTTCTGCTGTAATTGTTACTTCGCCAGCTTTTAAAGCTTTAACTTTTCCATTATCAATTTTTGCCACTTTATCATCAGAAGATGTCCATTTAATGGTTTTATCAGTAGCCTCATATGGAAGAACATTTGCAATTATTCTATTTTCCTTGCCTACTTCTAACGAGAAATCACTTTCATCTAAATTAAGCTCTGTTACATCAACTTTAGGTTTATTAACTATAAGATTTAAAGTAGCACATTTTCCATTTGTAGAAGTTGCACTTATTGAAACACTTCCATCTTTAATAGCCTTTACAACACCTGTGTTTGATACTGCAGCAACAGAAGTATCAGAGCTATTCCACGTTATAGATTTGTCATTTGCAGAATCTGGAGTAACTGTTGCAATAATAGTTAGCTCTTCATTAATTTCAATTTTTGCTTTAGGAGCATTTAATGTTATTTTTTCAACTTCAACCTTTTTATTTGTAGAGCTATCTGTGGTAACAGATGTACTTTTTGCTTTTGTTGTTGAACTTGTATTAGCATTTGTAGAAGTTTTGCTTTTTGATTTTGCAGTTGTAGATGATTGCGTACTACTGTATGGACAAATTCCTCCTTCATGCAAATGAGCTGGATGTCCTCCGCAATGATAATGATAACTTCCCAATCCGCTTACGTTGTTTTTATCTTTATGACCACCGGAACTATCGGTTCTACCAGAATGTGCAAATAGTGTTGTTGGTATTGCTAATAGTATAGTTGATAGTAATAATATTTTAGATAGACTTTTTAATTTATTTTTCATATGCATCCCCCTTTATAGGAGATATATTATCAAAAAATGTCGAAATTTACCAGACAAATCGTGTGGCAATTTTCGACATTTTTCGACAATCATTTTGTTATTGATTTATTAAAACTCATACAAATCTACTACTTTTTTATCCAATGCATTTGCTATAAGAATTGCTTCATGTAATAAAATTTCATCGGCTGGCAATTCTTGTATTGTTTTTAGATATTCTTTTTCTATACCCGTTTTTTGAGATAATTCCTCTATGCTCATTTTGGATTCTTCTATTGCTTCTTTGATTTTCATATGTATGTGCACTTTTTTCACCCCCGTTGAGGAGTATACAATAGCTTTCGTCCACTTTGGTGGACGATTGGATTTTTGGATTTTAGTGTGTGATAATTCTGAATTGAATTTTTTGCATTATGGAATTCTTTTTGTTCACTTTAGTGAACGATTACATTGTGATATATAATAAAAAAAAAATTATCCATTTTTTATTGTATTATCAATTTAAATATCATATAATAGTAAAAAGAGAAAAGAGCTACGTCCTTTCCTCTATGGGTTATTTTGATTGAAGTTTGATTGAGCGTCTACTTCAATCTTTTCTTTTTCTATTGATACTTTAGAATTATATCCTAAAGCAGCAAGTCAACATACCATAATTGATATAATTGCAATTACTGATACAATAGTAAAAGAAATAATGATTTTATTCATATTGCCCTTCATCTTATGTATAAACCTCCTTTCTTGTTTCATTTGATGCTTCATAAAAACAGATGCATCAATTAACAGATATCATTAATATATGCTAATTAATGCATCTGTTTTGAAATTCGGTTTGTGTTCAATCAAAATAGCCTGAAAGTTATTTTATTATATTTTGATTTATAATTCAAGTGGTTACTTGCTGATTTTTTGAGTTTCGTGTGATAGAATTTGATATAATTTGACAATAGCTTTTAGGAGATGGTTCTAGAGTTCTGCATAAATTTCCACTTTATTAACTTACTAATTACTTATAAAATTCCTTTCCCAATTCAGTTAAACAATATAAATTTTCATTACATTTATTTTTTCCGCATATAATTATATACTTTTTATCTAAAGCCTCTTGAAAATCTTCTTTATTTTTAAAAAGTTTAATAATCGTATTATAATTATATATATCATTACACATACTAACTGCCATTTTTGTAAATTTTCTTTTTTCTTTGCTATCAAACATTTTTTATTCTCTTCCTTTCATTTTAATAGTACTATATCTTTTCTAAATTTTTGTTTACATAGTTTCTATATTATCTATACTATCATTAATATTGTTTGGTATTTTTCTTAATAGCCGTTTTATTACATAAAATGCCATTCTTTCAAATTATTTGATAAGTTTTTACTTTTTATTCTTACATAATCATATTTTACACTTTAGGCAAACACAATAAATTATCTACATTACTATCATTTGGTACTGATTTAACATACTTTTCTCCATTACTTATAACACCTTTCACTTTAGGATAATATGGTCCTATATCGACATTTACTTTCCAATTTTCATACTCAATTTTATCATATAATTCTTCTTTCTTTATAAATCTACATAATTCATCTATATATATTGAATCAATTTCTAATAATGAATTTGATGAATTACTTGATTTCATCATAATTTTTGTAGCTTTCATATTTTTTCCTCCTTAAATATTTATTTAGTAAAAACTTATCAACTAATATATAGCACTAATTTTTTGCAAAGTTTGTCATAATTTGTCGAAAAAATAAAAAACATGGATTCTTTATTTCCATGTTTTATAATCATTTTTGATATTCAAATTAACTTTTATTAATCTCTACTATACAAATCCCTTGTATAAACTTTATTCTTCACAACCTTTAGCTCTTCTTCAAGTCTATTTGCTAAAATTACATCTGATTTATCAGAAAATTCTTCGAAGTTGTTTATAACTTTGCAATCATTAAATTGCTCTGCTTTTAATGTTGGTTCGTATATTATAACATCAACGCCTTCTAATTTTAATCTGTCTATTATTTCTTGAATTGCACTTGCTCTGAAGTTATCTGAACCACTTTTCATTGTTAGTCTGTATACTCCAACTTTTTCTGGATTTTTACGCATTATCATTTCTGTTATGTGTTTCTTTCTTATTCTGTTTGATCTAACTATAGTTCTTATTAAATTTTGTGGTACATTGTCATAATTTGCTAATAATTGTTTAGTATCTTTTGGTAAACAATATCCGCCATAACCAAATGAAGGATTGTTGTAATGACTTCCAATTCGTGGGTCTAGGCATACTCCTTCAATTATGTCTTTAGTATTTAGACCTTTAATTTCAGCATATGTATTTAATTCGTTGAAATATGCTGCTCTTAGAGCTAAGTATGTATTTGCGAATAATTTAACTGCTTCCGCTTCTGTTGAATCCATAAATTTTATTTCGACATCATCTTTTAAACTTGCATTTTTTAGTAAATTAGCAAATTCTTGTGCTCTTTCTGATTTTTCTCCCACTATAATTCTTGATGGATATAGATTATCATATAAGGCTTTTCCTTCTCTTAAGAATTCAGGGCTGAACATTATATTGTCTATATTGTATTTTTGTTTCATTGCTTTTATAAAACCAACTGGTATTGTTGATTTTACTACCATTGTTATGTTTATATTCATGCTGATTACTTTTTGAATTATGTCTTCTACAGATGATGTATCAAAGTGATTTTTTTCATCGTCATAATTTGTTGGTGTACTTATTATTATGAATTTTGCACCTTCAAATGCTTCTTTGTAATCTAATGTTGCTTTTAAATTTAAGTCTTTAGTTTTGAAAAAATCTTCGATTTCTTTGTCTTTAATTGGACTTATTCTGTTATTTATTTTCTCTACTTTTTCGGGTATAACATCTAATGCTATTACCTCATTATTTTGACTTAGCAATGTAGCTAATGATAAGCCAACATAACCTGTTCCAGCTACTGCAATTTTCATTTTCTTATTATTCATTCCTCTCGATTTGCTCAATACACAATATTATAACATTAATGCTAAAATATGGTGCTGTTATTTCATATTTTCCTACTAATTTTGTTTCAAGAGCAATATTATATCCATGACATCACTTACTATCGTAATTTAGTAAATATTTTTACATATTTCATTTGCATTATATAATAATTGGTTAATTTTACACTAACCATTTATTTCAACTTCAGCATCTTTAATTTTAAACTTACTTATATTAATTTTAGTTTTTAGTAAAAATAACAATTTATATATAATGCAATACATCCCAAGAAGAGCAACACTTGTTATTATATAGCAGATTCCTTTTGGTATTTTCTCACAAATTAAATTAAAATTATCTTTTATATTATCTATTGAATTTGGTAAAAGCACAAAAAACAAGGTCACAATTATGCAAATAGTCACCAAACTTGTCAAATGTAATAATAATTTAGAATGTTTAGTTATTCTTTTAAATCTAGATAGTGGAACATTTTTTCATTAACCTGGTAAAACAACTGTTGTAATACACTCTTTTCTAACGTATGTTGAAATTCATTTTTATTTTTTATTAAATTTTCTTCATCTGATAGTAGTTTAACTACTTTTTCATCTTTTATATTAAATGCTGCCAATGATACATAAATTGGGTTATATTTTTTATTTTCTAGTTTATCGAAAAAAGTTATTAAAACACTGCTCTTACCAGCTCCATAATTTCCCGCCACTGCAATATTTTTAATTTCAGGATTTTCCATTGCATATTTTAAAGCATCACTATATGCACCTTTACTGTCAGCATTTTTACTTGGTCCTAAACTACTATATGTATTATTTTCTTTTTTTGTTGTAAATATATCTTTAAGTGCTTTGCAAAATTCTTTTATTAAAATCAAACATTGTGAAAAATTATTTCTATTTACTTTTGAATGTATATATTTAAATATATTTATTTTCTTTTTTTCTTGTTTCTCTTTTAACTCATCTTCTATTTGATTTTCCATATTTCCTCCCATAAAAGGCATAATTGTAATTTTTCGCATATTACATTTTAACTATCATTCTACGAATTTTTTATTGATTGTTCTTCGTATAAATTTGTTAAATAATCAACAAATGCAGAACAACTTACTAGCATATACCTTGCTTCAGCAAATGAAGCATCTTTTTCTCCTATTCCATTTGCATGTCTACTACCATTTTCATCACTCGTATATCCATACAAATTTCTATAAGCTGATTGAAGTGCTGGATGAATATTTAAATTCAATTTTTTTAATGCTTCACCTAGTGTTTGCTTACTATCATTAATAATTTGACACATCGCTTCAACTGATGTAATTGATTCTTTTATAGAATTGCTATAGTCTTTATTTTTGTATAAAAGTATTACAGCATTGTTATAATGTTTACTTACAATGTCATATTTAGAATTCATCGTATTTTCTATGGATTCAATTTGCTCTTTTGAGGTAATATCTGTAATTAATCCTTTTTCAATATGATAATCAACATTTTCTTCCTGAAAAACTTGTTCTATTGCTTCTTTATAAATATCACAATAATTTAAAAGAAAATTGCTATCAATATCCCTCAATATGAATATTATTGCTTCTATAAAAGTAAAAACTTCTTCATAATTTGATTCTAAAAAAATTTCTTTAATATCCATATATATTCCATTAGTATATGTTGGAATATCATCTATTGAGCACGAAAATATATCCACATAAAGTTGCTCCTTAAAATCATTTTTTATTTCACTATTACATCTTATAAAAAAGATTTCTAATAATTTTCTTGTTACAGAATATAATTTATTTCTTGTTCTTACATTTAAACTATCTCTTTGAATAATATTTGAAAATTTTTTTAACCCTTTACGCTCTGAAAATCCTCCTTTAAGAAATATTTGTTTGCTCATTTTTAACACCTCCATTATAATTTATATATACGATGGAGGTGTTTTTAGCTGTTGCTTTTGCAACAAAATATTGTTAGCTATTGAATTTTACTATTATTTTTTTATTTTAATTTTTTCATGTATTCCTAAATTTTTAAATGTAGAATTCTCATCAAATTTTATATTAATCTTTTCATAATTAGAATTTTCACTATATTTTATTATACCTGTTATTGTTTCAGTTTCACATTTATTTTCTAAATTATCTAATTCTTTCCAATTTGTTTTAAATTCAAATGAAAATAAATTATCAGTATTCTTTTTAAGTTCAAATTTTGTAAACTCTATGTTTGTAAATATACATGTTTGATTATTGTTATTCTTTGGATACAATGTATCAAATATATTAATTATTTTTGCTCTTAAATTTTCTTCATTCATAAAAATTCTCCCTTCATTAACGAATCTTATTAAATCAAAAAAGTCGAAATTTGCAATATTAATCGTATTACTAATTTCGACATTTTTTTACATATATATCAATTCAATTAATCAATACTATATAAATCTTTTATATAAACTTTGCAGTATATTATTTTAATATTTTCTTAACAATCCTCTTCATTTTACTCATCACCTCTTTAGCAATTGACGGCTCTGGTACATATTTTTTTACTAGTTCATCAAAAGGCATTTTATCAATATCAGCAAAAAAATTCATAATTTTTATTATTTCGTGGTGATACTATATTCATACTTGGATTTTGTTTTATTGCTATGTGAAAATCTACTTCGTCACTTTTTATAATATTTGAAACTTCTTCAAATAAAGCTTTACCTTTTTCAGAATTAACAATTACTAATGAAGTTCCTTTTTCATCATTCATATTAGGTTTTATATTATTAATTCCCCAAAAATCAGCTAATGTGATGTCAGAAGCTTTGTTTTCTTTTTTGAATTTACAATTTGTACAAGAGTCACGAAGAGCTATATTACTTAAAAACGCTTTTATGTATATATCTTTTCCATGCTCAATATCATAAATTTCATTGTTATAAAATTGCATTTTAACATGGTATCTGTTCCAGCCTTCTGCTGTTTTGTTTCTAAATTGTATATCTGTTGTTTTTGAGTTACCATTTTTTTGTTCCCTAAATTTTTTATATGCAATCCATACTTTTGGTGATGGAACTCCATGGCAAATTATATCTTGCAAATATAGTTTGTCATAATCTTTATTTAAGAATGATTTTAAAGCTTCTATTTGACAAGGTGTTCCTGTAAATAAAACATATCTTCCATCATCTAAAAATTTTTTAACTTGAATATAACTTTTATTTATATCACTTTGAAGATACTTTGCTCCTCTAAATTTATATAATTCATCAATATTGTCAGTATACGTATGTTCTACTTTTGAAAAATCATCATTCCTTATTCATATAAATGTACCTCTTCGTATCTTTATAAAATATTCTTTATGATACCATAGATTTTGATGTATTATAATTAAAATTTCATTTTTGTCGAAGTTTGCCGTTTTTTTTGCATCTTTATGCTATTTTTTTAATTTTTCTTGTAAATTTACTAATTAGTGGATCTAATATTTTTATTTTTAGCTCTTTAAACTCCTCTGTTCTGTAATATACTAGTAAATTAATCAGGTTTGGAATTATACAAACAACTATCGCTTTTAGTATAAGTCCAATAATTCCTTCAAATTTTATTAAATTTGTTACTATTATACTCATTACTATATCAACTGCAAAAACAATAGTATACATTGCGAATTTTTTGAAATATTTTCTTACTGATGTCCTAAATTCATACTTATGTACTAAATATGGATCAATCCATGAATATGACACTAATTGTGCGATAGATGTTGCAGCAAAAATTCCTGCCACTTCAAACCATTTACATAATACTATTGACAATATAATATTAGTCACTGCTGCAATATACGGTGTTGTTTTAGCTTTTTGAAATAATCCTAATGTTGTTCTATATGTGTATCCTGGATTTCGCAATCCTTCAAAAAAGAAACTAACTGCCAAAGTTACCGAAACTGCCATTTCAAGTACATAATTATCTCCTAACCATATTCTTATAAATGGATTAAGTAGTATAATAAATGCAACTGCACAGAAAGAATAAATTATATAATTAGCAAATGTTATTTGATAGAAAATACTTTCTTTTTTTTCTTTACTTGCAACAGCATTCAAATTACCAACACTTGCTGTCAATCCATTTAAAGCAGATACAATTATTATTTTTATTGAATTAATAATCATTATGTAATTAGAACATAAACCTGCCGTACTTACATTTATTAATGATGAAATTAATATATTATCTGTTCCATTCATTATAACTCCCCCAAATTTATATACAACTAGGGATTTAACATTATCAAATATCTTTTTAGATTCACTTTTTTTCAATCTCTTTACATCTTTATCTTTTAAATATGGATACATTTTATCGGCTTTTTTTGCAACAATTATATTTTCTATAGCTGTAGCTATAATTCCAATAATCAAGTATAATATAAAGTTCTTTGTTAAAATTAATACTAAAATCTCTATAATACTTTTTATAAAGTAACATATACTATCTATGTTATTTATTATACTTTGTTTTTGATTTGCAGATATAATAGATTTTTTATATGTAAAAAAATATGAAACTGTAGTATTACATAAAAATAAAATATATATAAAATTTAAATTTTCTTTTATATTTGGTGCATCTTTAACAATATATTTCATAAATGGTATGACGAGAATTCCCAATACAAATACCACTACTCCAATTATATCATATGCTTTTTTATATAACTGCATTAAACTTTTTATTTTCTCGGTATCATTTTCAGCTACAGGTTTATACATATTAAAAATAATTGCAGTTCCTATTCCTAATTCAGCAAAAGATAATATTGTAAGAATATTTGTAAATAAACCATTTACACCTAAATATTCCGAATTTAATGTCTTTATAAAGACCGTTCTTACAACAAAAATCATTAATTTATTTATTACTTGTACAACCATACCAGTTTTCATGTTTCTTATTGTATTTTTTGTTCTTGATTCTTCCATTTTTTATCCTTTTCTTAATTATTTTATGTCATCTAATGCTTCTTTTAGAAATTGCATAGAATTTTCTCTAGCTTTTTCCAAATTTTTCTTATAATCAGTATAATCAACATCCTCAAATATTTTTTCTATATTATAGTTGTTAGGGTCAATTAATCTATTTTGATAATTCAATTGTTCTAATAATGTTTTCACTCTGTCGTCATCCCCTAACATTCCACCATTTTTTACAACCCAAAAGTTTTTATTAAAAACTGTAGAAAAAACTGTACCATGAAATGATGTTGTAACAACTAATTTTGCATTTTTTATTAAATCCAAATATATTCCTGGATTTTGATGATATGTAATTTTAAAATTATTTTTAAATTCACAATGCGTAATATATCCTTTAGCTCCCCAAGTAATAACTGGTAACTTATATTTTTTTGAAATTTCTTTTACAAATTCATCAGCCACTTTTATAAATGAAGGACAATAGTAAAATATGTATTCTCCTTGTACTCCTGAATCTTCTATAATATCATTATAATCATCACAGTTAATTAGTAATGTTGGATCCAATACTACTGGAATATTAATACCTAACAATTCTTCTAACCATTTTTTACCATTTTTTTCTCTGCTTGAAATTGCACTATACTGTTCTAATAAAGCCTTATGCTTTGAAATATCATTTGAATATTTTGTGATATTTTTAGCCCCAAAACTTGGAGCATATGCGATTTTCTTTTTTTCTTTTACAAAATCTAATAAATATGAATCATCAAAATCAGCACAAGTTACATTCCAAATTTGGTCACTTCCGCTGATAAACGCATCATATTGATTTTCAATATTAGCTAATTGTTTTTTTTCTGTATATTTTCGTTTAGAAAGGTATAAATGTTCGTTTTTATACTCTTCATAATCATTGAAATTTGTGTATAGTCTTTTCCTAAATGGTATTAATACTGCATTCTTTATTATTTTTTTAATATTTGTATTTTTCTGTTTTACCGCATATAAGTTTCTTTGTCCTTCATTTGAATAATCAATAATCTCAGGTTTATATCCCATTTTTTCAACAATTTTCTGCATCGCGTATGCTTGCATTATTGAACCACAATTATGAGATGAATGAAATGTTATAATACCTATTTTCTTCATATTTTCTCCTCCTCTTCAATTTTTTTACTTCTATTATTTATTTTTTCAAATCTGTCTTTTGATAAAATAAAAAAGATTATATATATGGCTATATTACGTCCCATATCATATACTATATTTTCAAAAAAAGAATAAAATAAACAAATAAAAATTACAAATTGAAATTTATAATTGTATCGATTTAAATTGTTTATTTTATAAAATGACTTCATAATACAATAAATCATAAATACAAATAAAACAACACCATATCTTAATAATACATTATTAATTCCTTGATCAAATGTAACTACACTACTTTCAAATATATTTTTTCCAAACATTGAGAAACCATTTGCTTTATAATAAGCATATGAACCATGAATTCTTGAGCTTAACGCTTTATTAATATAATCTATGAATGCATATTTGCCATAGTTGACCATACAAAATATTGAAAACAATACGATAAGTATAATTCCAATTGAAAAGACTTTGTATGATATTCCTATTTTTTTTCTTTCAAAAACTCTTAACACTATCGCCATAAAAATCATAAATACTGTAATATAATATGATGTATTAGAATCCGTATAATAGTTAGTAACATATGCAATCAGTATTGCTATTACAACAAATTTAATATTTATCTTTTCCCAAAAAATAACTAATGAGCTTATCACTATTGAAAATACAGTAATTGCTAATTGGTTTGGATGTACAAAACCAAAATAATATCTAGTAATAACCTTCATATCACTTCTAAATACCCTAGTTTGACTTACTTCACCTACTCCTAAATATATTGAAGAAAATATCGTTACAACAGTTAAAACTATATTTACAACCAATATAACTTTAATAATTTTTTTCAAATCTATTCCTTTTGCAGCAATCAAAGCAACTGGAACACCCATTATAAACATATTCTTTGAAAAAAAAGCTACAATTGCAAAAAAAGTGGCTAATGAAAGTAATGCTATTAATTCTTTTTTTGTATACTTGTTCCTGCAACATGTAACTACTAACATAGAAATTGAAAAAAACCAAAGAATGTCTGTATTAATATTAATTTCGGTATTTCTTAGAAAATTACATATTAAAAAAACTATAAAACCAATATAAAATAAATATTCATTAATACTTAATTTTTTTATTTTCATTTTTACACCTACCTATATTTATTCACTAAAGTCGACTTTACTTTTGTACCTTATTTTTAATTTTAATAATAGTTATAATACTATATTAACAAATATCTGAACCTTCCCTCTAAATTTAAATATCTTAAACAGTTTTTATATATTTTTTTAATTATTTTAAAGATTAGCTTTATTTTTCTAACTTTTTTTTCTAAAACTGCTTTAAATGTTTTTCATAATATTTTAAACATTAAATGCTTATGTATCAATATTATATAATTTATATATTATACTATTTTTTCAATACTTTTTAAATTTCAAATCTAGAATCCTCATTTATTCTATCATAATTAGTCTTATACTTATTCATTGTTGATTTATAATCTCTTACATTATTGCATAGACATCTATTTGTAATAATTACGCAACCTGATTTTTACAAACTGTCTATATTATATTTTAATTACGCCTCTTTCGTCAAATTCAATTTTCTTTTTCTTTTTTATAAGTACCTTCCATATCTCTAAGAGAATATTGATGAATATTAATTTTTTCAATTTTGAAAGCATCGGCGAAATTAATATGCTTTCTATTTCGTGCTTATCAAATATTTTTAATTCATCATTCCACGTAAACAGAATTTTCTTTTTATCATAAAAAACTATTTGATACTAGTAACTTTATTTTTGAATTTGAACGACAAATAAAAAATCAAAATAATACAAAACAGATTAGATAAATAATTAGTAATTCTTCCTCCTAAAAGTTCGATTCTGAAATGTGTTTTTTAATTTGAATAGAATTGTAATTATAGTATACGATTTAAGCTCGAAAAAAATAAAAATCATTTTTCTTTCTAATGGTAACTCTTTTAATACTTCTTTAGTTATGAATACATCTCTTCTATATTTCAATGTTATTTTTTTTACTTCTTTCCTAAGTTCAAACATATTCCATTCACTATTTTTCATTACGTTGGACAACGTAAGTGTATAAGTTGTAAATCTACTTATACCATATCTAACACTATTTTTTTGCAATAAATTGATTTTTTCATATCTCTTTAATAATTCTATACGAACATTTTCGTTTGTTTCCTCATAATTAGGTTTATATTTATTGGTTGCTGAAGAACTATTCTTTATATAATTGTATAAGCATTTATTTATTGATACGATTGTGTTAGCATTCAACATACAATCAATAAGATATATTAAATCTTCTGCAATTGTAATATTTCCATTAAAATAATTATTTACTGCAATATCTCTTTTTATTAAGGTTCTCCATACAGCTCCAAAAATAGTAGATTTTTCTTTTTTCAATTTAGCAACCATTAGTGGAATCATATTTTCTCTTATTTGTTCCTTTGAAAATATTTTAATATCATCATCCCATGGAAATAGCATTTCTTTTACTTCATCATTAGTAATTTGATTATATGCAATTAATGCAATATCTGCATTTGTTTGTTCAATATTTTCTACCATTTCATTAAACATATCTTTACAACAATAATCATCCGCATCAACGAAACCTATATAATCACCTGTTGCATTTTTTAAACCTGTATTTCTTGCAGTTGACACACCTGCATTTTCTTGATTTATGATTTTAATACATTTATCTTTTTCACTCATTCTTTCTATTATTTTTTGCGTATTATCTGTGCTTCCATCATTAACAACAAGAACTTCAACATTTTTATATTCTTGGCTAATTATACTTTCTATACATCTTTCTATATAATTTTCACAATTATATGCAGGTATAATAATACTTATTTTTTTCATAATTTTGACCTTCCTGTATTAATTAAACTATTTGTTATTCTATAATAATTGCATTTAAATTTTTATTTTGAAATGTAAATGCTTATTTTTTATTATAAATTTCTGTTGTATGCTTTTTAGAATCAATTATCATTGCCAATTTTTTCAACAACAATTCTACATCTTTATGTAATCCTTTTATATTCTATTATTACAAATTTCATTTTATCTACATACTAACCTATATTTTCTTTTAAGTATTCTAAACTTCTATTTTTTTCAACTTCTATTTTTTTGTAAACCTCTTCATAATTAATATTATTTTCTATATTATTAAATATCTTATCTACATTTTCGTTATTCATAGTTCTATCTTCTATTCCAATTTGCTTTAATAATGATCCAACTTTTTTTATTCTACTAGGATTTGTTAAATAAGCATAGAAATTTTTTCTACTTTTTATTGAAAAAACTGCCCCATGAAATGTACCTGTAAATACAATTTGTGCATTTCTAAACATTTCAACCCATTCAAATGGATTTATATCTACGAATGTTTCAGTAAACCACTTCTTATATTCACCTGCACCAAAGATTTTATATCCATTTTTATTTGCATATTCTATTATTTCATTTTTTATAGTATCTGGTAAATTATCACAATAGTACATTAAAATAAATTTTTGTGATTTTATATAATCTACAAACTTACTACTATATTCTGGAAATTCATATAATAATGTAGGGTCTAAAACTCTTGTACATTCTTTTCCTAATACATTTTTTATTAATTCTTCTGCATTATCATCTCTTGCTGAAAGCCCTGTAAAGTTTTTCATTCCTTCTTTTACATATTCTGGTATACCTTCTTTTACATTTGAACTTCCAGTACTTGGTGCATATGCAATTAATTTAGGAACTTTTACTTCATATCCAAACTTCATTGGATGTCGTGCTATATCTTCATAATGCCATACTTCATCGCTACCTACTATAATTGCATCTAATTTAAGATTATTTAATTCTTCAGTGTTTCTTATTCTTTTTGTTAAATTATAATACTCTTTCTGTGTCTTTTTAAATATTCCAGGTAATTTAATTTTTTGAATGTATGACTTTATTGAATCTTTATTTGGATTGTACCTGAACCATCCTAATGTATTTTTTATTGCATGCTTTTTATTTACAAAATCTATTATATAAACTTCATCGTTTGGATATAAACTTTTTACAGCTTCTTGCAAAGCATATCCCTGTAAAAAAGCTCCATAATTGTGAATATAATGGTGTGTTAATATACCAATTTTTTTCATTATTATTGTTCTCCCATCTTTTCATATATTTCCTGTAGTTTTTTTGCTTCTACTTCAATTGAGTATCCTGCATCTATGATTTCTTGTTCAGCATTCTTTCTCTCATATTCCTTATAATTTAATATAGTATCAGCCCACTTTTCGAGCGAATCCTTTTTCAAATCTAAAAATTCAACATTATCAGTTACTTTTACTTCATCTGTAATTGTATTACTAAAAATACATTTTAATCCAGCTGTTTGTGCTTCAATTCCCACTACTGGTAATCCTTCAAATAATGATGGTAATAAAAATAAATCCATTGCTTGATACATTTCATTTACATTACTTACATTTCCTAAAAACATTACAGATTTTTCAATTTGTAGCTCTTTAGCTTTTTGTTTCATATTTTCTAATAATTCACCATCACCTAACAGCATTAAAACTGCTTTAGGCTCTTTTTCAAGAATTACTTTAAACAAATCTAATGTAAATGTATGATTTTTTTGTTTCATGAATCTTGCCACATTACCAATAACAAACTTATTTTCTAAATTATATCTTTTTCTTAATTCTGTTCTCTTTTTACTGTTATATATAAACTCTTTTGTTTCTATAGCATTATGAATTACTTTATAATTTCCTGATGAAATTATTTTATTTCCAAAGTAATATTTAACAGCCTCTGTTCCGCAACCCCAGTAATTATTTGATACTTTCTTTAATTGAGTTTTATATAATAATTTTAATGGTAGTTTTAAATTAAAATCTATCTTCGTACCATGAACATGTGTTATCCTGTTTTTTATTCCGCTTTTTTTAGCTGCTAGTTGTGCTTGTAATGAAAAAGCACCATTATGCGAATGAACAGCTTTTATTTCTGGATTACTATTTAATAGCTCTTTCACCATCTTTTGATACTCAAACCATTTTACAGGATTAAGTCCAGGTGATAAAAATATTCTTCCTCCTAAAGACTTTATCTCTTCATCATAAGCCCCTGGTTTTGATTTATTTGCTAGGAAGTCAAACTGCACTTTTGTTCTGTCAATATGCCTATAATAGTTCATTATCATAGTTTCTATTCCAGCTCTATCCATATTACTAACTGAATGTAGCACTCTTATCATTATTTTACCATTCCTCTCATTTTCTTTAAGATTCTTTGCATTTTATTTGGGATAATTGACTTTATTATCTTTTTCCCTGTTAATTTCACTTTTAAATTTTCTTTTATATATTGTTCTGGACTTTTTTCATAAATTCCAATATAAATTCTCTGTCTTTCATTTGAATATTTTGATGGCCTAACTAGATTTTTATTATGATTAGCAGCTTTTCCTAAATCAGTTTGAATGTATTCTATTTTATCTGAAATTTTCTCAAATATTTGTTCACCTTTCTTATCATTAATTAAAATTAGAGAATTTCCTTCTTCTTTATAAAAATCTGGATGTATTCCACTAATTCCCCAATAATCTGCTAAAGTAATATTAGAAACCCTGTTCCAATTTGTATAGTGGCATTGATAGCAATTCAATCTGTAAGTTGTACTTTCCAAAAAATTACTATAATATGGATCAAAATCTGGCTTTATATACCTGATTTTTCCATCTTCAGTTTCAACTTTAGTGAAAAGTCCCCAACCATTTTTATCTTTACTTCTAAAATTATATTTAACAACTCTTGAGTTAAACTTTCTTGATAAATATTCAATATATGTATGAAATAATTTTTGACTTGGCACTCCATGACACACTAAATCACAAGTTATCAAATTCTTATATTCTTTAATTAAATATGAATTCAACCCTGCTATTTGGCAAGGTGTACCTGTAAAAAGCACTATTCTACCTTCTTTTAATAACTTTTCTGCTTCCTTATATGTTTCACCTATATTAGATTGTACATATTTAGAACTTCTTAATGCTTCTAACTTTTGTTGATTTTCTGCTTTTATATGATTTACATTTAATTCATCATCATATGCAGCTCCAAAAACTACACCACCATTTTCAAAAACATAGTCAGCTATAACTGAAAAAATTCCTCCAGATGAACTCTTTGATAAATCTTCGTTATTTCTATTTCTCATTGCATATGTTTTTGGATATTCTTTATCAACCATTTTTAAATTTTTTAACTGTGGACAAACTCTATTACATAAACCACAATTAATGCATTTTTCTTTATTTATTTGTGGATATAAAAAACCTTCCTCATTTTCTACCATTGAAATAGCCTGTTTAGGACATTTTTGTACACAACTACCACAGCCACAACAATCATTTTTCTTTACAACTTCTATCGTATCCATAAAATTACTATGCTCTCCCTTATTTTTTAATCAACGTCTTACTTTTTATACAACTTTTCAGTCTTATTTACAACCTCATCCCAGTTATACTTTTCTAATATATAATCAGAAATTTCTTGCTCATTTTTTCTATTCAAACCATTTAAACATAAGTTCAATTTTTCTACTAAATCATTCAAATCACTCTTTTTAAAAGTAACTCCGTACTTCCTACATACTTGTGTGTTTTCTTCTATATCACTTACCAAACAATTCTTCCCATAACTCATTGCTTCTAATAAACTAATTGGCATTCCTTCTACATCACTCGGTAAACAATACAAATATGTATTACTAAATAGCTCTTGTAGCTCTTCTCCTTGAACAAAGCCTGTCATTATTATTCTTGAATCCCCTGATGCCTTTTGCTTTATTTCATTATAAAAATCATTTGTATGACTTGCTCCTCCTGCTATAACTAGTTTCTTGCATGTATTTGTTTCTTTGAATGCATCTATTAACAAATCTAATCTTTTTTCTGGTACTATTCTAGCTAAGTATAATATATAATCATTTTTTTCTAAATTATATTTTTCTTTTATTATATCTGGCTTTTTTTGTATCGGTTTATTTACACCATTCTCTATGAAATTGGTTTCTCTATTATATGTTTTTTTGAAATATTCTTGTACTCCCTTTGATAAAACTATTATTTCATCAGCATATTTTACAGCCATTTTTTCTCCAAATTTTATATACTTTGTCGCAAATCCTCCCCATTTAGATCTTTGCCAATCCAATCCATGTATTGTTACTACTGTTCTTTTTCTAAATAGATGTGGTATCCATAACATTGCACAACTTCCCTCAGCATGATAGTGAATACAGTCATATTTACCAAATAAAACTCTTATACTTGCAAAAAAAGAGTAAATTAGTGCATCTAGCCCCTTTTTATTTATTGTAAATACTGTTTTTATATTTACACCTTTATATTCTTTTATTTTTTTTGTTTTTATATTTTTATCTGATACATTATTTCCCTTTCGATTGTACACATCTACTATATGGCCTTTTTGTGCTAATCTTGTCGATAACTCTTCAACTACAATTTCAACTCCACCTTCTCTTGATGGAATACGTTTGTGTCCCAACATTGCTATTTTCATTTATCTTATTCTCCTCTTATTTTGCGCCTTTACTTTCAAACACGGATACAACTGTCCACATTATAATTTTAAAATCAAACCATAACCCTTTATTATTTGTATAAAATCTATCCAAACGGCATCTATTTTCAAAGCCCACATCAGATCTACCTCTTGCTTGCCACAATCCTGTTAACCCAGGTTTATTCTTTATAACGTCATCGTAATACTCCCCCATATCTTCTTTCTCTCTTGGTAAATATGGCCTTGGTCCTACCAATGACATTTTTCCAGTTAGTACACCGAACAAATTGTCCAAATTCATCAAGGCTGGTTTTACGTATGAATGCACCTATTTTTGTGACACGTGGGTCGTGCTCTAGTTTTTTATTTTTCTTGTACTCTTCTCTTATCTCCGGATTTTCTTTCATTAATTTTTCTAACACTTCTTCTGCATTATATACCATACTACGTACTTTTAGAATTTCAATTTCTTTCCCATCTTTTCCAATTCGTTTCTGTTTAAATAAAACAGGCGCATGGTCTCCTTGTTTTAGGTAAGCTATTTTTACTACTGCCATTATTGGCAATAATAAAATTGAGCCAAATATACCTGCACATATATCTACTGCTCTTTTTATGAAATTATATGTATAAATTTCTGCTTTGTACTTTATTAGTTGCATGGCCCTGTATGTTTTAGATACTTTTCGCAGTGATTTTAATTTTCCTTTTACCATTGATTTAGATATATTAGGGTTTCTGCCTTCATCCACCTCAATTTGTGATATTAGTTTTTCCATAGAAAATCCCCCATTTAAAAAAAGTTTTACATCCTTACTTACCGCTATCTTATTCTTTTTTACTTCTGTACAAAATTAAAACTATTATAAATACTATTTTACAATATTTTATAATATTCAACTTATTTTTTTTCGTTTACACTGTCACCTCATATTAAACTATAAAATTTCAATTTTGTCAATTAAAAACCTTACTTTTTTGAGCTTTTTCGACATTGAAATTTCTGGAATTATAATTATTCAAAAATTTGTTATAATATATTTAATAAATACTTGCATACGAAAAAAATTATTGATAAAATTTATATAGTATTTAATTATAAATTTAAATATTTTATATATTGCACAAATGAATCAATGAGGAGGATTACTAATGGAAGAATTAGATTTAAAAGACTTATTAAAATTAATATGGAAACAAAAGTTACTAATAATTTTACTGGTAATTGTTGGAGGTGTACTTGGTTTTATCTATAATAAATACTACACAACTCCCAAATATAAAGCAACAACAACATTCTTATTAGCTCAAAATATAAATGAAACAGACACAAGTATTACATCTACAGATGTTACATTAAACTCAAAACTAGTTGATAATTATAGTGAATTAATAAAAAGCGATACTGTACTAAACGAAACTTTGAATCAACTAAATTTACAAATGAATATAAAAGAGCTACAAAATAATATTACTGTTGAAGCAAAAAAGAGCACTGAATTTATTGAACTTTCAGTTGCCACTAAGCAAAAAGAGCTATCACCTTTAATTGCTAATAAAATAATGGAAGTTTTTACAGAAAAGGTAAAACAAATTTATAAAGTAGAAAATGTACATGTTGTTGACCCTGCAGTACAATCAAACACTCCATATAACATAAATACTACAAAATATGCATTAATTGGTGCTGTAATAGGTTTAGTTATTTCTTTAACAATAATTTTTATTATTAATTGTTTTGATGATTCTTTAAAAGATGATAAAGATATTGAAAGAATTTTAGGATTACGTACATTAGCTACATTTCGTAAACAAACTGGGCAAAACAATTTATCATGGAATCCAAAAGATGATTATGTTGAAGGTTTTAAAATTTTAAGAACTAATTTACAGTTTGTAAATAGAAATAAAGATATAAAAGTTATTTCAGTTACAAGTACACTTCCTGGTGAAGGAAAAAGTTGGGTTTCTTCTAATTTAGCTTTAGCATATGCCAAGGCAGACTATAAAGTTTTATTAGTAGATGGAGATATGCGTAAAGGTACTCAAAATGCTATATTTAATATTAGACAAGCTCCTGGATTATCAGATTTAATAAAAAGTGATGATAGTACTGATGATTTTAGATTAATCGCTGGAAAATATATTCATAAAGCATCAATAAATAATATATATATTATTCCTTCTGGTAATTTAACATTCGATTCTTCTGAGCTTTTAATATCTAATAGAACTAATAAACTACTTGAAACATTGAAACAAAATTTTGATATTATTATAATAGACTCTACACCATGTACTATGGTCGCTGATGCTGCTATAATTAGTAGAATTGTTGATACTACTATTATAGTTACAGAATATGAAAAAACAAAATTACGTAATTTAAAATATATTCGTGAACAAATTAAAGATGTTGGCGGAAATATTGCTGGTATTGTTATTAATAAAGTTCCCTCAAAAGGTGCTGGATATTATTACTATTATTATGGTGAAAATAATTCTAAAAAAACATCATCTGGTAAATCTCATCACAAATCGCAAAAAAATTCTACTAAAAATAAAAATAATGATAAGCATTAGTATCATATATTAAAATAAGTAAAAAAAGAATTAAAGTTTTTAATATTTAACTTTAATTCTTTTTACTTATTTATTCTTCATTACTTGTATTCTTTTTTTCAAATAATATTGTTAATAAAATTCCTATAACTGTTAATACAATTCCACTAACAAATACATACTGTATTACTTGGTTTATTAAACTTATTGCGAAATTCGAAAATGCTTTATTTAATACTAAAATATTGTTTACCGCAACATTTATTGCAGAATAAAATTTTATAAATATACATATTATTCCTGTTGAAATTAACGATATTCCAAATGTTGGTTTATTTACTTTATATATTATTATTGCAAAAATTATTGCTAATATTGATACTGCCACTAATGTTACTCTAGTCATTCTTTTTGCCATTTTAAAATACTTTGCTACCTTTTTTATTGTGCTTTTTGAATATGTTATATTATTGGCATATATGTCTTCTATTTTATCTTCAAATTTTTCAATATCTTTTTGTGTTTTATTATCTACTTTATAATTATTTTTTTGTATATATTCTTCTATATTTTTATTTAAATTTGTTTTTATTTGTTCTGTTGATATTGTTAGCTCTTCGTTATTATATATACTATCAATTACATTATTTATATCTTCATTTATTTTTTCTTTTTCTACTACATTATCCATTATAGATTCATCAAATCCAGATTGCATTATATAATTGTTTGATGCTTCTTTTATTATTGTATTTATTTGTGTATAGTAATCTACTTTATCTAATTGTTTTTTTAAATTACTTTTGCTAAATACCACTGCATTTACCATTGATAATAAAATTGTAGCAGATATAAGTATTACAAATATTATTGCTAACAAGTATGAAATTATTTTTCTTATTTTCATAATTTTATTTTATCGCATAAAATAATTTACACGATTTCTCCTTTCATTTTGCTTTTTACTTATTACTATCTTATTACTATTTTTTATTCTACTTTTTTTGCATATACTACAAATCTATCTGTTTTATGACCTAGTCCATCTACTGGATAACAAGTATATAACATTAATATTTCCTCATCTTTTTGTATTGGCAATTCGTCCACATTGTACATATTTACTACTTTTGTTTCATATACTTTATATGTAAATGTTCCATATGTTGTTTCAACTTGAATTTGTGCATTCTTTTTTATTTGTGGTAATTTGTATAAAAACGTTTTTGTGTTATGCCCCATACATATTATTGAACCACCTTCACCTGGAAAATAACTTCCGCTTGAATGTCCTATGCCGTTTTTTAATATTGATAATTTATCTCCATAATATAGTGGTAAATTTATATTTAATGAATCTATTTTTATGTTTCCATATCTACTTCCGTATTCTGGGTATTTTATCATTGTATTATTTTTTTCGTCAAATTTTATTTCTGGTATTATACTATTTTCTGAATTTATTGATACCATATCTACTACTTCTATTGCCTTTTTTATTTGTTTTCCAAATAAAATTTTAGTAGTAATTATTATTGCTATAACAATAATAGAAGCAACTATTATGTCTATAATAATTGCTTCTATTGTTTGCCATTTATTTGATTTATTTTTATGCTCTTGCACTTACTTTTTTCTTTCTTGATATAACTAGCATAATGCCGGCAATTAACACTATTCCTGCTATTATTATATATCCGTAATTTGAAGAACCTGTTTGAACTAGTGCAGATTCTGTTGAACCTTTACTTGATTCTGTTACTCCCCAATTTAATGAGTCATATAAAGCTCCATTTTTGTATATGTCTAATCTTTCTTCTGTAGCATCATATGTTACTGTTAATCCCATAACTGCTGCAGCTTCTTGAGCATAAGATAATAGCTCTTGTTTTTTTGCTTTAGAGCTTAATTGATTTGGCTCTGTTGCACCATCTGCATTCATTAATGCTACACCTTTGTCTATTATAGCTTTTATTTGATTTGCTTGGTCATCTGTCATTTCGTTGTTTGCGAAGAATTTTTCTACCTTTACTTTATCGGCATCTCTTATTACTAATTTTGTTCCGTTTATACCTTTGTCATTGCATATGTAGTCCTTTAATTCATTTGCTGTCATAGCGTTTGATTTTGTTGTAAATATTATTAATGATAACATTGCTATTGCTAATACTAATACTGATTTTGTAATTTTTTTCATTTTAATCATCCTTTCTTTTATTGTTTTTATAAAACTAAATGCATTTTAACACTTTTTTTTAATTTTAGCAATACGTTTTTTAAATTTTTTTGAAAATAAAATTTGGTAATTATAATTAAATTGCAATAATTTTTTAATTATATGTATTAATTCTTCAAATTATTATTTTTTAACCAAAAGAAGACCTACAGAACGTAGATCTTCTTTTTTAAGTTGTTTAATTCCTTTACTCAAGCAGTTCTCGAAAATTCCTCAGGTAGTTTTGGAAACTCATACACTTCGATAATCTTATTATTTCCAAATTCGAATGTTCTTAGATACATTAACAAATCCATGTATAATGTAGCAATTCTTCTGGCATATAGATCATCGTCGTAAATGATAGATCCATCCCCCCTCTCAGTATAAACTATGTCATACTGAGAAGGCTCAGTTGTAAGATTGACAAGGACAATCATCAAACAATTGGTATCAGATTCGTCAAAATAACTTATCTGATAAATATCATTACCAATTGAATTGATTTGCAGCTGCATAAATGTTTTATCGTCAGCCACTACCCTTACACAGCTTATGTGCCGTGCAATTGCCGTATCCTTTTCTGAATTATAAAATGGATATTTTTCAATTTTCTTCTTCTGATTCATTGTTGTTGCCAGTTTTATTTCATCCCTTATATTATTCGCCCAAATTTGCACCCACTGTGCATTTTCGGTAGTCGGAATAATCAGGCTGACACCCAACTCATCATTGAGATTTTGGTTGAAAATGGGCTTCTGAATTTTTACCTCTTTTCCTGCAAAGAAATAATTCTCTGGGATTTCGTTATTTACCCTCTTCAGAGTATAAATTCTTTGCATGAATTTTTTAGTCTTGTTGCTTCCTGGCTTCTTCGACTTAACCTGTCTTTCTGAAACTTCGGCTTTTTCACTATAATGCTGCATATACAGTATTACAGGAATAATCCTTATTTGGAAATCTTTCCAAATTTTTTCTTCTACTGCCTTTTTGCTTGTGAACTTTTCGCATTTTGCTGTTCCAAGTACAAATCTGCAAGTAAGAGAAAAGAACGGCTCTTCGTTTCCCTTCATAGTTGCCAAACTTTTTTTGTTATGGCAGTCAAAGGGCGCATAGGCATAAACCTGATACTTACCAGGCTCTTCTTCCTGAATAAAAATCAGTGTTTCCCACTCCCGGTCAAGATCTCTTATTGTAAAGTGATCTATCGGCAGTTTTTTGCCTATTTTCTTTAATTTTGAAGTTGTCGGAATCAGCCACCGTAATTCATGATCAGTAAGCTTTATTACCGTATCAGAAAACAGAGCTAATTCGCTTCTTGTAGGAATTTTACAACTCCTGTTTTCGTGCATAGCAATTCCTCCTTTGCACGTTATGATATTGTTTATTGCGTACTTTTTTATTTTAACAAATTTTTAGATTAATGTCAAATTATGTAAATAATTTTTTAAAAAAAACAAGCAAGAAGATATATAAATACTTCTTGCTCGTTTTTTGTCTGCCATTGTAGTGACAAGTTAATCCTCATCACAGTCGTTTTCTTCAATTCCATACTTTATATAATCGACAATTTTATTATCGACATAAAAGTGGAAGTTGAATTCTCTAACAGCATCGCGAAGCAGTGCAAGCCGCCCCTCTACTGTTTGAGAATTTTTTAGCTTTTCATAACTGAAAATGTTCTCCATTTCGGTTTCGAAACGATAACCATTTCCATTGATTAAATCAATTTGATAGTTATCATTTTTATCTCCCTTCCGAACCAAAATAAGTTTTCCAGTATAAAAATCACTTACGCTTATTGCTCTTTTTTCAAGAATATTTAAGCTTTGTTCAACCCACTCATTTGTACGGTACATTGGATTCACCTCCTAAAGATTTCTTTCCTTGATGTCACAACTATGTTGTAGAACGTGGAAGCTGTTACCTAATGCAATTTATACACCAGGAATTTAATAATACCACAACTCGTTTGAATTGTAAATATTAACAATATATTTTATTCAATTACTGAAATAAATATTACAATTTTTATTATAAATTTTATAAAAGAAGAGCCTGTAGCTCTTCTTTTATCTTATTATGCAAAAATAGAATAACAATAATGCACCTAATATAATTCTATACCATCCAAATACCTTGAAGTCATGTTTTTTGATGTAATTCATTAGGAATTTAATTATCCATAATGATACTATAAATGCTGTTATCATTCCTAATATTAATAAAGCTATTTCTGTTCCTGTAAAGTTTAATCCATATTTTACTATTTTTAATAAACTTGCTCCAAACATTACTGGAATTGCTAAGTAAAATGTAAATTCTGCAGATACTTTTCTTGATACACCTATTAATAAAGCTCCTATTATTGTAGCTCCTGAACGTGATACGCCTGGGAATATAGCTGCTATTAATTGAAATATACCTATTATTATTGCATCTTTATATGTAATTGCTGGTACACTATTTATTCTGCTTTTTCTTCCTTTATGCCAATTTTCTACTACTATAAATGCTATACCAAATACAATTAATGCGATTGATACACATGTTGGATTGTAAAATAATGCTTCAAATTTATCATCAAATAATAATCCAATTATTGCTGCTGGTACACAAGCTACTAATATTTTTCCCCATAAATTTGTTATGTTTTTATCTAAGTGTGATAATAAACCTTTCTTTGTAAATGCCTTTTCTGGCTTGTTTGTAAATGGCCATATATCTTTAAAATATATTAATACTACAGCAAGTATTGCTCCTAATTGTATTACTACTTCAAATACACTAAAAAAATTGTCTGAAACTTTTGTAAATTTTATAAATTCTTCTACTAATATTAAATGACCTGTACTACTTACTGGTAGCCATTCTGTTATTCCTTCAACTATACCAAATATAATTGCTTTAAAAAATTCTAATACCATTTTTTTCCTCCATTCGTTTTTCATACCTATAGCTAATACTATTGATATTCTTTTGAAATTATAACTTTATTAATTCATTTTTGCCATAATTATTTTTACTTATTATAAATTTTATTTTTCAACCAATGTAATTATATAATTATATTCGTGATATTTAGCTGAAAATGATTGCTGGCTTATAAACTTATATTGTTCATTATTAAAATATTTTTGATAACATTCATCTGATATACCATCAATTATCCATATTCTTCCAGATAGCTCATTAATAAAATCTAATGTTATATATGTATCCATTTGGGGACCAAATGCTTTGTATGCTTCTTGCACTCCCCAATCTTGCTCATTGTAATAATATTGTTTATTATCTTTTATATTAACTGCTATTATTGAACCTGAACCTATGTCTGTATAAACTATTACGTCATTTGGTTGAATATTGTTTTTTAAATATTCAATCGACTTCGCATTTTGTGAGTTATAATTTACATTTATCATTTTAACATTACTTACAATTGCTAATATTGCTGTTAATATGCATATAAATACCACTATTTTTTTATTTTTAGATCTTGCTAATATAAAACTTAGTGTAAAAATATATAGTCCTGTTATTACAAATAAATATCTATATAATAAAATTGACGTTTTAGCACATACAGTTACTAGTAATGCTGCTATTATTACTGCTATATATAACCCTATTGTTAATTTCACTGGTAATATATTTTCTTTGTCTTTTTTTATTTTGTGTAGTTGTATTCCTAAATATATGTATAACAATATTGATATTGTAAAACCTACATAATAATTTAAATTTCCTATATATTGGTAACTTAATAGCTCTATTACTGTTTTTGGAAATTCAAATCCTATCCAAAATCCCTTTGACACATATTTTAATTGTCCTACAAAATACACTAGCCATGGTATATATAATGCTACTAATATTATTCCAAATATTACTATTCTTTTTATTGATTGCGCTCTGTGATTTTTTATAAAGTTTATTAACATTATCATATGTATTAATCCAGCTACCATTAAACCATAATAGTGTACATATAAACATGCTAAACTTGATATTTCGAATATTATCCAGTTTTTCCATGATGTATCACCTTTAAAAATTCTGTATGCATATATTGCACATATTGTAACTAACAATATTGCCAATGAATACATTCTTATTTCATTTGCAAATATACATATTTCTGGTAAAAACAGTGAAAAAAATGAAAACAATATTCCCGTTTTTTCGCCAAAATCTTTTCGTATATGAGTATACCCTAATATACTTAATAATGCTATACATATTAGTGAAAAAATTCTATATGCTATTATGCTTCCACCAAATATTACATTTATTAAACTTAGTATCCAGTAATATAATATTGGGTGAACATCATGACCACCTATATTCCATATATCTATCCAATTGTGTGAAGCTATTCCTACTGAGTATGCTTCATCAAACCACAAATTAGAATGCATTATTCCTATTCCATTAAAAATAATTCCAATTATAATTATCGCAATATGCCATTTTGATAATTTTGTTTTTGTATTTTCCATTTTGTTATTCATTCCTTTCCAACAGATTTAAACAACCTTTATAAATTTGTTTTTTCCAAATTGAATAACAACATCACCTTTTATTTCTATTGTAGCATTTATGTCGTTAACTACTTCTGAATTTACTTTTACTCCATTACCTTGTATCATTCTTCTTGCTTCACTTTTTGATGATGCAAATCCTACTTTTACTAATATGTCACATAATTTAAATTCTATTGATTCACTACTTAAGTTTACTTCTTTTATGTTTTCTGGAATTCCACCTTTTGCAACTTTTCCATATCTTTCTTCTGCTTGTTTTATAAATTCTTCTCCATGATACATTTTTATAATTTCTTCAGCATATACTTTATGTGCTTTTATTATATCTTGTTTAATTAGTTTATCAGCTTCTGCTAAATCTAAATCTGTTGTTAATTTATAGTAATCGAATAATACATCATCTGGAATTTTCATTGCTTTTTCATACATTGTTTCTGGGCTTTCATCAATTCCTATATAATTATCTAATGATTTACTCATTTTATCTTTTCCATCTAATCCAACTAATAATGGGAATGTTATTACTACTTGTGGCTCTTGATCATAATTTTTTTGAAGCTCTCTTCCTACTAATAGGTTAAATGTTTGATCTGTTCCTCCAATTTCAATATCAGCATTAATTGCAACAGAATCATATCCTTGCATTAGTGGATAAAATAATTCGTGCATACTTAATGGCATATTATTTTCGTATCTCTTTTTAAAGTCATCTCTTTCAAGCATTCTTGCAACTGTATACTTGCTTGCTAAACTTAGTACGTCTTTAAAATTTAATTTTGATAACCATTCTGAATTATATACAATTTTTGTTTTTTCTGGATCAAGTATTTTTGTAACTTGTTTAAAATAGCTTTCTCCTGCAGAATGAACTTGTTCATATGTTAAAGCTGGACGTGTTTTACTTTTTCCTGTTGGATCTCCAATCATTCCTGTATAATCACCAATTATAAAAACAACTTCGTGTCCCATTTCTTGAAATGTTTTTAATGCTCTTAAGACAACTGTATGTCCTAAATGTAGGTCTGGTCTACTTGGATCTGCTCCAAGTTTAATTCTTAATTTTTTTCCTGATTTTAATTTTTTGTTCAAATCTTCTTCAGAAATAATTTGAACAGCTTTTCTTTTAATTAAATCTAATCCTTCCATATTTCCTCCTTAACTCAAGTGAGACACACAAAAAAAGTCAATTCAATCCTGTTAAAGGACGAATTGACTCGTGGTACCACCTTTATTTACAATTTCTTGTTTTTGCTTAAACAAGTTTTTGCCTTATTTTGATTTTCGTAATCATTTACGTAACTACTGTAAGAAATGTAATTCGATTTCTATATTCTGATAATTTCCACCTGCCATTATCTCTCTTTATTTTGACTTATAGAGCTCTACTGTTTTCTTTTTTGCATAGTTAATTTAATTGTTTTTAATGTTAACATTTTTGTCTTTATTTGTCAATATTTTATACCTCAAAAATACTATTCTCTAAGTATTCTAATTTTTATTATTTTATAAAGTTACAAAAAGCTGTACTATAACTAGTACAGCACAGCTTTTCGCTTTTTTTCAACTATTCAATTACAACTGATGCATCATCCATTTTAATACGAACTTTGCCTGATTTGAAATCGTTATTGAATTGGTCTGTAATCGGCATTGTGATTTTCTTCTTGTCATAATGAGCCAAGATAGCAGCTTTCATTTCATGAAGAAAACAGCCATTTTTTCCACAATTTCCGAATACAAAAACCCTCGTTGGTCTCAAGAGTTCAAAGTAGCCATTGCTCCTGGACTTCTTGATGTAACCGCTCTTGAAAAAGGATTCCAAATCCTTATAAGATCCTTTTACAAAAACAGTGTCAGATTCTTCATACCGAATCTCAATTTGTTCTACATTATACATAATTTGTAGAACCTCCTTTACATAAGATTATATTATTATAACAATTTTCTTTTGTTTTTTCAATACATTTTAAGTAAATTTGATAACTTTTTTATTTGTTCTTCATTCTCTATTTCTTCTTTTTTATATTCTCCATTTTTCCAATAAAGTTTTTTTACTGATGCATTCTTATTTGATTTAACAATTTTATATTTATCATCAATAATTTCTATGGCTGTGCAATTATCTAATGCAATACATGGCATTTTAAATGTTCTTTTCATTATTTTTTTTGTCCATCTCTGTCTTCTTGTCTCAGCATTATAATGAGGGCAGATTAAAAAATTTATCCATCCTAACCCAGTTGCTCTTGTATATTTTTTACTATCGTTTTTGTATTTTCTAGAATCTGATATCCCAAAACTACACATACAAATTGCTCCTGCACTTATTCCCGCCATTACAGTTCCATTTTCATATGCATTATATAATAATTTATCAATTTCATACTTTTTTAATATTTTTACTAAATTAATTGTATTTCCACCACCAATATAAATAATATCTGATTTTTCAATTAATTTTTTTGCGAGTTCTTTATTTTTTACATCTTCATATTTAAATAAAGTAGTTATACAACCCATACTTTCAAAATTTTTTTTAATTATATCATAATATGATTTTTCATATTCTTTCCCTGCAAAACCTATAAACAACAACTTTGGATTGTTTTTATTTGATATTTTGACAATTTCTTTATCAATTTTCTCAGTTTCGTACGGCCTATTTCCATGACCATTTTCGCCTCCACCTATTGCTACTATTTTTTTCATTTTAATCATCTCCAATTTTAAGATTTTGCTTATTTTTTGTAATACATCTTTTTAATCATTCGAAAGTTTTTTCTTACTGCTTTTTTTACATTTTTTTCACCCTGCTTATAGTTTAAAAACAAAATTTTATATATTTCATCTTTTTCATTTTGACTATATTCATCCCAATGTTGTTGAAGATTTTCTATTAGTTCAATCCATTCTAGATATATTTTTTTATATTTAACATATATACCATTTTTACCATTCAACCAATCAATTACTTTCATTTCTTTTTTCTCATCGCAAACACATGTATCTTGATTAAAAAATATATCATTTTTTAAATCAACTGGAACTAATGGAAATGTTACACATTGCATAGGCTTTACAGAATGTATTGTACACATATTTGTTTTTTCATCATTTAATATACATCTATTTTTAATTCCTATTGGTTTTAATACTATTTCAAGTGGTTCATCTTCTAATTTATTAGTATATTTTTCTAAAAATTCCGGTATTGATATATTTAAATATTCACTTATTTGTATAACATTTATGGGGGTTAATTTTATATCTCCTCTATTAATACAACACTTATCACATATATTACAGCCAAGTTTTACTTTCGAATTTATCATAAGAAAACTCATATTTTTCTCCCTTTTAGATTATTTATTATTGCCTATCCTTTGCTTTAAAATATAATATCTTAAGAACCGTCCCCATTTTAAAGATCTTTATATAGCTTTTCAAATTCGTCTATTAATTCATCAAATATTTGTATTGCACTGTCAAATACATTTGTATTTGTAAAATCTACACCTGCTACTTTTAATGATTCTATCGGATTCTTTTTATTTCCTATTTTCAAAAATTCAAAATAATCTTCTAATGCATGTGGTTCTTTTGCTCTTATTCTTTTTACTATTTTGCTTGCTCCTGTTAATCCTATTGCATATTTATACACATAAAAATTATAATAAAAATGTGGTATTCTCATCCATTCATATGAAATTTCCTTATCTAATATTATTTCACCACCAAAGTATTTTTCATTTATTTCATAATATTTTTTGTTAAGTAATTCAGCTGTTAAAACTTCTCCTTTTTCTGATAACTCATGTGTTGTTTTTTCAAATTCTGCAAACATTATTTGTCTATATATTGTTGCTTTATATAGCTCTAATAATGAATTTAATATTGATAGTTTTTCAAGCTTATTTTCTGTATGCTCTAATCTGTAATATGCTAAAACAAGTTCATTTACTGTTGATGGAACTTCTGCAACAAATATTCTATAATCAGCATATTGTAATGGATTATTTTTTCTTGCAAAATAGCTATGCATTGAATGACCTGATTCATGTGCTAATGTAGAAACATCATATTCAGTTCCTTGAAAATTTAATAATATAAATGGATTTGTTGTGGCACAACCACCAGAAAAAGCCCCTCCGCGTTTTCCCTTATTTGGATAAACATCTACCCATCTGTTTTTATATCCTTGTTTTAATATATTTACATATTCATCTCCAAATATATGTGTTGCTTCTAATACTTCATTAACAGCTTCATCATATGTGTAATTTCTTTCAAAATTTGAAATTAATGGGACATATACATCATAAATATGCATATCATTTAAACCTAAAACACGTTTTTTCATTCTGTAATATTTAAATAATACATCTAAATGATTTGATATACTATTTACTATATTATCATAAACCTCTGGTGTTACATCATCTGCAAATAAGGCTGCTTCCATTGCAGATTTGTATCCACGTACTTTTGCACATGTTTTTTCAACTTCAATTTGACCAGCATATATTGACGCAAATGTATTTTGATATTGCTCATATGTTTTATATAATGTTTTAAATGCACTTTTACGAACTTCTGGATTTTGAGATTTCATATAAAGACTATAATTAGTATCTGTTAATTCAACTTCTTTACCATTTTCATCTTTAATTTTCCCAAATGTCAAATCTGAAGCTGTAAATGTTTCGTATATATCAGATGCAGTTCCTCTTTCTTTTTGAAATGCAGCTAATAATTTTTCTTCTGCATCACTTAATGTATGTGGTTTATATTTATATGCATTTCTTAATACTATTTCATATTCTTTTAAATTTTTATTTTCACTTATATATTTTTCAAAAGTCTCTTCATCCAAAGAAATTAATTTTGTATCATAAAATACTGTCGCTTCAGAGAACTTTTTATATAGCTCTTGTGCTCTTCCCATTAAAGTTTGTGAATCATTATTTGATGTATCTTCTGAATATTTTAAATTTGAATAAGTATAAATTCTATCAATTTTTTCTCCAACCTCATATATTGTTTTTGTAGTTTGATATAATTCTTCTGAAGAATTAATCATTGTATTTTCATATTTTTTTATATTTTCAATTTCAATATTTGCATTATTAAAAGCCTTTTCGAACTCCTCATTATTTGCAAATATTGTTGTTAAATCCCATGTATCCTTTTCTTTTAGCTCTTCTCTTAACATTTTTTACCATCCTTTTTATAAATTTAGGTTTTTATATGGATGCCTATAAACCAAAAAACAATATAAGGGATAACCTTATTTTTCAAAGATTATCCCTTATTTATTACAATTATGCTTTTACAAACAATTTCTTTATTTTGTTTATTATCTTTTTAATAAAGTTTTCTTTTTTATCATTTATTTCAATAGGTAAATTTTCAGATGTATCTTTTTTATCATTTTCATTAGAGCTATCTTCATCGGAAGAATCATTGTCACTATTATTCTGATTATCAATATTATTTGAGTTCATATTATTTTCTTTTGAAAAAATATTATTAATGTCATATTTTTCCCTTTTTTCATTTTCAGCATTAATACTATTTTGTTTCAAAATTTCATTAATTATACCTTTTTGCTTTTCATTAGCAAAATAATTCATATATATTGAAATTATTACTGCATTTGCTTCTCGTGATATTGGTTGTTCTTTTATGGTTTTATTTTCGTCATACACATATTTATAGTTTTTATCACAATTATTTTCATAAAATTGAATTTCAGTTTCAGGTATTTTATCATATTCTTCTTTGGGAATATGCTTTAATATTTCAATTACTTCTGTATATGCTTTTGCATATTTTTTATCCATATATTTTCCTCCAATTTTTTATCATTTGTATAATAGCTCTTCATTATTGTTTTTTTCCATATCTTCTATCGCTCTATTTCTTCTATAAAAAACTTCATTTACTTCATCTGATGTTATCCCAATTTTTAATGCCTTTTGAGCTAGTCCTTTTATATAATATATATTAGAATTAGTCTGTCTGCTTTGCATTTTTTCCTCCGTTCATTTATTCTATTTAGAATTATATAATATTTGTATTTATTTTGCAATAGGGTATAGTTTTCTTTTCCACAAATATAGACAAATGGACACGTTTTATTATTTTAGTATAAAAATACCCATTCAATTTTGTAAATAGAGCAAAGAATTTAAGTTCTTTGCTCTATTTATAATTTTATGTTTTTGCTCCATCTCCATATTTTAATACTAACATTTTATCGTCCATTTTGTTTATCATTTTAGCACATTTGACCAGTTCATTTGACATTTTTTTTGTAAGTTTGTTATTTGTTTTATATTTTATGTCGTGCTCCAAACTTGCCCAAAAGTCCATTGCTAGTGTTCGTATTTGTATTTCTACTTTTACTGGTATTATTTGTTTCATTAAAGGAACTGGTACTTCTACTATCATATGATAGCTTGAATATCCGCTTTTTTTCGGCTTTGTTATGTAGTCTTTTTCTTTTACAACATTTATATCTGGCATATTTTTTATTAAATCTACCATTGTAAATACATTATCCTTTATTGGACATATTACACGTAAACCTGCTATATCATTTATTTGTTCTACCAAATTTCTATATGTTTTTTCATAATTTTTGTCTTCCATTTTTTTAATTATGCTTTCTGGCTTTTTTATTCTTGTTTGTGTATGATCTATTATTGAACATCCGTAAAAACAATTGAATTCTTCCTTTAAAATATCCATTTTTGTTTCTAGTTGTTTTAATGCAGCTGAATACAAAAACATTAATTTATTAAATGTTTCATCTGAGGAGTTTATTTTATCTGTTTCTACTAAAAAATTATCAATTTTTAATAAACTGGTTCCTTTTTTATTTTTCATAATTTATCCTCCTTGGTTTATTTGCTGATATTCTATATTATGAATATTGCTATTTAATTGTTTTTATGTGACTTTTTTGTGGATTTTTTTCATCTTTATCTTATATATAAAATAAAGAGACCAGCTGAATAACAGCTGATCTCCCTCTTCTCTGATATTAATTTACTAAATGCAACAAAGTATAGCACTTTTCAATCTTTCAAAAAGACTGACAGCCTGTTCCAGACTAATGCCATTAAAAGTCCCTTCTAGAATATAACAAATATGTTCAACATTATTTTTAGAAGATTTTTTTACTTCATCTTCTAGTTTTTTTATGTTTTCTCTAGAGTGTTTTACTTTGCCTTTTTCCATTTTTTTGAGCTCCTCAATGAGAAACTCAAGTAAATCTATATCTTTCCGATACATTTCTTACCCTTCTTTCTGATGAGCATTTGCTCATTTAATGTTTAATTATAATACCATATTTTTCACTTTTTGTCAACTAATCCCCTAAACAAATTCCAATATCTCTTGCAGTTTTCACTAAATCGTGATCCATTGTTACTTTTCTTATGTTACTTTCCTTTGTGTTTCCTGAAACAGCACCTATTTCTTTATTTTGTCCAACAACATCTTCTAAAGATACTGAATCTAATTTTCCATCTTTTATTACTGTTAAAACATTAAATTTGCCTTCCATTGCAAGTTCCATTGCTTTTGCACCATATTTTGTGGATAATACTCTATCAAATGCAGTTGGTGTTCCACCTCTTTGTACATATCCTAAAACTGTACATCTTGCTTCCATTCCAGTTATCTCTTGAAGTTCCTTTGTTACTTTTTCTCCTGCACCTCCAAGTTTTGTGTTATCAACACCTTTTCCGTTATCTCTCATTTCTGCAACAGAAATTTCTCCTCCCTTTGGTTTTGCTCCTTCTGCTACAACTATTATTGAAAAGTTTTTGCCTAATGCTCTTCTTTGATTTATTTTTTCTACGACTTTATTTATATCATATGGAATTTCTGGTATTAATGCAATATCTGCTCCTCCTGATATGGCAGATTCTAATGCAATCCATCCAGCATATCTACCCATTACTTCTAATACCATTAATCTGTGATGTGTTTCACCTGTTGTATGAAGTCTATCTAATGCATCTGATGCAACTGAAACAGCTGTGTTGTATCCAAATGTAATGTCTGTGCATGCAACATCATTATCAATTGTTTTTGGAACACCAATTACATTTATCCCTTTTAAAGAAAAATCTCTTGCAGATTTTTGAGTTCCATCTCCTCCTAATGTAAATAAACAATCAAAGCCATCGTCTTTTATATTTTGAACACATTTATCTGATAAATCTTTGTATACAATTTGACCATTTTCTTCTACTTTGTAATGAAATACATTGGCATTTGTTGAAGAGCCAATTATAGAGCCTCCTTTTGGTAATATTCCACAAGCTCTACTGTTTTGTGATGTACTTAATCTTATATAATCATTATTTAATAAACCTCTATAACCATCAACAAATCCGTAACATTCTACTCCATCTTTTTCTGCAGCTTTTACAATTGCTCTTATTACTGCATTAAAGCCTGATACATCTCCACCATTTGCTAATATAGCTACTTTTTTAACCATTTTTGAATCCTCCTTAAATTGAAAAAAATTTCTATATTGTTTATTATACCAATATCTTCTTATTTTACAAGATTTAATTGAATTTTTTTTTTGTATGATTTATAATTAATTCACAATTTTAAAAGAAGCCGTTTTGAAGATATTATACTAATCTTCTACACTACTTTATAATGGCTACAAATTGTATAATATAACTGTAATTAAATTATTGAAGGGAATGAATTTTATTATGAAAATTGGCTTTTTTGATACTGGATTAGGTGGTGCTACAATTTTTAAAGAAGCATATAAAAAAATTAATGGTGATTTTATTTATTTGGCAGATACAAAAAATTCTCCATATGGAGTTAAAGATTTTGATACTGTTAGAAATTTAACTGAACAAAATATGATTACTTTGATGAATTATGGTTGCAAAATAATTGTTTTAGCTTGTAATACTGCAACTAGTGCCGCTATTAGTTTTTTAAGAGCTAAATATCCAGATATTATTTTTATTGGTGCTGAACCAGCTATTAAGCCAGCTGTTGAAAATTGTAATGGCAAAAAAATTATACTTACTGCTACTTCTCTTACATTAAAGGGTAACAAATTATTTCATCTTTTAACAAAACTTAACGCTGTTGATAAAGTTGAATTGCTCCCTTTAGACGAATTAGTAGAATTTGCTGATGAATCTTCTGAAATTAGGTATGACCTTGCTGAAGAATATCTAAAGCAAAAATTTTCTAAATATAATTTGAATGATTTTTCTGGAATTGTTTTAGGTTGTACACATTTTCCAATTTTTAAAGACGTAATTAAATTTATTTTACCAGAGCATATTAAAATTTATGATTCTGCAGATGGAATTACACATAATTTACAACAAAAAATATTAAAATTAGATTCAAATTACAATGTTCAATATAAAAATGTTAATTTAATTTTAACAGAAGAATCCAGCTCTTTTAGAAAAAAATTTAATAATTATTATATTTAATATTTTTTACTATAGACTTTTTTTAACAAATTATGGTATTATATTACCATATAAAATTAATTATTGAGGAGGACTTTACATATGAAAAATTTAGTTAAGTTTTTAATTACTTTTACAATAATATTATTCGCATTATTTATGGTTTGTACTAATTATTCATTTGCTGAAAACACAACTACAAATGATGCTGTTACAAATAATGCAAGCAGTAATGCTACTGAAACTACTTCATCTTCTAATACAGTTTTAAATGGTGACACAACAATAACAACTACAGTTAGCTCTACTTCTTCTACAGAAAATGAACTATTGTCACCTACCAATATAATAAATATTTTACTTATAGCCGTAGGCGTTGTTATTATTCTACTTGCAATTGCAATTTTAACAAAAATAAGAAAATAAAATTTATATAAAACAAAAATAATTATTAAAATTTATTTTTGTTTTATTTTTTGCTTTATAATATGTTCCTCACTTCTGTAAATCAAGTACAATTATATGTGCAAATTTATTTTATTCGCCTTTTTCTTCTAAATTTTGCTAAATTTTATAATGTATATTTTATCTTTTTAGTAAAATAATAAGATTAAGCTAAAAAAGATTTTACTTTTTATAAAAACTAGCTATTACATGTTTATTTTATATTAATTTGTTAAAAATATTATTAAAATAAACATTTCTATTTTTAAAAGGAGGATATTATGAAAAAAATTATTTTTTCTATTGCATTTATTTTATTTGCACTTTCAGTTTCTTGTATATACTCTGTTGCAGCGGAAAATGTTAGTACAGATATGAAAAATGATATTCGTAATGTTGTTGGTGGTGCTGAAAATGTTGTTAAAGATACAGCAAAAGGTGCTGCTGGTACTATAAAAGGTGCTACTAACCAAATGGAACAGAAGGCAAATTCAGCAACAGACAAGATGAAAAATGGTGCTGAAAATACTGCCAATACAGCTGGATACACAGCACAAAGAACTGCTACTGATGTAACTAATGGTCAAAATGGCTTTATGAGTTCTGAAACTTGGTCTTGGATAATTATTGCCGTTATTGCAATTGCTATTATTGCTTTATTTTGGTATTATGCTTCTAAAACTAATAATAACAAAAATAATAAAAATCAATACTAATCGGTAATTGTAATTTTAAATTTTGTATTAAAATAAGTAGGATATATGAAAATATAATATTCACATATCCTACTTTAATTTTTAACATTATTACATTGTTGTTCCGAACTTCGCTCTTTGTATTCTTCTTTGAGCATCTTTTTTAGCAATATCTTCGCGTTTATCGTATAATTTTTTTCCTTTACCTATTCCTAGCTCAAGTTTTACTTTATCTCCCTTAAAATATAAACTCATTGGTACTAGTGAATATCCTTTTTGCTTTATTTTTCCATATAGTTTATTTATCTCTGATTTATTTAATAACAATTTTCTATCTCTTAGTGGGTCTTTATTAAATATATTTCCTTGTTCATACGGACTTATATGCATTGAATATACATATACTTCTCCATTTTTTATCCCTGCATAACTGTCTTTTAAGTTAACTTTTCCAGCTCTTATTGATTTTATTTCAGTTCCAGATAATACTATTCCAGTTTCTATTGTTTCTTCAATTGTATAATTATGTCTGGCATTTGGATTTTTGGCTATTAATTTTCCCATAATTATTTTATTCATTCCTTCCTTTTAATTCACTTATGTAATTTTTTAATTATAAAATTAGCAGAAGGAATGAATTTATATTAAAAATTTTGTTTTTTATATAATCACTCCTTCAAAAATTATGCTTTATTTGAAGATCCAAATACATCTCTTATTTTGTGCTCTACTATATCTTTTATTTGTGTTCTTGCTACACCTAAATATTTACGAGGATCAAATACAGATGGATCTTCTGTAAATACTTCTCTTATTGCTCCTGTCATTGCTAATCTTAAGTCTGTATCAACATTTATTTTAGATACACCTGATAAACTAGCTTCATGTAACATTTCATCTGGTACACCTTTTGCACCTGGAATATTTCCACCATATTTATTACATTGCTCAACAAATTCTGGTATAACTGTTGATGCTCCGTGTAAAACTATTGGAGTATTTGGAATTAATTCTTTAACTTTTGCTAATATATCAAAACGAAGTTTAGCTTCTCCCTTAAATTTATATGCTCCATGACTTGTTCCTATAGCTATTGCTAATGAGTCACATCCTGTTCTTTCTACAAACTCTTTAGCTTGCTCTGGGTTTGTGTACATTGCATCTGATGCAGATACATTAACATCATCTTCAATTCCTGCAAGTTTTCCAAGCTCTGCTTCAACAACAACACCATGGCTATGAGCATAATCTACAACCTTTTTTGTTAAAGCTACATTTTCTTCAAAATCATATTTTGAACCATCTATCATAACTGATGTAAATCCGTTATCAATACACATTTTACATGTTTCAAAATCTGGACCATGATCTAAGTGTAATACAACTGGAATATCATGTTCCTCAAGTGCTGCTTCTATCATCTTTTTTAAATATGGTACTCTTGCATATTTTATTGCACTTGATGATGCTTGTAATATTACAGGTGAATTTTGTTCAGCTGCAGCATCTACTATTCCTTGTATAATTTCCATATTATTTACATTAAAAGCTCCTATTGCAAAGTGCTCTTTCATTGATTTTTCAAACATATCCTTAGTTGTTACTAATGGCATATTTCATTCCTCCTTTGATTTTATAGTACTTACCTTTTATTTAGGTACAACTATTTTTTAGTAATATTATTACTAATTTATGGTTATTTTATTGCTTTTTTTATTCAAAGTCAATGTTTTTTACTAAATTAAATGTTTTAGAATATTATGTTCAAATATTGTTTAAATTAATAAAAAGTCACTTGAATTATTTGATTCTAATATTTCAAGTGACTTTTATTTTTATGAGGTATTTATTACATTTTCTAAGAGCATACATGGTATTAGCTCTATATGATGTTCCATTGCAAACAACAGTACTGAAAAACCATCCACAACCTGATCATTTGCTGATTTCACCACAGGTCGTGGTAAATATCCATATTTTGCATAAAAATTTTCTGTGAAATTGTATTTTTTGCCATGTTTGTATTCTTTAGTTAACAAAATTTCTGCATGAATTATGTCTGAAGTATACTCGTACCAATCTTCTGGTAAATAAAAACCGTTTTTATATCGATACTCTTCGTGCTTACGTAATACTTCCATTTTGTATTGTTTTCTTTTTTTAGCATCTTGTACATTCATATAATCAAAATACTCACTAAGAGTTAAATTGTTCTTTTTTTGATTACAATTAGTGCAACATGGTACTAAATTGTTTGTGATTGAAACCCCACCAAAATCCCGTGGATACATATGGTCTAATGTCCGATTTTCTTCGTTTAACTCACATCCACAGTAATAGCAAGCGCTTTTCCCACGAAGCTCATATGTTATATGGTACATTAGTCTGTCAAATGATACATTATTTTCACAATAAAGTATCTTATTATCTACAAATGATCTTGAACCATCTTTCTCATAATAAAATTTCGTCGGTAAATCGATAATCATCTTTAAACCTCCTTATCCAATGTTTATGCTTTTGCGTATATGTGTTTTATTTTAATTTACATATTTTCATTTGTCAAGAATACTGTTATTTAAAAAAAAATAGCCCTACGAAAAAATTTCGTAGGGCTAGCTAAAAAATAAAAAAGAAAACCGAAAACTAAAATCTTGATATAAATTACAGAATATCTGCTGCCTTTTTAGCCAAGTCTGATCTTACTGACTCCTCTCCCATTAAAGTTATCTGAATACACTCTTCTACTCCCTTCATTTTTTCGGAGAGGTAGACGAGTCCATTATAGCGCTCATTCAGGTTAGGATTGTCTACTTGAGTTGGATCACCTAAAAAAACGAACTTCGAACCACGTGCAGCACGTGTGACAATTGTTTTAATCATATCAGGCTCAATATTCTGAGTCTCATCAATAATAAACAATGTGTCAATAATAGAACGACCACGAAGTAAATCAATTGCTTGAATCTGAATCATTCCGGATTCAAAATAATATCTTCCATCCTCGTAGCAAGATCCTTTTTTGCGTTGACTATCGGAATTAATCAAAATTGCCAAATTGTCTTTGATTCCGGCAAGATACGGTGACATCTTGTCATCGACTTCTCCAGGTAAATAACCAATAGATGAAAAATCGGCCTTTCTAGTTACCAAAATTCTATTGTACTTTCTACCCTTCTCAAGCTCATCTAAAGCAACTGCCAAAGTGCAAAAAGTTTTACCGGTTCCAGCATTTCCTTTTACAACCACCAAAGGTGCATCGCTGTAAAGAGCCTCCATCAGAAATCGTTGCCCATCATTCAGCGGTTTTACACCATATGGTGTTCGATTAAACATATGAATTTCGACAATTTTATCTTTCTCTACTTTTCCATATGCCTTATCATAGCCAATTTTGCCGTTTTCACATTTTTTCAAGCATTTAATGAGTACAAACTCATTTTCGCACCAATCCTGTTCGGATGTGTCCGAAATTTCTGCAATACTTAAAAAGCCTTGTTCCCAGAATTCATTAAAAGTCTTTTCACCAACTTCAATACTTGTTCTACCAGTATATTGGTCTCTGAACTTTGGAAAGACCTCATCGCGAAAACTTTCTGCACGAATTCCAAGCTCTTCAGCCGTCATTTGCAAAAGGAGATTATTGGTTACAAGAACCACATTGTGTCCTTCTTCAATAAGTCCCTTGCACACCTGCAAAGTTCTTCTTTGATATCCAGTAGTTTCGTTTTCAACATCCCCTAATTGAATATTTTTGTAATTCTTACAAATCATCAATGTAGAGCCATTGGCTTGTTTCACTCCATTAGACGTAAGTTCATTGTAGTTATAAGAGCGAATATACTCCATAACCCTTCTACGAATTTTTGCCTTTTCGGAGGAGAGGTTTTTACGACTTTGCACTTCGTCTAAAACAGCTCTCGGAATTACAACAACATTGTCGTTTCCAAACATTTGAGTGCTATTTTCAGATGACAAAAGTGCATTTGGCCGCAAAACAAACATTTTGGTCATAGTTTTCTTGACCTCCTTATTTTATTTAAAAGCTTCAGATTTCTAAAAAAACAGAATATCTAAAAACCTTTATTGCCAATATTTTATACCATATTCCAATATTAGTCAAGCTATTATGTAGTTTTTTTTAATGACTTGTATATTCAAAAAAATAAACTATCTTTTATTTATAAAAGAAATGGCACAGATGCTTTTATACATCCATGCCATTCTGAGGTTATGCCAGAAAAACTTTATATTCCTCTGGTACATTACTTTCTGTGCCACAATAATATACTACGGCACATTTTAATTTAGTAATTTTAGCAATTACAATATACTTGTTTTGCCGTATTACTAAAAAGTCCTGCGAATATGCTTTTTTGTTTTGGTCTTTCCTCTTTACTCCATTTTTTGAAAAAACTGAAATATCGGGAAATTCATTAAGGTTTAACGATACGGATTCTTGAGTCATTTGATCTAATATGATTTCATCTCCAATCTTCAATTCATCTTGGTTTTGAGACACCATATCTGCAATTGATTTTAATATAGATGACTTTGATGCATTTGTATACTTATAGAGTATAATATTTATTTGACACAATTTGCCAAATAAGTAACAGCCATAGTCAAATGTATATACATCCCTAACCGTATTTTCCTGGTAAAACAAACAAATGTTGTAATCTTGGTCCTTCGTAGTTTTATTTGAAAACCTAATTTCACCATAATATGCTATTAGATTAAGCAAATAACCACCATTGATTTCATTAAGTTGAATATCTGATATTAAAATTTTCTCATAATCTCTTAATACATTATCCATCTCAACTGGTTTTATTGCCATCATGCAAGAATCTACTCCTACAATTCCAGTACCGCAACACGGATTCGGAAATTTTTCCAAAAATAAATCTGGAATTACAACATCGACTTGATATAATTTACACCAAGCAATGTTTTTCGCCTTACCAGAAATTAGTGTGTAGTCATTCTTTTTACACAATTCTGCCAACTGTTCTTCATTTGTTTTTTCTTCATTTATTAAAAAATGAAATTTTCCATCAAGATCCAAAGCAAAAAATTTCAACAGCTCTCTTGCAAGTACAAATTCCTCCTTGTTTGTATCTAATTCAACTATATCATTTGCATAGATACAAAATTTTGGAACTATTCCTTTATCAAATAATTTCTCTAGAATACTTAAAAACTGAGAACAATCCAATTCCAACAAACTTGAGTCAAATACATATTTCTGTACTTTTCTGCATTTGTTCAAATTTGAATAATAAATCGTTTTAAAATCACTCGGTCGAGTTACTTCAAACTTATTGCTAGAGCACTTTTTAGCTGTTTCAGTCCTACTTTCATCTAACCAATTACTTGATGTTGCTCTTAAAACAGGTCCAATTCCAGATGATGGATCTTCCCATTTCATGAGCTCAAAACACCCTCTTCGTTTCAGCACATTGCTGTCTGTCAACGGATTTACTGCTTCTGAATTAAATTTTGTTTTTCTTCCATCAACAATAAATTCATGTAGCGTTTTGTCCGTATCATACTTCTGTAAGCATTTTTTTACTGAATTTCTTTCAATACCGGTAATTCTCGATATTTCGGAAATAGTAATTTTCCGTGCTTTATTGGCAAGTATTACTGTTTGAATTTTTTCGAAATTATTCAAAAAAATCCCTCCTTCAATATAAAAAATATCCTATTTATTATACCAATTTATATTATTTATGTCAATCATTACCTAAAAATAAACGTAAATTGTAAAATTATTCACAATTTACGTCTATTTATCAATAAATTTTTATTTACTAATATTTTATAAATTATCATTTTCATAATTGCTACACATAGACTCATCTGGAGTTTGTGTATTGCAATTTACAGTTGGTGTTACTGTAATTTGTTTTAGTAAACACTCTTGATTATTTAAATTATTAAATTTACATGTTTCTACTGTACAATTAATTTTTTGCTTATCCATAAAAATCACATTCCTTATATAATATTATTTAGGTTTTTGTGGATTTACCTATAAACCTCTGCATATGTTTTATGCTCTATTTTATTTTTTCCTTTAAATGATATTATTATACATAAAATCGAGCTGAGTTATATTCAAAATTTATAGTTATAAAATTTTAAATAAAAATTTTCATTCTAAATATACAACTTGAATTTAAACCTCGAGCTTAATCTTTTTCAAACTATATCTTCAAAAATAAAACAGATAAATTAATTTTACTTAATTTACCTGTTTTATTTTTAATTTTTACTTACAATAGTACCTTCTTTACTATCTTTTACTAAATATCCTTTTGATGTTAATTCATCTCTTAATTTATCTGATTCTGCCCAATTTTTATTTGCTCTTGCTTCATTTCTTTTATTTACTAATTCTTGTATTTCTTGTGGTAATACAATTTCTTCTTTTTTATATTCTTTCAAATTAAATCCTAAAACTTCATCAAATTTTAAAATTAAATTTGCTAATTTTTTAGATTTTACTGGATTTTTTATTACATCCCATACAACACTCATTGCTACTGGCATATTTAAATCATCATTTATTGCTTGCAAAAACTTTTGCTCATATTGTGATATTTGTTCATTATCTATATCTTCTGTTCCTTCTAAATGTTTTAAATATCCATCTCTTAAACGAGCTAATGCTATTTTTGCTGAATCCATTGCTTCAAATGTAAAATTTATTTTCTTTCTGTAATGTGATGAAAAGTTAAACATTCTATATATATATGGCTCATATCCTCTTTCTTTTAAATCATCTAATGTATATAAATTACCTAAACTTTTTGACATTTTTCCGCCATTTACTTGCAAGAATTCTACATGCATCCAATAATGTGCAGGAATTTTACCACAAAATCCTTTTCCTTGTGCTATTTCATTTTCGTGATGAACTGGTATATGGTCTACTCCTCCTGTATGTATGTCAAATTCTTCGCCTAAATATTTATGACCCATTGCAGAGCACTCTAAATGCCATCCTGGATAACATTTGCCCCAGAATGAATCCCATTTCATTAAATGATTTTCTGGTGCCTTTATCCATAGTGCAAAATCATTTGGATGTTTTTTATTTGGATCTACATCAATCCTTGCTTCTGTGTCTTTTTCATCTACATCTTTATTTGATAATACACCATATTTGTCTAGCTTTGATGTATCAAAATATATAGTGTCTTCTGTTTCGTATGTATACCCATTTGCAATTATTTGTTTTACATATTCTTCCATACATTTTATATGCTCTGTTGCTCTTGCTATTACTTCTGGCATATCAATATTTAATTTTCCCATATCACCTAAGAATATTTTTGTATAATAATCTGCTATTTCAAATGGATCTTTGTGCTCTAATCTTGCTGCTTTCATCATTTTATCTTCACCTTCGTCTGCATCTGAAACAAGGTGTCCTACATCTGTTATATTCATTACATGCTTTAATGAATATCCATTATATTTTAATACTCTTCTTAAATTATCCATAAATAAGTATGCTCTTAAATTTCCTATATGAGCAAAACTATATACTGTAGGTCCGCAAGAATATAGACAGACTTTGTCCTCATGTATTGGTTTAAATTCTTCTTTTTTCTTTGATAATGTGTTGTAAACATTTAATTTCATATTCTTTACCTCCTACTTTTATTATATTGCTTATTATACAATATTGATTTTTAAATTACAAGATATTTAATTTTAAACTATTTTTCCTCCACCAAGTACTATATCATCTATATAAAATACGGCTGATTGTCCTGGTGTTAATGCCCTTTGTGGCGCTTTAAATGTTACTTTTATTGTGTCTTCATCTTGTTGTATTATTGTTGCTTTTGCAACTTTTGATGAATATCTTGTTTTTACATCTACATCTAGCTCTTTTTCTATTTTGTCTACTAATAATAAGTTTATATCTTTTACTATTAGCTCCTTTTTGTATAACTCTGATTCTTCACCTACAATTACTTCATTTTTTAGTGGATTAAATCCTAGAACAAATAATGGTGCTTTATATGATATTCCAAGTCCTTTTCTTTGACCTATTGTATAATTGTATAATCCTGTATGCTTTCCTAATACTTCACCTTTTGAGTTAACTATTTTTCCTTTTTTAGGTTTTATATTAGAATTTGTTTCTAGAAATTTTTTGTAATTTCCATCTGGTATAAAACATATATCTTCGCTATCTGGTTTATTTGCAACTTTTAAATCATGCGCCCTTGCTATAGCTCTTATTTCGTCTTTTGATTCAAAATCGCTTAGTGGAAATAATACATGTTCTATTAAATCTTTTGGTATATTCCATAGTACATAACTTTGATCTTTTTTCCCAGCTTTTGATTTTTTTAATACCCATCTTTGATATTTTTCACTATATTCTGTTTTTGCATAATGTCCTGTTGCTATGTAGTTACAACCTAGCTCTTTTGCTTTTTCGTACATAAAACCAAATTTTAAGTATTTGTTGCATTCAATACATGGGTTAGGTGTTTTGCAGTTTGCATAACAATTTATAAAATCATCTATTACATGCTTTTTGAACTCGTTTTTATAATCATATGTGAAGTGTGGAATTCCTATGGAATTACATACATTTTTAGCGTCTATATATGTGTTTATATTACAACAACTACTTCCTGCAAATAGCTCTAGTGTTGTTCCTATAACTTCATAACCTTTTTCTTTTAATAAAAGTGCTGATACACTACTGTCTACTCCTCCACTCATTCCAAGGAGTACCTTTTTATTTTCCATAGTTTTAATCCTTTCAATTTATTTTTCTTCATTTTCTTTTTTGTTTAATATATCTTCTATTGTATGCCAAGCTAATAGTGCACATTTTACTCTTGCTGGCATATGTGATACATTTTTAAAAGCTATTGCATCTTCTAATTTTTTTAGCTCTTGCTCATCTGTTGTTTCTCTTTTTATCATTTCTATAAATGTTTTTATTATTTCTTTGGCTTGTTCTATTGTTTTACCTTTTAACGTATCTATCATTATGGATGTTGAAGCTTGTGATATTGCACATCCATGTCCTGTAAATGCCATATCTTCTATTATATCGCCATTTAGTTTTAGCTCTATACTTATTTCATCTCCACAGTTTGGATTATGTCCTATTTCGCAAAAATCCGCTTCTGGTAGCTTTTTCTTGTTATAGGAATTCATACTATGTTCCATTATTAAATCATTGTATACATCTGTTAAATCTTCCATTTTAAAATCCTTTCATCATTGACAAAAAATATATATGTGTGTATAATAATTATAGGAAATGAAACACACAGAAATGAGTGTTACCATATTTTTAGGTAAAACACCACATTGCCTGGGAAAGCAAAATGTGGTGTCATTTTTTATTTATTCTTATTAGATATTACTAATAGTAATATACTTAATAAGGTTATGTTTAGAATTATTGATATGTATGCTATTATTATAATTAGTAATATATTCATAAACATCACCTCCTATCTCTCAATTTAATTGAGGAGTTGGAGGTAACATGCACATCTGCTTTATTCATTTCCTATGTTTTTTAGTATATTATATTTTTCTTTGAATTTCAATAGTTTTGGCGAATATTTATTCGCCTTTTTATATTTTACTGCTTTAATTATAGCTTTTTCGAAAACATCTTATTTTATAATATATTTTTTGAACATATCATATGCTTTAATTAGAGCTTTTACTAAATTGTCTACATCTTCTTGAGTATTGTATATATAAAAACTTGCTCTACATGTTGAATCAAATCCTAAGTATCTTAGTAATGGTTGAGCACAATGATTTCCTGACCTTACACATACACCTTCTGAATCTAATATACTTGCTACATCATGTGGATGTACTCCTTTTATATTAAAAGATATTACTGATGAGTGATTGCTTTCATTTGGTGTCATGTATATATCCAAAAATTCTAATTTACTTAGCTCAGATCTCGCATATTTTACAAGTTTTGTTTCAATTTGCTCTATGCTTTCATATCCTAGATTTTCAATATAATCTATTGCTGCTCCTAGTCCTATTACCCCTTCTACATTTTGAGTTCCTGCTTCAAATTTGTTTGGTAATGGTGCATATGTTGTTTCTTGTTCATATACATATTCTATCATATCTCCACCCATTATGAATGGATTCATTTGATTTAGTATTTCTCTTTTTCCATATAATACACCTATTCCTAATGGTGCTAACATTTTGTGTCCTGAGAATACTAAAAAGTCTGCATTTAAATCTTGTACATCTATCTTCATATGAGGTATACTTTGTGATGCATCTACTATTACTATTGCTCCCTTTTTGTGTGCATATTTTATTATTTCTTTTACATTATTAATTGTTCCTAATACATTTGAAACATGAGTTATTCCCACTATTTTAGTATTTTCTGTTATTTTAGATTCAATTTCTTCTTTACTTATTTCATACTCATTATTTATATACATGTATTTTAAATTACTTCCTGTTTTTTTAGTAACATATTGCCATGGTACTAAATTTGAATGATGTTCCATTATTGATAAAACAACATCGTCTCCATTTTTAAGGTTATCTAATCCATATGAATATGCTATTAAATTTAAACTTTCACTTGCATTTTTTGAAAAAATAATTTCTTCTGGATGTTTTGCATTTATGAATTTTGCTATTTTGGCTCTTGTAGACTCATAAATTTCTGTTGCTTCAATGCTTAGTGAATATGCGCCTCTGTGTGGATTTGCATTATGATTTTTATAGAATTCATTTATGGCATCTATTACTTGTGTTGGCTTCTGTGTCGTTGCTCCACTGTCTAAATATGAAATTTTTTTATTTGCAAAGATTGGAAAATCTTTTTTTATTGTTTGTGAATCTTTCATCATAGTCACACACTATCTCCTTTTTTTAATCTAGTTTTGTATTTATTTCATCTAAAATTTCTTGTTTTAAATTTTCATCTTTTATGTTTTCTAGTATTTTATTAAATTTTGCTCTTACCATTAGTTTCATTGCTTCTTTGAAGTTGAAGCCTCTGCTCATTATATAGAATAGCTCTTTTTCTCCTACTTTTCCGGCTGAACTGCTGTGGTTTCCTTCTACATCTTCTTCAGAGCATAGTAACATTGGTAATGCTATTGATTTTGCTTTGTTTGATAATAGCATACATTCTTCGTTTTCGTTTCCTGTTGCTTTTTTACATCCTTTTTTGAAGTCTATTGTTCCTTTGAAATGTTTTTTTGCTTGATTTTTTAGTGCTCCTTGTACATTTATATCAATATTAGATTTCTTTCCTCTTAGCTCTGCTATATAATTTATATCTATTAGTTGATTATCTTTTCCTAGATATATTGATTCTAGCTTATTGTCTGATAAATCTCCTATTAAATTTGAATAGTAGTTTGTTATACTGTTTTTTCCTCCCAAATCAATTATTGTTGCTTTTATTTTTGATGATTCTTCAAGCTCTGCATCAATACTTAAAAAGTTGTTTGAGGTTTCACTTAGTAAATTAACAATAATTACATTTATGTTTGAATTGTTTTTTGCTATAATTTTTATTATTCCATTATGGAAAGATTCTATATTTTTATCTGATTTATATTTAATTACAATTGTTGCTTTTGAATTTTCATTTGCTAATATTTTCACATTATCTATTAAATTTAAATTGTCACTACTTAAAATATTATCTATATTTATATTTTTTTCGTCACTGCCATCTATTTCAATATTAATATTTTTATTTGCTTTTTCTAGTACTTGATTTGTAAAAAAGTCACCTAATCCATAAGTTATATCGTATTTTTCAATATTAGAGCTTAATTTAATGTTTGAATTATTTTGTACTATTGTAGTTCCTTTAAATTCTTTTAAATTTTCTGGTATTTGTATATCTTCTAATTTAACATTATTAATATTAAAATTTCTTGATGTTCTAACAGGTGTTTCGTTTATTTTTAAAATACTCATTTTTATTCCTTTCATTTTATCAATATTTTTATTTATCCTATTGCACCCTCTAATTCCATATTTATTAAATTGTTCATTTCTACAGCATATTCTATTGGTAATTCTTTTGATATTGGATATGCAAAACCTCTTACTATCATTGCTTTTGCATCCTCCTCTGATAATCCTCTACTCATTAAATAAAATATTGTTTTATCACTTATTTTACCAATTTTAGCTTCGTGTGAAAATTCAACTTCATCTGTTCTTATATCATTTGTTGGTATTGTGTCTGATACTGAAATATCATCTAACATCAATGATTCACATGATACTGATGATTTTGAATTTTCTGCGTTTTCATTAATACGAACTAAAGATCTATATGTGCACTTTCCACCGTTTTTAGATATAGATTTTGAATCAATAACACTTGATGTATTTTTGGCATTATGAACAACCTTAAATCCAGTATCTAGGTTTTGTCCTTTTCCGGCAAAAGATATTCCTGTATATTCTGTTTTTGCTCCTTCTCCGTTTAATATACTCATTGGATAAAGCATAGATATTTTAGATCCAAAAGAACCTGTAACCCAATCTACTTGTGCATTTTTTCCTACTAATGCTTTTTTTGTATTCAAATTTAACATATTTTTTGACCAGTTTTCTATTGTTGAATATCTTAAATATGCATTATCTTTTACAAATAGCTCTACACATCCAGCATGTAGATTTACTTTATTATATTTTGGTGCACTACATCCTTCAATAAAATGTAAACTTGCTCCTTCATCAACAATTATCAGTGTATGCTCAAATTGTCCTGATTCTGGTGAATTTAATCTAAAATATGATTGTAATGGTATATCAACTTTTACTCCTTTTGGAACATATACAAATGAACCTCCAGACCAAACAGCTCCATGTAATGCAACAAATTTATGGTCTGAAACTGGTACACATTTCATAAAATGTTCTTTTACTAAATCTGGATATTCTCTTACTGCAGTTTCCATATCTGTATATATAACACCTTGTTTTATTAGGTCTTCTTTCATACTATGATATACAACTTCTGAATCATATTGTGCTCCAACACCAGCTAAAGAAGTTTTTTCTGCTGCTGGAATTCCTAATTTATCAAATGTATTTCTTATATCTTCTGGTACATCATCCCACGAATCATTTAATTTTGTTTTTGGCTTAACATATGTTGCTATTTCATCCATGTTTAATTCTGAAATATCTGGTCCCCATGTTGGTAGCTCTAACTTATTGTATGTTTCTAATGCTTTTAATCTAAATTCTCTCATCCATTCCGGGTCGTTTTTTTGTTTAGATATTTCTTCGATGATTTTTTTTGTTAAACCTTTTTTTATTTTAAAATCATACTCGTCTTTATTTTTTACATCATATATATTTCTGTTAATCTCATCTATATTTGTTTTGCTCATTATAATTTCCTTTCAAAAATTTGTAATTTAAAGATAGCCGTTCCGAAGATATTATATTATGAAAAAATTCCATTCCTTACTGGTACGCCTTTTCTTGACTAGTGTGAATTACTATGTACCCCCGCTAATTGTTGTACTAATTTTATAGTGCTCTACAGCTTCCAAACTGCGCGTCATGGAATTTTTTCATAATATAATATCTTCTTCACTTCTCTGCATATTGTTGTGTTTTATTTTTTATCTTTTTTTAATTTTTCATTTTTTTGTATTTACTGTATCCGTTCTCTTCTATTTCTGTTGCTAGCTCTTGTGTTCCTGTTGCTACTATTTTTCCGTCAACTAAAACGTGAACATAGTCAACTTTTAGACTGTGTAAAATTTTATTGTTGTGTGTGATTATTAATACTGCGTTTTCGTCGTTTTTGAACATTTCTATTCCTTTTGATACTGTTTTTATTGCATCAACATCTAGTCCTGAATCTGTTTCATCTAATATTGCAAGTTTTGGATTTAATACTAGCATTTGTAATATTTCGTTTTTCTTTTTTTCTCCTCCTGAGAAACCTACATTTAGACTTCTTTCCATGTTTTTAGGATTCATATTTAAGTCTTCCATATATTTTTTTAGTTCGTCTTTGAATTCAAATATTTTTACTGGTTTTCCTGTTGCTTTATTTTTTGCATATTTTAAAAAGTTTGTAACTGAAATTCCTGGTATTTCTTCTGGTAATTGGAATGACATAAATATTCCTTTTCTTGCTATTTCGTCTGTTTTTGAGTTTGTTATATCTTCTCCATCAAATTCAATATTTCCTTTTACTTTTTTGTATTCTGGATTGTTTAATATTGCATTTGCTGTTGTTGTTTTTCCTGACCCATTTGGCCCCATTATTACGTGTATTTCGCCTTTATTTATTTTTAAGTTTATTCCTTTTAATATTTCTTTTTCTTCTGCATTTACGTGTAAATCTGTGATTTTTAATAATTCTTTACTCATAATAGATTCCTTTCTTTTTTGTAATTAACGGTTTAATGTCTGCCGTTTTAAAATATTATTTTAATTATTTACAATTTTTTCATTTTTATTTACTTTTCTTCTAGCACATGCTCTGCATTTTTCTTTATTTATATCATAACCACAATCTAAATTTGTAAGCCCTAAAACTTTATGAACATATTTTGCTAAATGGTTTAGTGTATTATCTGTTATGGATTGTTTTATTTGTTCTGCTTGTTGCTGTGCTTCTTTTGAATTTATATTTAATACATCTTTTAGAAATATATAAACAATATCATATGCTTCAAGTATTTTTTTTGCAAGATTTTCGCCTTCGTCTGTTAGCTCTATCGTTCCATATGTTTCATAATTTATTAAATTATTATCTTTTAAATTATGAATTGCTTTGTTAACACTTGCTTTTGTGCAATTCATTTTAGTTGCAATATCTGTTACTCGTATATTTCCATTTTGCTGTTTTAAAATATACATTGTTTTTAGATATTCTTCTGCAGATTTTGATATCATAATTTATTCCTTTCACATACATAATATATTTTGTTTGTTAACTTTGGCTAACATTATAATATGATACAAAATGTTTGTCAAGGCTAACACTTTCTTTTTTTATTAATTCAATACGTTTTTTCAGTCAAAATAGTATTTTTTTAAATCTTTATATCTCCATATTTGCAAAGCTTGACTTTTTTATGTGAATTTGATAACATATTATTATTCCGCTTTGGAATGTATTTTAGTCCATATTAGGAGGGATTTACTTATGGACATCAAAAAAGTCGCGCTCGCACTTTTCTGTACAATTTCACTTGTTGGATGCACAGAAAGCCGGCAACAGGTTGATAGCTCAAAAAATTATGATAATTTTTCTGAGCTTGTTACCAAACCATCCGAATCAAGTAATAGTACTTCGTCAACAATAGAAAAGAATTATAAAGTTTACTCTTCTGTTATTGACAACAGCAAATATGGTGCTGGTAATACTTGGACTGTTACTAATATTTCTGAAAAAGATGTAGTATACTTTATCTTACCAAACGATACAGCTGCTGCATCTCCAGACATTGTTGGAGCAAACATTTCATATGAATATACCGATAAATTCGGAAACAGTTCTATGATTGTTACTTCTCATTCTACAAGTGACGAAGCTTCGTTTTTTGTCACAGATGGAATTTATTCACCTCCATCTGTAACGGAAATCTGGATTGACTCTGGAAATTCAAATGTTCAGAAAATTTGGTCTGCTGAATAGGCCATAAAAAAGTAACTAAAGTATAACACTTTAGTTACTTTTTGTTTATATTTATCGGTCTTTTAATAATTGATTTCTTACCTGTTCATTGTCTATATTTTCAAAAATTCTGTTTTCCTGTATATCATATAATCTGCTTCCAGGCTCTCTAAGTCTTTCTGGTTTCAGTTTATTTTTTTGTATCCATAATAAATGATTTATAAATGTATTTCTACTACTTCCTATTTTATTTAAATATTTTCTTTGCTTGCTTGTAATTGGATATAAAACTGCTGCAGTCATTCTTTTTCCCTTACTTAATACAATAAAGTCTTTTGCACCTTCGTACACAGGAATTATAGTTTGCCCTGTAATATTTTTTACAGCATTTATTAAATATTTTTTTTTGATATGCGTAAATAAAGCTGTATTTAATTGAGGTATATCAAATCCTAATAATATTTTTTCTTTATCTTTGTTTTCATCATCCATTACATATCCCCAATTTATTGTTTTATTTTTTTGATTAGTTAGCACAGTATATATTAATGAACTTAAAGAAAAATCTTTTATTGTATAAAAGAATCTTTTATAATTATATGTCATAATTACGTTTTTAAAATCTTTTTCCCAATCTCCATATTTATCATCATAAAATTTTTGATATTGTCCTAATTTTTTAACATCACACGTTAATATATCATCACCATATTGACCCTTTTCTTTCTTTAAACATCTTTGCATTATTACATCAGATAAGCCGTCATATTCAGCCATATTTTCTTTTATTTTTTCATTAGATAAATTAAAATCCTCGAAATTTAAATCTGAATTTTCATGTATTTTTTCAAACAAATTATTTTTATCCAATATAAATGTTGCCCTTAAAAATGCGGGTACAATTTTAGCAACACGATTTACATAGAATGTTGCTAAAGCAACGCCTGTCTCAGTTGGAAAATCCTCATTTGATAAGATTTTCTTTAGTTCATCTTTACTAATTGTAAGTCCATCTAATCCAATGGATTTTAATCTCCCATTATTTTTTTCATTATATTTTTCTAATAGACCAATATTATCTTGAAATTCTAATAGTTTTACTATTCTATTACTTAACAATTTTCTTAATTCTCTGGATTTGTTTAAATTGGCTCTATTTTTTATTAATTCAATTATTACTTTCTTATCATTTTCATTTTTTCTTGATTTTTCCAGTATATTATATACATTTTTTATTGTTGTATCATTTAATGAACCAAAAAATTCACTTAAAAATACCAATGCATCATTTTCTGAATTCGAACCATAAAATGGATCAACTAAATAATCATTTACATTTACTATTTCTTCAGATAACCTATTTTCTTTAAATTGCTTCATAAAGTTTTCTTTTGAAAGAAGTACATTAATATCTTTCTTACTTTTTTCTGGGACAGTTACAGAAAATATTAAATTCATATTATTTATCAATTTCTTATATATTCTCTCTGGATTTCTTTTTATATCTTTATAAAATTCACTTCTAGATTTTTTAGCTGATTCCTTAACTAATTTTCCAACATATACTTGAACAATATTAATATCTGCTTCATTCAATGTTTTTGTTTTAATTTTGCGTTGTACTTCTCTAAATTTTTCAGATTTTACATATTTAAATGTTGTTAAATTTTCTAAAATAGATGCAATAATAGCTTCTACATTTTCTGCTAAATTTTCAGTTGAATTGTTTCTAGCTTCTTTTAAAACTTCACTGTAATCTTTATGCTCTAATATAAATTCCCTTACAGATTCTTTTAAAACATCTTCATTTTTATTTAAATATTCTAATGTTCTTGGAACAAAGAAATCATTAAACGTAGGTTCTACTATATCATATCTTAAAAAATTTCCAATATAATTGGTCATATCTTCTTTCACTTGATCTATAGTGTTTCCATTTTTATAGGCTTCTTTTGCTCTTTTTATCATAAATTTTAGAGTATCAATTTGTATAGTTATATCATCATCAAGATATGTTTTCGAATCAATTTTGCTATATAAAAAATCTCTTTTTTCTAAATTATCTTGAAAAGCTCGAAAATCTATTTTCATATAACACCCCTCCATTATTTATGTTAACATGTTTATTTGGTCTTTGTCAATAATTTCCATAGAAAAAAGGAACAATGCCTGCCTAATCATTGTTCCTTTTTTTCTATTCTTCTTCAGATTCTTCGCCAAATGCCTCATCACTAGAAATCTCATCATCGGATGATGCATCCTTATCAGGCGAATCATTGTTAGACGAATCATTATCAATCCGCAACAAAATTGTAATCAACTTTGGTAATGCTACATTTGCAACAGGAATTACTATTGCAAATGCAACATATACGTTTCTAAATACTTCGTAATTTAGAAACAGTGTTGTTACAGCACTAATTACAGACATAATTAACGCTAAGTAGCACTGATAATTTTTCACAATCTTTCTCTTATCAAAATCGACATTTATGAATAGTGCCAGTGTACACGTAATTACAACTGCATAAACATCGGGGATTTTTATGCTTATCGTCCGATATATAGCAATTGAATTACTAATTGATATGATTATATCCTTTATTTGCTTTATTCGTACTGCTTTTGAATCGTTCTTATCTAAAGACTGGATAATTGATTCAAATGCCGCAACAAATATTGAGCTTATTAAAACTGTGGCATTTTCTTTTTGCCACCATTCGTCGCTTGACGCTATTTGCATTATTTCAGAAAACATCGTTACAGATGCTACTGAAATCACAGCAACAATTAACTCCCTTTTCATGTCTTTTTGGAAGTCAATAATGTTTGCTGTAACAGCAATAGCCACGACAATTGCTGTTACAATATGTGGTATATTAGGGAACCACATATGCATGGCATATGCATAGCATACGCTTGATAGAACGGCTTGAGTAAGATTTTTTACAAACCGTTTATTCATATTTACACTTCCTTTCTGGAATCCTAGAGGCAGAATTACTTTCGTAAACTAGGATGTTATGTGTTTATTATAACATATATTTTTTAGTTTGTAAATTTACAAAAAAAAGGGATAGCTTTTATGCCTACCCCCTTTTTTTTGTTTACTTCTTCTCAGAAGCTATCCTTTCTCCGAAGTACAAAACCCCGAAGTAGAATAAACCGGAGAAGAGTATTAAAAGTATTACTCTTAAACTGCGGTTATCAGCCATGTATCCTTTTTGGTCCATTATGAACCATGCCATTGTAGCTGAACCAGCAATTACAACACCAATTATTGCATCACCTTTCAAGAACCTTTCTCCTGCATATTGCAAGAATACTGAAAGTAAGACAATTACCAGCGTTATAGTGATAATACCCCACTCTGGAATTATCTTTGTCCAGCTAGCATCTGCTGCTGTACATAAGTATCTCCATGTGGTCATTGCTAAAACCCAGTCGAAAAAAACATTTATAAAAGATCTAGGTGTGTCTTTCCCTTCCATGTTCGATTTTGTATAGATTTTTGCAACTCCACATTCTATTGCAGCCATGACCACAATAGTTAATGTTAAAGTAAGCTCTGTCGGTTTTATATAATAAACCAAACATGCCGAAATTACAAGAATGGCAAAAATCAATAACATGAGTTTCTTCTTGTTTTTTTCCTCCTTTCCCAGGTTATCTACCACAAACAGCAATGTTGCTGTTATGGTTGGTACAATCATTAAGATAATCGTACCAAATGCAGCTAATTTTCCTGAAAAGAAACTAGCAGTTTCTACATATGGACGTAAAAATAACAATGTTACTAATACATCCAAGGCCATTTGGAATATTGCATATGCGAATTTCCGCATATACAGTCACCTCCTTAAATAAAATTAGTTTTAGCCTATTATTTATTATACATCATTTTATGTAAATTTGCAACTTTTATAAATTTTTTTTATTTTTTTGAAATAATTAATTTACATTATATATAATTTTTACAATATTTTTATTAGCTCTCCCATATTTCTGCCTTGAACCTTTGGTATTTCTATTATTTCAAATTTAGAAACCTTATCACCAAATTGTATTTCAATTATATCTCCTACTTTAACTTCATAACTTGGTTTTACTACTTTTCCATTTACAGAAACTCTACCATTATCAGCCGCTTCATTTGCAACCGTTCTTCTTTTTATTACTCTTGATACTTTCAAAAATTTATCTAATCTCATATTTTTCCTTCTTTCTTTTCATAAAACTAGTAAATGATATATTGTATTTAATATATCATTTACATATATACACCAATCATATTCAACTATATTTATAATCTTTTTGCAACTTCAAATAATACAATACTTCATAATTTATAACAGCAATATTTAAATCATAATTTCTTTTCCTAATGTAACCGAATAAATGTATTTTCTTGATACATTTTTTTGCAATGATTGTTCTAGTGCTTTTTGATATATCTCAAGTTGTTTGCTATACTTTTCAATTAATTTTTGCTCTTCACCATTATTAATTCTATCAGTTTTATAATCTACTAATATAATCTCACCTTTAGAATTTATATAATATAAATCTATTATTCCTTGTACTAGTATATTATCATTTGAACTATTTCCATATACATCTTGTGATTTTAAATTAATATAAAATGGTTGTTCTTTGTGTACCTCTTTTGCATTTTTTAGCTCTTGCCATAAATTAGATTTAGTATACTCATATAATTTAGTTATATTTATTGCATCTGATTCTTGTTTTGTTATTATGTCCCTGTTTACCAAATTTTGAACAAATTCTTTTATCTGCTCCATAGTATAATTTTTTGATTCATCTAATCTTTGGAAGCATAAATGCATTAAAGTTCCTTTTTGTGCACTTGATATTTTTTGCTCTTCATTTAAAAATTTAGGTTTTGCTATCTCTTGTTTAAATTCTTGTTTATTTGATAATTCTTCTAAACTAACTATTGCATCATCTTCATTTTCCAGCTCTTTTATTTTTGTTACTGAAGTTTTAGTAGGTGTTGCAATTGAATCTATATAACCATATACCCAAAATATTTGCTTTTTGAATTCTTCTAAATCTCCTTTTTTTACATTTCTTGCCCTTGAGTCAAGCTCTTTAAATATATCTTTTTCCTCGGACTTATCTGATTTTTTTTCAAATTGCTTTAGTAAATCTTTTTTCTTATGTATTTCAATGTCAATGTATTCTTTTGCCTTTTCTTTATCAGCCAAATATACCAATGTTATCCAATCCAAGTATGTTTTATATTTTTTCAAAACAGACTCATTTATTTTTGATTTTCCCTCTATTTTATATGTTTCTATTAAATCTTGCTTTTCATTAAAAGATTTTTCAACATCTTTGCTTATTCCAGTTATTATTAATTTCTCTTTTGCTCTTGTTAAAGCAACATATAAAACTCTCATTTCTTCTGATAAAGCTTCAACTTTAGATTGTATTTTTATTGCTTCTTTTGCTAATGTATTATATTCGATGCTTCTTTCAGTATTTATATATTTAGGACCAATTCCTATATCTTGATGCAACAATATATTTTTATTTAAATCTTGCATATTAAATTGTTTTCCAGTTCCACACAAAAACACTACTGGAAATTCCAATCCTTTACTTTTGTGAATACTCATTATTCTAATTACATTTTCGTTTTCACCAATAAGTTTAGCTGATGATAAATCACCACTGCTTGTATGTAACTTATCTATAAAACTTATAAAATTAAATAAACCTTTAAAACTTGCAGACTCATATTGCTTTGCTCTTTCAAATAACATTTTTAAATTTGCCTGACGTAATGCTCCATTTGGTAATAATGTTACATAATTATAAAATCCTGTATCTAAATAAATTTGCCAAATTAATTCATCTAATGCCATATACTTTTCTTGAGATTGCCATCTTTTTACATTCTCTAAAAATATATTTATTTTTGTTTTTAACCTATCGTCTCCATCATATTCTTTTAATGATTTATAAAATGGCTGATTTTTATTTTTTAATCTTATTTCAACTAAATCATTATCTGAAAAACCTCCAATAGTTGAACGTAACACTGTAACTAACGGTATATCTTGCATAGGATTATCAACCACTTTTAATACAGACATTATTGTTTGTATTTCTAATGATTCTAAATATTCTGAAGATACATCACTAAATACTGGAAATGATAATTTCGCTATTTCATTTTCATATATAGGTGCTGTTACAGATGTTGCCCTTAAAAGTACAACTATATCTTTATATGTGACATTTCTATACTCATTTGTTTTTTTATCAAACACCATATACCCACTATTTAAAAATGATTTAATTTTATTTGCTACAAATCTTGCTTCTAAAACAACATCTTCAATTCGCTCTGCTCCAGATGGTAGTTCATCATCTTCTTCTGAATCTTTAAATACATTTATTTCTTCATCTTTTAAATCAATTATATTTAATTCTGTTTTACCTGCATAATTTATTAAATCTGTTTCAGGATTTTTGTAATCTGCTCCTAAGTTTAAAAATTCAGTTTTATCATATAAAATATCACCTAGACTTTTACTCATTATATTTTCAAAAATCATATTTGTAACATCTAGTATATTTGATCTACTCCTGAAGTTTTTAAATAATTGTATTTTTTGACCATTACTTAAATCATTACCTTTTAACTTGTATTTTTCATACTTGTTTAAAAATAGCTCTGGCCTTGCTTGTCTAAATTTGTATATACTTTGTTTTACATCCCCAACCATAAATATGTTGTTTCCTTTTGAAACACTTGTTAAAATATATTCTTGTACTAAATTACTATCTTGGTATTCATCTATTGCTATTTCTACAAATTTTTCTTTGTATTTTTTTGCAATATCTGTTTCTATTATTTTTCCGTTTTCATTTTTTAATAAAATTTTTAGTGCAAAATGTTCAATATCATTAAAATCAACAATATTCTTTTCCTTTTTTCTTTCAGCAAATTTTTTTGAAAATTCTATTATTAAATTTTCTATTGCCTTTAGAATGCCATACATATTATATATATTTTCATTTGCTTCTGCTGAATCATATAATAATATTTTTGAAACTTCCTTATTGTAACTTTTTTTAATTCCATCTCTTGTTGATTTTGCAATATCTTTTAGCTCTAAAGTTACTTTTTTGTCTGTTGGCCATTTAGGCCATTCAATTTGATTTGCTTTTTCATATGCAGAATTCCATGAATTCAAATGTTCTTTTACATATTCTAGGTTAATTATATCTTCATTAATTACAAGTCTAAATTTTTCAAGCTCTTCAAATCTATTTAAGTCACGCTCTGTTTTCTTTAAACTTATTATATAATTTGATATATTTTCTTTTAAAGAATCCAATAATATTTTTCCCCATACTGTTTCAGAAAAGTCATTGTTTAATTTTTCTTTTAAATTAAACATTTCGACCTTTTCATTTAACCAATCCTCTGGAAACGGACTACTTTGTATATATTTATAAATATTTAATAAAAGCTCTTTTAATGGTTCATCATCTCTGTATGTTGTATATGTATTTATTAAATTCAAAAATTTCTTATCATTACTTACATATTTATCTTCGAAAATATCATCAATTACCTCTTGTTTAAGAAGCTCTACCTCTGTTGTATCGGCAACTCTAAAGTTGGCTGATGTATCAATTTCAAAAAAGTTGTTTCTTATTATATCTAAACAAAATGAATCTATTGTACATATACTTGCTTTATTTATTAAAATAATTTGTCTTTGTAAGTTTTTATTATCTGGAAATTCTTCCATCTTTTTATATATTGCTTCTAATATACGTTCACGCATTTCACTAGCAGCAGCATTTGTAAATGTTACCACCAAAATTTTATCTATATCTACATTTTCATTTATAACCTTATTTATAATTCTTTCTACCAAAACTGCAGTTTTACCACTACCTGCAGCTGCAGCAACTAATATGTTTGAACCTTTATCATAAATTGCATCTTGTTGCTCTTTTGTCCATTTTACATCAGCCATGGTATTTCCTCCTTTATCTTTTGCAGATATATGATATCATTATTACATAGTGATTTCAAGAAAAAAATTATAAATGGTAAAATTAAATTACCGTTTTTAGGAAAAAAAGACACATAATTAAAA
>OLGY01000089.1_pt1 | contig 78250 bp, 84 predicted proteins | sample 1605951 | NCBI WGS metagenome assembly OLGY01 (sample SAMN03283280) | human gut metagenome | biome: human-associated habitat; material: feces | host: Homo sapiens | place: Peru | collected 2012
CTAGATAGGGACACTGTGGTATTTTTTTCCGCACTTCAAACCGTCCCCATTGACACATAAAAAGGGTTGTCAAAAGGAACCGTCCCTACTGACAACCACCACTTAACAATGTTTATGATTATTTACTTATTAGATTCTTTGTTTCTCTTGCTATTACTAGCTCTTCGTTTGTTGGTATTACATATACTTTTATTTTTGAGTCTGGTGCTGATATTTCTATTTCTTCACCTTTTATTTTGTTCTTTTCTTCATCTAGTTTTACTCCTAAGAATTCTAGATTTTTACATATGCTGGCTCTTCTTCTAATTTGGTTTTCTCCGACACCTGCTGTAAATACTATTGTGTCTATTCCTCCCATTGATACTCCATATTTTGCTACATATTGTGCAATATTTAGGTCATATGCTTTTAATGCAAGTATTGCTCTTTCATTTCCTTCATCTGCAGCTGCTTCTACATCTCTTACATCTGCTGAAACACCTGACATTCCTAGTAAACCAGATTCTTTATTTAACATTAAATCCATTTTTTCTGGTGCAATATTATCTTTTTTCATTATGTATGTTACAACTGATGGATCTAAATCACCGCTTCTTGCACACATCATAATTCCACCAAGTGGAGTTAATCCCATACTTGTATCTACAGATTTTCCGCCTTCAACAGCACATATACTTGCACCTTGTCCAATATGACAAACTACAGTTTTTAATTCTTCTACAGGTTTTCCCATTACTTCTGCAACTCTTTTTGATACATAAGAATGAGATGTTCCGTGGAAACCATATTTACGTATTTTGTAATCTCTATAATAATGATAAGGAATTGGGTATAAAAATCTTTCTTCTGGTATTGTTTGATGGAATCCATTATCAAAAACAACTACATTTGGTTTATTTGGCATTAAGTTTCTACATGCTTCAATTCCCATAGCAGCTGCCATATTGTGAACAGGTGCTAATTCTGCACATTCACGAATTCCTGCTACTACATCGTCATCAACTAAAACTGGGTCTGCAAATTTTTCTCCACCATGAACAACTCTGTGACCTATTGCATTTATTTCATTTAAATCTTTTATTACAGCATAATCTGTTTTTGTTAATTGTTCAATTATAAATTCAAGAGCTTCTTTATGTGTTGGAGCTGCTTTTTCTGTAACATATTTTTCACCATTAACTTTATGTGTTATAAAAGATTTTTCAGTTCCTATTCTTTCATAATTTCCTTTTGCTATAACTTGCTCTGTTTCCATATTGATTAATTGATATTTTAGTGATGAACTACCACAATTTAAAACTAATATTTTCATATTTTTTCTTCCCTTCTAAAACTTATTTTTATTTGCATAATTCTTTTGTTCTTCTTGCAATAAGCAATTCTTCATTTGTTGGTACAACATGTATTTTTACTTTTGAAGTATCTGCAGAAATTTCTACTTCTTGATTTCTAATTTTATTTTTTTCATCATCAATTTCTACTCCTAAAAACTTCAAATAGTCACATATTTTCTTTCTTGATTCTGGACCTTTTTCACCTACTCCTGCAGTAAAAGTAAGCACATCTATTCCTCCCATTGAAACAGCATATTTAGCAACAAATTGCGCAACATTATATGCAAAATTTTCAAGAGCCATTTGTGCATTTTTATCACCATCTGCAGCTTCAGCCTCTATATCTCTAAAATCTACAGAAACTTCAGATATTCCGTATACTCCAGATTTTTTATTTAATATTTCATCCATTTCCTCTGGTGTATGATTTCTATATTTTGCAATATATGTAACAACAGATGGATCTAAATCACCAGATCTTGTTCCCATTGGAATTCCCCCCAGTGGAGTAAATCCCATACTTGTATCTACAGAAACTCCATTTTTTATTGCACATACACTAGCACCTTGTCCTAAATGACAATTAACTATTTTTAAATCTTTTATATCTTTATTCATAATTTCGGCAACTCTATTTGCTACATATTCATGTGATGTTCCATGAAAACCATATTTACGAATTTTATAGTCTTCATAATATTTATATGGTATTGGATATATGTAGCTTTCTGCTGGTATTGTTTGATGAAAAGATGTATCAAAAACTGCCACATTTGTTTTTCCTGGCATTACAGATTGACAAGCCTTAATTCCTAAAATTGCAGCTGGATTATGTAATGGCGCAAGCTCTATACATTCTTCTATTCCCTTCATTACCTCATCAGTTATAATAACAGGTTTTGTAAATTTTTCTCCTCCGTGGACAATTCTATGTCCTATTGCATTAATTTCATCTGGAGATTTTATTACACCATATACATTGCTTTGTAATTTCTTTAAAACAAATTTAATGGCTTTTTCGTGATTTGATACTGGCTTTTCAAATTTATGTTTTTCTCCTCCAACTTTGTGAGTTAAAAAAGAATTGTTTTGTCCTATTCTTTCAAAGTTTCCTTTTGCTAGGACTTGTTCATTGTTCATATCTATTAATTGATATTTTAGTGATGAACTTCCACTATTTAATACTAGTATTTTCATAATCATCTTCCCTCCATATTAATTTCGGTATTACCATTTGCTTTATCATTTCTTTGTTTCCAATTTTCCATATTTTCTTTTTCAGAAACTTTGTGAATATCAGTTTTTAAGTCATATGTATGTTTGGCTAAAAATGTAGTTAGTTCCCCACAAGCATTTTCTTCATAATTTTCGCATATTTCTGGGTTGCTTGATAAGGAATCTAGATATTTTTTTAATGGTATTTTTGCTCTCATTTCATTCATTTTTGCTAAATACTCTGATTTATCTTTTCTATCAATCATAAACATTTTATCTCTTTGGGCAAGCAACATATTCATAAGATTTCTACCTGTTCTTCCGTTTGAGTCTCTAAATGGATGTATTGATATATACCTAAAATGTAACATTCCTGCTTTTTTTATGTATTCTTCATCAGACAAATTTTGCTCTTTCTCAGATAAATTTACAATACTTTTACATAAATATCCCATAGACTCTTTAATATTATTTCCATTTTTATGTAATAATACATCTTTCTTTCCCAAGCCTACATTAACAGTTCTATAACCATCTTCGTCAACTTTATATGTCATATCATTTAACTTTTGTTCATTATATAAGTAATATCCCTTTTGTAATATTTCTTCAATTTCTTCTGGATTCTTTCCTTTTAAATCTATAGAGCTCATATATACTTCTGCAGAAACATCTGATAATATTGTGTTTAATTTTGATAAGCTTTCATTACATTCGTAAAAATTATTTCTAGAAGATGTATTTATCATGTTTAATGCATTTTCAAATTCATCTCTATTATTTTTAAATATGTTATTTTTTGAATAAACTTGTAATGCCTTTGATTGAATCAAGGCCTTTTGTAATTCATTATCATCTAATTTTAAAATATTACTTAAATAATATTCTGAAACAACCTTGCCATCCATTCCTTCTGGAATATTTGAAGAAATTATTTTTTCTAATCTTTCTTTTAGTTTCTTTGGAACTTGTAAACCTCCAGGAACTTTGTTAATACTACTTTGATTCTTTTTTAGGTATTTATAATATGGTTTCAGTATTTTCTTACTTATTTTATTTTGAATTTTATTATTTCCATCTATTATATTTTTTTCTATAAAATTTAGCTCTGGAAAATCGTATGAAAATTTTACTATTCCATCATTTGAAATTGTTCTATTTATATTTAACGCTAGTCCATTTACTTTTTTTTGTCCTAAAACTTCAGATATTTGAGAACTTGTTAGTTTTGGATTAGAGCTAAACAGGCTTTTTATAATTTCCCTTAAATCATCTTGCATTATATCTTTTTCTCCGCGAAACTAATAACTTTGTTTCCCACTCTGGCCCATCTCCTAGTACATAAGTTGGTTTTAATTCATTAACAATTAATTCTATTAAATTATTAATACCAATATTATTATCTAATTCAAGTTCAGAAAATCCGCTTTTTGATGATAATTTACTTTTTATCATTTGTCCAATGCTATTCATATTTTCTCCTACAAATTTTTATTGTTCTTGTGCTTGAACTGCAGTTATTGCAATTACACCTACTATATCATCGCTTGAGCATCCTCTTGATAAATCATTTACAGGTTTTGCAATTCCTTGACATAAAGGACCATATGCTTCTGCTTTTGCTAATCTTTGAACTAACTTATATCCTATATTTCCTGCATCTAAGTCTGGGAATATTAAAGTATTTGCTTGTCCAGCTACAGGACTTCCAGGTGCCTTTGATTCTGCTATTTCTGGTATTATAGCTGCATCTAATTGTAGCTCTCCATCACATATTAAATCTGGTGCTTTTTCTTTTAATATGCTTGTTGCTTCTACAACTTTTTCTGTAAGTGGTGATGTTGCACTTCCATATGTTGAATATGAAAGCATTGCTACTTTTGCTTTTTTACCAACTAATTGTTCAAAACTTTTACTTGATGAAATTGCAATTTCTGATAAGCTATCTGCATCTGGATATTCATTAAGTCCACTATCTGAAAATATAAAAGTTCCATTTTCTCCATATTCACAATTTGGAACACACATAACAAAAAATGCAGAAACTAATTTTGTTCCAGGTGCTGTTTTTAAAATTTGAAGTGCTGGTCTTAATGTATTTGCAGTTGAATGACAAGCTCCAGAAACTAGTCCGTCAGCATACCCTAATTTAACCATCATCATACCAAAGTAAGTTTCATCTTTTAATATTTCTTCTGCTTTTTCTAATGTCATACCTTTTGCTTTTCTAAGTTCATAAAACTCATTAGCAAATTTTTCAAATCTTGCATCTTCAACAGGATTAATAATTTTTACACCATCTATGTTAATATTATGTTCCTTAGCCATATTTAAAATTTCGTCTTTATTACCAAGAACAATAACATCTGCAAATTGTTCTTTTCTAACCTTTTCAACAGCCTCAATTGTTCTAATGTCATTTCCTTCAGGTAACACAATTGTTTTTATATCCTTTTTAGCTCTTATTTTAATACTATCAATAAAACTCATCAAAAAATCCTCACTTTCTTATTTTACCACTACTCCTAATAGTTTTGATAATTCAACTGCTTGCATTTCATTTACAATTAAACCTTTTATATAGTCTTGAGAAATCGCTACCCCTGTTATATCACAATTTGAAACATCTATTCCATTTAAATTTGTTCTGCATAATTGTGATGCTATTAAATTTGTTTTATCAAATTCTACATCTTTAAATATTACCTCTTGTATTACAGAATTTGATAATTTTGATTCTGAAAAACATACTTCTTTATATGTTCCAAGTGACATATTTGCATATGACACATTTGTATTATCTATTAATATATTGTACATATTTACATTACAAAGGTTTGATCCTACTAATTTACAATTTCTAAAAGTTACTCTCACAAAATTGCATTCATAAAACATTGTATTTGAAAAGTCACAATTTTCGAATAAAACATCTGTAAAATATACCTTTTCAAATTTGCTATTTAAGCATATACAATCCTTAAATTCGCATGAACTAAACTCCATTTTGTCTGTTTCGACATTTGCTTCATAACATTTGTTAAAAAAGCAACAAGCAACATCCATATCTCTTATTTTTGCCTCTCTTATTACTCCTTTTATTGTGTTACACTCTGTAATTCCATCTAAGTTTGGTTTCATTATTTCCATTTTGCAATTCCTCTTCTTTCTTATGTATTAATTTAGTGCATATAATTATTTAAAATTTCAAAATTTCTTTTAGTTCATTTTGAACATTCTCTAATGGTTTGCTATTTTCAATATTATATACATGAATATTTGGGTATTTTTGTTTAATTTCTTCTGACATTTGTAAATATACTCGTTGTTGATTTACACTGCTTTTAGCACTGAATTTTGCATACGCTGGCTCTACTTTTCCATCACGTTTTAGTCTTTCTTCAAATAGATTTTCATCTTTTAAATATAATGTAATATAGTAGATTTCAAAATCCATTTTACTAAAATCATCTAACAATTTATTATATACTTCTGTAAATGAATAATCTTTAAATCCTAGTCTGCAGTAGTTTTCTTCTGAAAAAAAAGTTCTGTCAAATAATAAATTTATGTTTAGGTTCTCCATTTTTTTTATGTATTCGTTTAAGTCTTCGTACATTTTTTTAGATTTTTGTAGTCCTGCTTTTGTACTATCACTTATTCCGCTTAGTCTGTATAAATTTGTATGTTTGACACTATTTCTTAAATAATCTGTAATTGTAGTTTTTCCTGCTCCTTGAGCTCCTTCTATTACTATGATTTTTGAATTTGCCATCTTGTTTTTCCTCCGTTTTTGAATACATGAGATTTTATTATTTTTTCATTGCATTTTTTATGTATTCTATTTCTTCCTCTTTTTCAAGTCTTACAAATAAAGGCTCTCCTTTTGATATTACTTTTGTTTCTGGCTTTATTTGATTGTTGTTATTTAATGTTTCCCATTCTTTATCTTGCTCTGTTAAACCTAATTGAACTAGCATTTTATTTGATGTTTCTGGCATTATTGGTGTTATTAATATTGCTATTTTTCTTAAGTTTTCTGCTAAGTGGAACATTACTGATTTTAGTTTTTCTTTTTCTTGTTCATTTTCTGATTTTGATAATGTCCATGGTGCTGTTTCATCTATATATTTGTTTGTTCTTGCTATTATTGCCCATATGTCTGATATTGCATTACTTACATGATATGTATCCATATTATTTTCTACTTTTTCAATTTGACTTTTTGTAAATTCTTCTAGTGAATCATCAAATTCTGTTCTTTCTTTGATTTCTGTTGGTATTGTTCCATCAAAATATTTGTTCATCATTCCTATTGTTCTGTTTAATAGATTTCCTAGATCATTTGCTAAATCTGAATTAAATCTTTCTACAAAATCTTCTGGTGTAAACATTGAATCTTGTGCAAAGCTCATTAATTTTAATAGATAATATTTTGTTGCATCTAGTCCATATCTTTCTATTAATGTTTCTGGATATATTACATTTCCTACAGATTTTGACATTTTTCCATCTTTCATTACAATCCAGCTATGTGCATATATTTGTTTTGGAAGCTCTAGCCCTAATGCGTGTAAGAAAATTGGCCAATATATTCCGTGAAATCTTATTATTTCTTTTCCTACTATGTGTAGGTCTGCTGGCCAATATTTTTTGAATAAAGAATCATCATCTGACATATAGCCTAATGCTGTAATATAGTTTGTTAGAGCATCTAACCATACATATAATACATGTTTTGGATCATTTGGCATTGGAATTCCCCAATCAAATGTTGTACGACTTATACATAAATCTTCAAGTCCTGGATTTATAAAATTATTAAATATTTCATTTTTTCTTGATTCTGGCTCTATAAAATGTGGATTTTCTTTGTAAAATTCTTTTAACCAACTTTCATATTTTTTCATGTTGAAGAAATATGATTCTTCTTGCATTTTTGTTACTGGTCTGCCGCAATCTGGACATTTTCCGTCTACTAATTGAGTTTCTGTGAAATAATTTTCACAAGGCATACAGTACCAACCTTCATATGTTCCTTTGTAAATGTCACCATTTTCTAGGAATTTTTCTACTATTTTTTGTACTGCTTTAACATGTCTTTCATCTGTTGTTCTTATAAAATCATTATATCCAATATCCATTAATTTCCATAGCTTTTTAGCATCAGCTGCCATTTCATCTACATGCTCTTGAGGTGTTAGTCCTCTTTTTTCTGCTACAGTTTGAACTTTTTGACCATGTTCATCAAGACCTGTTAGCATATATGTATCAAAGCCTCTAGCCTTTTTATATCTTCTTATACAATCTGTTAATGTTGTTGCATATGCTGTACCTATATGAAATTTTCCACTTGGATAATATATAGGAGTTGTTATATAAAATTTTTTGTTATTATTCATTAATTATGCCATCTCCTTTTTATAATTAAAATTCCCTATGATTATATAATCATAGGGAATTTTAGTCAATGGGAACAGGGGAAAAATTTTAAGTTTGCTAAATAACATTAAGCATAGAAAATATCTATGCTTAATATCATTTAGATTTACTATTTTATTAATTTGCTATTTTCATATAAATCATTTGGATCTATATCTTCTCCATTTGTCCATTCTACCGTGACACCAACTGATTTTACTAGTTTAAAATAAGCTATATTTTTTAAATTTTTGTAGAATTCTTCTTGTAAATTTTTTTTCATATCATATAATTTTTCTTCACCATTTACATATGTAATTTTTAGAAAGAAATTATCTAAAGCTTGTACTTCTTTTATTCTTGGTGGTATCATAATTTTAACCTCCTATTGTAAAGGTGCAATTTTAAAGATTTCACCATCATTTTGACATACTTTCCATAAAGCTTTTAGCTCTTCTTTATGAATTTCAATCCATGCAGTTACTAATTTTTGTTGTTTTATTGGTAACGTTCCTTCTAGGATTTTATTTTTTTCACATATTATAACTCATTCTTTTTAAACCAACTTTTTATTTTTTTAATCGCTCTTTTAAACCAATTTTCCTTTTTAACTTTAACAAGAGCTTCTGTTTCTTTTACTGGTTCTATCTTTGTTGCTTGTTGTGTATTTGACTTAAAAATATTTTCTGGATTATATTGCTGTTTCTTTTTTATTTCTAATTTTGCCCTTTCTTCTGATATCATTTTTTTTATTTTTTCTTTTTGCTCTGGTGTTGCTAAATAATTTCTAAATATGTTGAATATTATTGCTCTTGTTTCTGGTAGCATTGGCTGATATTTTAGCTCTGTATCTTCATCTACTTCGTAGTAATATTCTTCATTCCTATTTTCTTTTAGTGCTTGTATTACTTCTGGTGGTATTTTTAAATATTCTTCTTCGTCTAGCTCTTGTAAAATTGTGTATGCCTCTTGATATGCATTTTTACGATTGTTGCTCTTGACCATTTTTGCCTCCTTTTTCTTCTGTTTTTGATATTAGTGTATCTAAAGCTTGTTGCTCTGAATCTAATAAATCTGGGTCTGTTATTGCAGGAAAAGCTGCTTCAGCTATCTCCTTTTTTGATTTGTTTTTCTTTTCTAATGATATTCCTAGCTTTTTTAATTTATCTACTTGCTCAGGTGTTGGAGGTGTTCGATGTGTAGTCCTTTTTTTCTTTTTCCCCTCTACTACATCTCTTGCATCTCTATAGCATTCTACTATGTTTGCTTTTTGTTGTCCAATTTTAAACGTTGAATCTAAACCTGCTTCTTCTATTTGCTCTTCGCTTATTCCTAATCCTTCTGCTAATTTTCCTATAGTATCACTATTTTTTATTTCTATTACATCAGGTTTATCTGTTTCAACTAAATTAATTAGTGTCTCTATCTTTCCAATAAATCGCTCTACAGTTCCTTTTTCTTCTTCTTCCTCTATCTCCTCTTGCAATTCATATAAATCTCTCATTGTTCCTTCTAAATAGAATTCTATATTTTCTAATTCGCTTTCATTTACTTTTTTTCCATCTTTTCCTATTCTGTCTGGAAATTCTATTTCCCATAAATCTATTTCGGATCCTTTTTTTATTATATTTTGTATTTCTTCTATCTCTTCTTGCTCTTCTTCGTCAAAATCATTGTATAGTTCTGGATTTTGTAAATATTTTTCGTACTTGCTTTGTATTCTTTTTAATGTAATAGCTCTTCTTGCTTCTTCTCTGCTATTGCTGTTTATATCTGGTATATATCCATCATGTGCTTGTACCCATTCTACCATTTCATTTAATAGCTCTAAGTCATCTTTTTGTGTATATGTGTTTATTGTTTTTTGTAAATCTACATTTAGTAAATTATTTGGCAAATCTATTACTAGTGGTCTATCTTCATCTTTTACTGGCTTTTGTGGATCTATACCATATATTGCTCTTCCTAGTTGTTGTAATAATAATATTTTTGAATTTTCATCTAGTGCTCTCGTCCATATTATTCCGTCAATTCCTTTTACGTGAACACCTTCATTTAATTTGTTCATTACAATCATTATTTTTGTGTGTTCACTATCAGATGTTTCAAATTCATTCAGTTCACTAGCATTTCTGTTTTTACTATATTGACCTAACATTGAATATATTTCTGGACCATCTATTATATTGCCTTGTTCATCATATTTTGTTTCATCTACTCCTTGTAGCCATTCTCTTAATTGCATTTCAGCTTCTTTTATTTTATCTTCTGGATTCTTTTTGCTTGATTTATTTCCATATTCATCTTCTAAATCTTCACCATCATCTGAAACTGGTATGAAAACAATGTATCTTCCGTTCTTTTTTTGTATATTTTGAGCTAATAGCTCTGGTATACCTTGGGCATTGGATAATTTTCCTCTTAAATTTTCATATTTTGCATTAGCTCTGTTTTTTTAGTTTCATCTTCTATTTCATTTATTCTTTGTAATAACTTTTCTAATGTACCTCCATGTATTATATTATATTCACATGATACTATTTTAGGATTTACTACTATACCAAGTCTAATTGCTTCTATTAAGTCCATATTCATAGCTATATGTTTTCCTACTTTTACTTCTTCCTCAGTATATGCTTTGTTATATTTTTTACCAATTTTTAAGGCTAATTCATCCGCCATATTTCTGCCATCTGCATCACGTTCTGGTGTTGCTGTTATTCCTAATATTTTTGTTTGCTCTTCTTGTGATTCTAATAATAGTTCCAATTTCTTTTGCCATTTTTCTGCTCCAGTTCTGTGTAATTCATCTAATACCATAAAGTCATATTTACTTTCTTTTAATATATCACCTTTTTTATGTAATAAGCTTTGATATGTGGCTAGTTCTAAATTCGGAAATACTTCTTTTATTATTTGATCAGGTGTTTTGTTTAATGTTCCTTTTGTTCCGTGAATATTTTCTATTATATATTTTCTGATTTGATCTAATATTTCATTTGATGGTGCTAAATACAGCATCCTATCATTTTTATGCTCTAATAGCTCTGTCATTGCAACAAAACTTTTTCCCGCTCCTGTTGGTAATATTATTGATGCAAATTGTCTTTCTTCAAACTTTTTATTTGCATTATTTACTGCTCTTTGTTGATACTCTCTTAATACTATATCTGTTCCAGGTACATCATAATATCCTAAAAATGTTTCTACTTGATCAATTGATAGATCTTGTGTTAATTCTTCTGTATGCTCTTTAATTTGCTCTTCAAAATTATCTGCATTTAATATATTTGAAAAATTTTTATTCATTGCAATATTTAATATTATTTGCGATATTGTTTTTTCTGGCAAATTCAATTCTGTTAACTTTTCGTATAATTTTATTATATCTGTATTTTTTAACCTTTTTTCAAATTCTTGTCTTTCTTCTGGCCTAAACCCAATTCCTGTTTTATTCCAATTATACGAATCCATAACTGCCTTCGCATAATATGTTTGTTTATCCATCGGTGTATCATACATTATTTTAGAAAATCTTTGCCTTACTATATCTGATTCTATAATTTGTGATTTTGATTCTATTATTTCTATTATTTTTTCATCTGGCAAATTTTGTATATCTTGTATAAGTTCAATTTCTTCCTTATTAGCACCTATATTTACTGATTCACTTAATTTATATCCACTTTCATTTCTTCTTGTTATTATTTCTGGCTCTATTGAAAATGCTTGTGATTTAATGCTCTGTATTATACCTGCATATTGTGAGTCATTTTCTGTTATTTCTCTTAAAAGATTTGAAAATGCTATTGCTTTTCCTTTTGCTTTATTAGCATAAAACAACATTTTTTGTACTTGCATTGCCGATTTATAATCTATCTTACCTTGTGTTATTTCATACATATCTTCTATCGAAATATCTGGTAATTCTGTTTCTTGTAGCTCTAATAAACTTTGTGATGTTCCATCAATACTGATCATTTCCTGACCATTTGTAAATACAAGCTCTCCATTGTTGTTTTGTATCTCATATCCTTTACTTGCGTATTCCAATAGCTTTTTTTCTATTTCATTTATTTTTTGTGCTTCTTCTGGAGTTTTTTCCTTTACCTGTTGCAAAATAGCAAACATATCCATAATGTCTTTTGAAACTTGCGTTATTTCGCTTCCATCTATATCTCCATAATGTATAACTTCACTTGAAGAAAACGCATTTCCAATTGTTCTTGCTAAGTTTGAATTTGTTGTTGTGTTTGGTATTATTGGCTTCATTACACCCTTTTGCTCTAATAATGTTAGTATTCCCATTATTTTATTTTTTTCTAATGTTTGCTTTTCATTTAGAGCTTGATAATTGCTAAGTCTTGATCTTGCTGGTAATGCATCTGCTCTATCTTTTATTTTTGTTCCCATATAGTTCATTTGGCTTGTTGTATTAAGTTTTTGTGAACTCAATATTGTGTCTGCTATTTCATCTGATGTTGTTGCATTTCTTATTTGGTTAATTAAATTAAATAATTCTTCGTTTTCTGTTTTATTTAAACCTTCTATTGCTTCATTTATACGCTTTTCAACTTCTTTAAGCATATACTGTCCTGCGTTTACAATGTTTTTTCCCATCTCATTTTTTGAGACTTTTACAATTACATATTTATCTGTATATGAACCTCTACCATATACAATTGAAACATTCGCATTGCTTGATAAAGAGATACAGTTTGTTTCTTTGCTGTATCTCATTTTTATATGATCATTTATTTGTCTTAAGGATAACTCAACTTCTTTATTATATCTTGGAGCTCTTTCAGTGTGTGTTTCTTCCCATCTTTCTCTGTCTGTACGAATTCTTGTTATATTTCCATTTTCATCTGTTGTAATATTGCCATCAATATCTGCGTTATCAGCCATATTTAGTGCTCTAAAGAAGTAATAATTATCGTTATCTTGTATTATATTAAAATTTTCTATATTAAAAACATCATCCATAGCTTTATCTCCTGTATATAAATAATAAATTTGGTATTCAATATCAATTTTAAGCATTGGGTCTACAAACCAAATAGAATGCTTAATGTTATTTATATTTTTAAATTACTTTTCCTTTTGTTGCTTTCCCATTTTATCATACCTTTTTTTATTAGATTGTATCATATAATTTCTATTTAAAACAATATTTTATATCTATTTTTTGTTTTAATTTTTCTATTTTAAAATTCTTTTTGCAAAAAGTATCGAAAAGCCTACAAAGGCTTTCCGATACTTTTATACAAAATATAATAATTTTACTTAATTAATTATCGTTCCTCACTTTTATCATCTTCAACTTTTATGTTAGATAATAAATCTTCTTTCTTAGGCATTATGTGAATTTTAGCTGGACTTTCTAATTTATCATTTTCTGAAAGAAGCTCTACAGAATTATATTTTCTTGGCTCTTTTTGTTTCTTTCTTTCAGAATAGTTATAATTTTTTGGATCTTTGTTGTATGCATCATAATCAGACATATCATAAACAAATTTTTCTTGAAGTTCTTGTGGATATTTATCTCTTTCTAAAAAAGTGCTAACCAATCCCATAAAAACTTCCCAAGGAACATACTCTTTTATACTATCAATTTCTTCTTGTGTAAGAGCTGTCTTTTTACTTTTTTCAACAAGTGCAGATGCATATAACATTCTTGCCGGACATGCTTTTTTGTTCTTAGCATAAAAATTGTGTGGAAAAATATGTTTCATTGCCATTTTATTGTCATAACCCATTTCTTTTAAAACAAATGCAGTTAACATTGCTTGATTTGCAACAGCTAAATGATAATTTTGCTCTTCACCACATAAACGCTCTATTCCATATACTGATTTTGCAAATTTTGCATTTGTAACTTGATCTGGAGAGCAAACAGCAGGTTCAAGAATTACAATCTCCGGTCTTCCAAGTAATCCTGGATAATCTATTCTCGCATGATAACCAATTGTACGTCCATGTCTTTTTCTTTTTTCCTCTTCTAAAAATCCATATCTTAGTAACTTATCATATCTGGCTGCACCTCTCGTATTTTTTTCTGGCTTTCCCGGATCTTTTATTCCTTTAGATTTTACTCCATCTTTCATAATACCAGTTTTATTATTTGGTGTAGTTTCATGTATAGCGACATTAATTGGATCTGCGTGTTCATTATGTTTGTTAATCATCTTTTTTCCATTTTTATTAATCATAACTTTTCCATCATTGCCCTTTTCAAATTCACCCATTGCATTATGTGATTGGGGCAATAGATTAACCCTTACAGATATTGGCTCTGATTCGTCATACTCTGATATTATTTCATTTCTTAGATCACGTAATAATTTTTTCATTTCACTATCATAAAAACTCATTTTTCTACCTCCCTATGTGAATTAATCACTACCTATATTTTACGACATTTTCATTGTTATGTCAACTTTCAGCAATGAAGCCACAAGGTCAATCATAAGATTTTAGGATAAAAAAACAGAAATAGATTTACATAACTTGACTTTTTGGTGAAAAATAGTATAATATATCCGTCGTAAAACCTATTTGCAAATACCCCAGGTTTTCTAACATTGTTTTTACACTACTTATATTATGGAGGTATGCACATGAAAAGAAAAATCAACCTGTCTAAAGATCTCTTTGAGAAGATTTTTGGCAAGACATCAGCAGAAATAAAATCCATTGTAAGTCATATTTCAGACGTTGCTTATGATGAGTATGACGACGTCATGGAATACAAAATGGCAAATGATGGTGATATGCCATCTGGAGACTATTTCGTTAAAAATTGCTCAGTTGGTTGCTATGTCGAGTACGAAGTATCTGATGAAACGGCAGAAAACTTGGCTTATGCAGCAAATAATGTTTCATGTTATGAGGATTTTTGCAAAAAGCTGTATAGCATTCCCTTCTCACATCTTGATAAAGAATTTCCAAATTGTTATAGAATATCTATAGTTAAGGAAATTTCTAAAAAGATGATGGAGAATGAATTTGGTGGAAAAATTCACTATAATGCTTCAAGAATTAATCGTCCAAGATTTTTTAAAGCAAGATATGGTAATTGTTTCTCTCGTTGTGGTGAATTCTACATGGTACAGCCAGATAGAAAAAAATCCGAATATATTGTAATTCGTCAATACTTCATGAAACATTTCAAAACAGGAAATCTTTTTCCATCAGGTCTTGTAGGTCCAGATGCTGCTGTTATTGCAGGAAAAATTCTCGTAGAAAATGTATGATTTTTCAAAAAGCAGAGCTCCTCATTGAGGGCTCTGTTTTCATATATTTAACTTTTTAATTATTCAAGTTTCTTGCTATATATTTGACTTAAAAATATTTTCTGTCTTCTTCATTATTATAATAAGATTCTTGCAAAATCTAATAAATCATTTAAATGATTTTCAATTACATCTTTTAAAATCTCTTCATCTATTTCCTTATAATCATGAACTGCTATATTTCTGAAACCAACCATTCCTTGCATATTTTTTGACATTTTTGAGTCTATTATGTTGTTTTCTTCTAATAATATAAATGCTTCTCTTTTTGTTTGTGGTAATCCAAGTTTTCTTGTAGAAACAATATATACAGCTAAATCTAATACTGCTTCGCAAGCCTTTTGTAAATTTAAAACTATCATATCCATTTTTCTATAATCATCTAAATTTTCTGGATTATTTTGATACTCTTCATTTATTCTATTTATACATTTTTCTATTGTTTCAAACTTATTTAATATAACGCTCTTATTTTCCATATATTGTTCCGCCTTCTTTTATCCTTTTTATAATGTCTTGTCTGCTTTCGTTTAATTCAAGGTATTCTCTTATTGTTGTAATTTTATATAAATCATATTTATATTCATCTTTGCAATATATTACTATTCCATTCATTAATACTTCATATTTGAAACTATCATAAACTTCTTCCGAATTTAAATTTATTAAATCAATATCTCTTTTTACTTGTTCTTCTAAATTGCTTTTCATCACAAATAGTTCATTTTTACTTGTTTCATTTGCAATCATAGCAATATCTATATCGCTATCCTCTCTTTGAGAATTTCTGCTATAGCTACCAAATAATATAATTGCTAATGGATTAAATTTTGTTATTAAGAGCCTTTTTATTTGCTCAAGCTCTTCTTTTATATCATCCATATGCTCCTCCTTAATGTAATAATCAGTTATTATGTTTTTAGCATAACATAATAACTGATATTAATAAATATTTATTGGAAAAATCTGTATCTTTACAATAATGTTGTAACACTACAAACTAAATAAAATAAAAAATTTAAGTTTGCCAAATAACATTAAGCATAGAAAAACATCTATGTTTAATATCATTTAGAGCTTTAAATTACTTTTCCTTCTTTGTAACATTCATATATATAGTCTGGATTTTCATAATACATACTGCTATTATAATTGTCTATTTTTTCTATAATCCATGATGATAACACACTATATAGAGTATTAATATATTCATTTTCATCATTGTTTACCATTAAAATTAATCTTTTATATACTTTTCCAATATCCCAATATGTTGGAATATTATATTTACAATTACCTATAATGTCGTAGTTTCCATGCTCTATTTTTGATTGTTCAATTATTTCATCTGATACTTTTTCAATATTTTCTGAATGATATACTTCAGCTAAATTATATATTTTTTGTAGTAATTCTTTACCTATTTTTTTAACTATATATGACTTTTTATTGTTTGTTTTTCTAGCTATATATTCTATAAAACTACATACAAAAAATAAGTCATTTTCATTTTGTGGCTCTCCCATTTTTTTCTCCTTATATTTTATCTGTTCCTATAAACTTAATACATTGTAAAGCTTTAGTAGTACAAAATGCTATTTGATGTGTAGGATGTCTAAATTTTGCTAATTCCCAAAATGCAGACCTTGTAATAGCTCCACTCATTAAATCTGTTATGTAATTATATATTTGATCATCTGCCATTGCTCCTATAACAATGTCGTAATTATGTTTTTTACCACTTCTACAATTTATAATAAAATCAAGCCATTCTTCTGTCATAAGTGTAAATTCTTTAATTTTTAAGCTTGGATTTTCTTCATATTCATATTTATTAACAATTGGCGTTTCATATTTTTGAGCCCATTTTATTGCTTGATTTTCTAGTATTGTGCAATAAAAACCAGTACCAAAATCTTTTGAATATTTGCTACTTTTTAGTTCTGGATTTTTTACTTCACAATAACTTCCATGATATATTATTTGCATTTTATCACATCCTTATTTTTATTAGATTATATCATATAATTTCTATTTAAAACAATATTTTTTATTTATTTTTACCTTGGAAATATATTTTTTATTTTTTGGCAACAATTCCATATAATGCTCTTTTTAACAATATTCCTTTATTTGTTTTAAATCTTTTCACATATTCATTAAATAAATCGATATCAACTAGTTTACATCTATTTTCAATTTCACCAAAATCATATATAATTGGTGTCTTTAGTATCAATTTCATTAAATCATCTTTAGTTTCATAATATTCGTTTATTAATATTTCAACTTTTTCTATCTTTGAAAATCCGGCATTTACAACATCTTCATAATCTTTTTCTGAAATTGATTTTTTATCTCTATATCCTTGTCCTCTTTTAAATATTTCTTTTAAGTCCCAGCAATCTTTTTTGTCTATTCCTTCAATTACAAGCACACCATTTGGTGCTAGGGTTTTATATATTTGTTTTGCATCTATTTTTGTATGTCTTGCAGAAACAAGATTAAATAGGTTGTCTGGAAAATTCATTTTTAAACTATTCATTTCGCAAAACTTTACTTTCTTTTTTGGATATTTAATTGCATTCTCCTCTGCTGTATTTATCATATTCTTTGAAAAATCTGTAGCAATCACCATTCCAACATCTGGATATTCATTCAATACTTTTTCTCCTCCACCTGTTCCAAGATCTAAGCATAATGATGTTTCATTTGTATTCCTCTTTATGCAATTGAAAAATTTCCAATCTGTTAATATCTCTTCTGTATAATTTATTTGAGTAAAATCCCAGTTTGCAAGTTTTGAATAATATTCTAATTCCTCATTCATTTTCTATCTCCTTATATTTTTATTTGGTTGTAAAAAAATAAAATCCCTCCTTATGAACATATGCAAAAACAACCATAAAATTTTGCTATGGTTTATATTTTTGCCATTCATAAAGAAAGATTTTATAACATTCTTTATTATTAAAACTATTTCTAGTTTATTTCCTTAAGATAGTATTACGCGAATGGTCTAATTGAAATACTATGATGTTATGGTAACATGTAATGTGTTATTTGTCAAATCAAATTCTCTTATTTTACAATGTTTATGTTCTCTTTATTTTTTTACCCCATCCCCAAGTTTCTGCTCAATTAAATTTGCTATTGTTTGTGCTTTTTGTTTTATGTAGTCTTGGTCTTCGCCTTCTATCATTACTCTTACTAGTGGCTCTGTTCCTGATGCTCTTATTAGAACTCTTCCGTTGCCATCAAATTCTTTGTTTAATTTTTCTATTGCTGATTTTATTTCTTCGTCTTTGTCAAAGTCATATTTTTTATCTGATGATACTTTGGCATTTATTAATACTTGTGGATATGCTTTCATTATTGATGCAACTTCTGATGCTTTTTTGCCTTGCTCTAATATTGCTCTTATTATCATTAATGATGTTAAAATTCCATCACCTGTTGGATTGTAGTCTAAACATATTACATGTCCTGATTGCTCTCCTCCAAGATTGTATCCGTTTTTTAACATTTCTTCTAAAACATATCTATCTCCAACTTTTGTTTGAACAAAGTTTAATTCATTTTGTTTAGCATATTTATTTAATCCTAAATTGCTCATTACTGTTGCTACTATTGTGTCTTTGTTTAATTTTCCTTTTGATTTTAAGTATTGTGAAATTATTGCTATTATTTTATCTCCATCTATTTCATTTCCATTTTCGTCAACAGCTAAACATCTATCTCCATCTCCATCATATGCAATTCCTAAACTACATTTTTTGTCTATTACATATTGTTTTAACATTTCTAGATGTGTAGAGCCACATCCGTCGTTTATGTTAATTCCATTTGGACTGTCATTTAATATATGATGTTTTATTCCTAATACTGTAAAGACTTTATCTGCAACTACTGATGTTGCTCCATTTGCTGTATCTATAGCTACTACAAAGTCATCTCTGTTTAATCTTTCTAAATCTTCTTCAAAGTTTTTTCTAAAGAAATAAACATATTCGTCTAGTAATTCTGTTGCTATTTCTGATGTTCCTATTTTATCATTAACAGCTGTTAATTCATTTATTTTTCCAGAATCCATAACTTCTTCAATTTCCTCTTCTAATTCATCTGGAATTTTCATACCTTTGTTGCTGAAATATTTTACTCCGTTAAATTCAAATGTGTTGTGTGATGCTGATATAACAACACTTGCATCTGCTTTGAATTTTTTTGTTAAATATGCAACTGCTGGTGTTGGCATTACACCTAACATTTTTACATTTGCACCATAGCTTAAAAATCCAGCTGTCATAGCACTTTCAATAAGTGTTCCTGATATACGTGTATCCCTTCCTATAAATATTGTTGGTGCATGGTCTGTGTGTTTAGATAACACATATGCTCCTGCTTTTGCTACTTTATATACTAATTCAGGAGTTAATTCTGTATTTGCAATTCTCCTGATTCCATCTGTTCCAAAATATTTTCTCATCTGTTGTACCTCCTTATAAAATCTTGAATTATTATATATTCATAATTATTATAAGTCAAGTGGAAAAATGGGACGGTTCTCTTTTCCTATTTTTGGGAAAAAGGGACACATTTTACTACTTTAAATTAAAAATTTATCCCAATTTCACAAATGCTGAATTTAGAGCCATTCCTTTTGGCACGCCTAATTTTCTTTGCAATTTATTTCGCAGTTGTTATTATTGCAATTATTTGATTCTGCATTTGTACTATCTATACATTTTTGTGGCGTTTTAAATGTTAAATACCAGTTCATTCCGTTTTGGGTTTGGTTTATATAATCTATCATTTCTTCCTGTTTGCATACTGTTGTTGGTGCTGGATTTACTATTGGATTACATGGCATCCAGTTGGCAGGTGTTGCGCCTTTGTTTTCATCTGCTGTTTGCAGTGCTGTTAATGCTCTTAATATCTCTGGTATACATCTACCTACATTTAGTGGATATACTAATATTAATCTTATTACTCCGTTTGGATCTATTATGTATACATTTCTTACTGTTTCTGTGTTGCTTACGCTATTTGATATCATACCATATTTTCTTGCTATTTCTCCACTTCTATCTGCTATTATTGGAAATGGTATTTTTACTCCTGTTTTACAGTATATGTCAAATACCCACGCTAAATGTGATTGATTGCTATCTATACTTAATCCAAGGAGCTCTGTGTTTATATTTTTAAAATATGAACAAGCTTGTGAAAATGCAATCATTTCAGTAGTACACACGGGGGTAAAATCTCCAGGATGAGAAAATAATACAAGCCATTTTCCTTTGTAATCGCTTAACTGAATATTTCCAAATGTCGTTACTGCTTCGAAGTCTGGTGCCATTTGACCTATTCTTACAGTTCCGTTCATCATTACTTCATAATCCATATAAAAAATCCTCCAATTCCATTTTTGTATATTTTATGGAATTGGAGGATTTTTGTTACTGTTTGTGTTAATAGACTTTTTTTGATATCATATCACCCATTTTTTGTACCATTTGTATAATTTCGCTTATTTTATAATTCATTTATCCAATTAGATTCACTATATAATATTCTTTCAACATTAACAAATTTTTTTTCTTCGTTTACTCTATAGAATACAATATAATTTTTTACACTTAGTTTTCTAATCTTCAAATCTTTTACAAATTTATCATCAATCATCGCAAATTTTTGTGGAAAATATTCAAGTGTTTGAATTTCTTCGCGTATTATATTTGCATATTTATTTGCTATAGCTGGCTCATTTAAGTGATTCTTTATATATAAAACAATGTCTTTTAAATCATCTTTTGCTTTTATAGATAATTTTATCTTATATTTTTCAATCATTTAAGCACCTGCCTTACTCCGCTAATAATTTATCTATTTCTAGAAACGCCTCGTCAAGTGAACACATATTTCCGCTTTCCGAATCTTTTATACCTTCTTCTAATTTTGCTCTTAAATCTTTTTTATCTTTTATAATTAGATTTTGCGGGGTTTTACTTGTAACAGCAGAATATTTTAAATATTCAATATATTCTAATACTTTATTTGAAAATTCCTCTGGCAAAGATTCTATCACATTATATAATTCTTGTTGTTTTACTGTCATAATCAATCTCTCCTTTCAGGCTTATTTATACTATTTAATATGTGCATACTAGTTTTTGTAAATTTCTACTTGTCTTTATTTTACCACAAAAAATAAAATTTTACTATATTTTTCGTACATCTTTTTGTTCAATATACTCTTCTCTTCTTATGTATCTTGTCTAAAATAATACAAAGTATTCGAATCAACATCATATATACCCACAGAAAAATTCCTAGAGTTTCTATCATATATTTGGTCATAATAATATTCATTTATAGCTTGCTTGTGTCTATCTTTGATGAACCAGTACCCATTTTCAACTTTCGGAATAATTGTTCCTTCAACCTCAATATTACTTATATGACTTTCTATAAGTTCGTCAATTGGATATTCCATCCAACGCTCATTTTCTTTTATTTTTTCATAAAAAATGTTTGCTTGCTTTTCTGTAAAATTTACTATTGCAATAGTTTCACCTTCATAAAAGAATCCACCATGATTGTCCTTGTACTCCATTTTTGCGGTAATAGGAATGTTCACCTCTAGCTCTGATGATATTTCAAAGTAATTGCCAAAAAGTATTTGTGTTATTACATAAACAAATATTATTCCAAACAATATGCCTCCAAAAATTAAAAATTTTTTCATTCCCCCACCTCATAATCATCTATACTGAACTTTATATAAATATCATATTCTTTAATTACACCTAAACCTACTGAAACATATGCTAAGTTATACAAAATACTTGAAAATATACTTTTATACACTTTTTCTGTATCTTTGTAGTATTTTCTTATATCCTTAAAATCTGTGTAATCGTATCTATCATGTAACACTATGTTTAAATTCCATTTTTGTTCTTTCCCGTTACTTCTAAATCTGCATTATGTATTGCGTAATATAAATCACTATTTTTAAATTCAACTGAATTTTCATTCAATTTATCTTTAGGTTTAGCATAAAATTCATCACTATTTTTTCCATACTTTTCTACTATCTCTTTTAATTTTTCCTTAAATTCGTTATTTTCTTTTATTTTTTCAACAATTTCTCCATCCGTTATTAGTATACTTCCCGCATTTTTCTTTAAAGAATGTTGTAAAAATTCCGCGGATACATCATAATTTTTAAGTTTACCACCTTCAACTACGGCTTGCCAAAAAGCATATTGCATTGCACTAGAAGCACTCAAAACATATTGATTTGCATTATTACTAATATTGAATATGTAACTAAAACTGCTTTTTAAAAATTTTAATGTAATATCTTCATCTTTACTGCTTTTTAAAGTATTAATATTCTGATTAAATTTCTGTTCTTTCTTGTATAAGTCATAGGCTTCCTTTAATTTTATTTTGTTCGCTGTCATAAGCATTGAGAAGTTACTTACTTGACTCACATTTACTATGTCTGTATCCAGCTTCGACTTTATCTCACTAAAATCTCCATACTGCAGGTTGTCCAAGTATTGATATGTTAAATATCTATCAGCAAGCCACACCTTTTGATCCGAATTCAAATTTTTTGTGTTAGTTCGCTTCATAATAGTTTTATACAAATATTGCTCTCTTGTTTTTGAGTTCTTTGGAGTATCTAATTTCAATAAACTATATATACCTAATATACACCCACTCCCAAATATAGTTTTTGCTTTTTTCATATCTCTTTTACATAATAGACACTCATGCATAATCTCAATTCCTTCCTTTTCATAAAATTTTATTTTTATTTATTCTATCATATTCGGTAATCACTGTAAACAAATTTTCGCTTATTTTTTCGACATAATTCGCATAATTGTATTATTGTGAAAAAGTCTAACACCCATTATTTCTAAAAATCTAATCGCCCCTCTATATAATTTTATATAAAATCTTTAATTAAAACTATAAGATTTTTGCTTAACTGAATATTTCCAAATGTCGTTACTGCTTCGAAGTCTGGTGCCATTTGACCTATTCTTACAGTTCCGTTCATCATTACTTCATAATCCATATAAAAAAGAGGATGGTTTTAGATTATCTTCTTTTACATTAAATCATTTATATAAATTTATCTACATACTCAATCATAAATAATGGTATATTAATTATATTTCCGTCTTTAGACAAATTTTTCATTGAAAATCTTATAGACAAATCATTTTTATACTTTTCATTGTATCTTGTTAAGCTAACATTATTTGTTGATTTATTTGCTTTTACTTCTATAGGGATTATTTTATTTTGATATTGAATTATATAATCAATTTCATGTCTATCAAAAGTAAAATAATTTGGAACTTTATCAAATTTAGTTGTCAACATATTTAATACATAATTTTCAGTAAAAGCTCCTTTGAATTCTTCAAATAATCTATCTCCTTCAATTACAATTCTACTGTCTAGGTTAGCCATATTCCTAAGTAATCCTACATCATTCATATAAATTTTAAAAGCACTTAAATCATTATATGCTATTAGTGGTAAGTCTGTTTTGGTAACATTATAAACTTTATATATTAAATTTGCATCATTTAACCAGTTTAGAGCTCCTTCATATTCTCTTGCTCTTGCACCTTCTTTTATTGTTTGATATAAGAATTTTTTGTTTTCTTTTGCAAGTTGTGATGGAATGCTATTCCAAATTAATGATATTTTATTTGCTTCATTATTTTGAGTATGTTTCGAAAAATCGCTTTCATATGCTTTTAAAATATTTTGTTGAACACGTTCCACTAATTCTATGTTTTTTTCATTTACCCAAACTTGAACAGCTTCGGGCATTCCTCCAATTATAAAATAAGCCTTTAACTTTTCTTCTAACTGATTAAAAAATATGTCGGGAATTTTTTCGATATTTTTTATAGATTTCATATATTCAACTAAGTTTTCACAATTATCCGCTATTAGAAATTCACTAAATGTCATAGGATACATATTTAAAAATTCAACTTTTCCCACAGGAAATGATGTGTGTGATAGCCTTATTCCTAATAAACTTCCCGCACAAACTATATGATATTCATTTGCTTCTTCTTGAAAATATTTTAAGCTATTTAGTGCATTTGGACACTCTTGAATCTCGTCAAAAATTATTAATGTTTTCTCTGGTTTTATCTCTTTTTTATATATAAAAGTTAATTGTTCAAGTATTCTTTGTGGATTTTTAGAGCTTTCAAATAAGTTTTGTAAATCTTCATCATGGTCAAAATTAAAATATGCTATATCTTCATAATTTTCTTTTCCAAATTGTTTTAATATATATGTTTTCCCAATTTGTCTTGCACCTTTTAATATTAGTGGTTTTCTGTATTTACTGTTTTTCCATTTTATTAATTCTTCTAATATAAACCTCTTCAAATTAATCATCTCCTATTATTAATTTATGTTGATTTATATTAATTATACGCCTTTATCACATTTTTGCAAGTATTTTTCACTGTTTTGTCACATTTTTGCAAGTGTTTTTATCGTTTTTTTCACATTTTTGCAATTTAATATACCTTCACCCTAAAGCAACATCTAATACCATCATAAGTACAAAACCAATTGTAACTCCTATTGTTCCAATGTTTGAGTGCTGTCCTGTTTGAGATTCTGGTATTAATTCTTCTACAACTACATATATCATAGCTCCTGCCGCAAATGATAATAAATATGGTAAAAATGGGACTATAATATTTGTAAGTAATATTGTTATAATTGCTCCTATTGGCTCTACAATACCTGAAAGCATTCCATATAAAAATGCTTTTGGTTTTGACATTCCTTCGCTTTTTAGTGGCATTGAAATTATTGCACCTTCTGGAAAATTTTGTATTGCTATTCCTAACGCTAAAGCAAATGCTCCTGCCATTGTAATTCCTGTATTTCCTATTAATGCACCTGCAAATGTTACTCCTACTGCCATACCTTCTGGTATATTGTGCAAAGTTACTGCAAACACCATCATTGTTGTTTTTTTCAATTTTGCTTTTATTCCTTCTGGTTTGTCGTCATTTAAGTGCAAGTGCGGTATTAAACTATCTAATAATAATAAAAATAAAATTCCTAAAATAAATCCTATTGCTGCTGGAAGCCATTCTATCTTTCCTTGCTCTTTTGCCATATCTATTGATGGTATAATTAATGACCATACAGATGCAGCTATCATTACACCTGATGCAAATCCTAATAATAATTTTTCTACTTTTAGACTTAATTTATTTTTCATAAAGAACACCATTGCTGATCCTAAAGTAGTTCCTAAAAACGGAATTGCTAATCCTATTGTTAAATCCATATTATCCCTTCTTTCTTACAATTTAACAAAATATAGTTGTTGCGTAAATATGAACTATTTTTCATGTTTATACTGTAATTATATTATTCTTTTGAAAAAAGTCAATATAAATTTTCCAAATGGATATATACAGAAAAAGAGCAATTGATAACTTTTAAATAAACTTATTTTTTAAGTTGTCAATTGCCCCTCTTGATATCTACCGTAAATTTTGAATTATTACTCAATCCATATTATTGCATTTCTTTTAATAAATTTCTAATTGCTGACTAAATAATTTTTCTTTTGTTGTTGTGAATAAATTTAAATTATTATTTTTTTGTAGTATTCTTCTAATGTTCCATAAGCCAAGACCATGTGATTCTTTATCAGCATTTTTTGTGCTATAACCTTTTTCGAAAATTTTATCTATATTTATATTTTGCTCTTTGTATGTATTTTCGATTATAATTAAATTTCTTTTTACTTTAAAATCTTTTCTTACTTGTATATTTATAATTTTTTTCTCACACATTTTTGCTGCTTCTATTGCATTGTCTAATAGTATTCCTAAAATTCTGCATAGTTCATATGTTGAAATATTTAAATCATTAAAATCTAACATTATTTCCATATTCATTCTTATGTTTTCTTCTTGTGCTTTGTAATATTTATTTGTAATTATACTATATACAGCTGGATTATTTATAATTTTAGGATCTAATATTCCTAAATTGTTTATTTCTTTGCATTCACTTAGTACTTCATTATTCATCTGTCTAATACCTTCAATATTATTTGTTTCTACATACCCATCTAGTGCCTGTATAAAATTATTAAAATCATGTCTAAATCCTCGTATGCTATCATACATAATTGTTAATGTTTTGTTATATGACTCAAGATTTTCTACCTTTTTATTCATTTCTTCTAATTTTGATAGCCTTATAATATCTTTCATACTTATATAAAAATATACAATTAAAGAAATAATATCTAGCCAAAATACAGTATAAGGAAAATTGCTTATAAATAACACCATCTCAGCGGCATTAAAGTAAATTAACATACATCCAATTATACATATTAAAACGATTAAACATCTATTTTTCTTACTTAAATTTGGACTTAATATTATTCCTATATCCTTTTTGATTATTATAAATAAAATAATTGCTCTAAATATAAATACCAAAAATGCAATTGACAATCTATATGAAATGCTTGATATACACTCTGAATATGACATTGAATCTGAGTGAATTAGCCAAAATACTTTTGAGTAACTTAACTCTATTAGCAATACTATAATTGCGTTTATAACCTCACCGAATGTACACTTTTCTATTTTTTCATTTAATACAAATTTGAATATCATCACTGTTAAAACCAATATAATTGCTCTATTGTATGGAAATGGAATTACCGAATTAATAACTATCCTTGCTATAGATTCTGTTGCAATACCTGTAATTATTTGCCATTTACTTACCCTAGATTTAAATATTTTTACAAATAATACAACATCAAGTGAAGCAAAAAGAATTGCAATTGATAAATTTGCCAAGAGCCATCCAAAAAAATTACTATTTATCATGAGACTTTGTACCTCTAACATATCCCTCATAGTTATACACCATCCTCTTATGTATTTTTTATCTTTTTAGATTCTATCACCTATATATTTCTAAAATCAATACAAAAGCCTTATAAAACTGCACTTTTCGTCGTGCTATTTTGCCTGTTTTTGACAGCATTCGACATTCTTTTACCTATTATTTATTCTAATTTACATTGTCAAATATTATGTTATTTATTTTTTTAGAAAAAAATAGACTCAAATTGTTAAACATAATTTTAACAATTTAAGTCTATTTTAATTTTTTATGTTATATCTCTTTTTCTAAAACTATCAAACATTGTTACTATCATAATTACTGCACAAACACCTAATACTGACAATGAAAATCCTACCGTAATATTTCCAGTTATCGTATCTACTAAGCTTGACGCAGAATATGAAATATCATTTGTAAATATTTTATCTGCTAATGATAAATTATTAAAAGGTATAAATTTTATCCAATCAGCTGTTACAAACATATTAATTATATTAGTTATTGTCGCTCCACCTAAATATGCTGCAATACTTATACCTACTGATACTGCTGTGTTTCTTGCTACTGTTGATAACATCATTGCTAATAATAAAAACATAAATATATCTATTGCACTTACTAAATTATATATTACATTATGTAGCACATAATTTGTTGTATGTACACTTCCTGAACTTACATATAAATAATCTTGACCACTTCCAAAGAAAATATTTCCTACAACAGAACTTAATAAACTAATTATAATTGTTGTTACTAGCAAAATTCCTGTATTTACAAATAATTTTGATAATAATATTTTCCATCTTTTATTTGGTGTAAATGACCAGAATTTTATTGTTCCCTTTGATATTTCTGAAGATATACTAGATCCAGCGATTATTATTATCATAACAGCTAAAACCATCATTGTTAAACTGTTCATCATATAATCATAAATTTTTCTAGTTTTTCCAATTGAACCTCCTGCAATAGAGCCTGACATAAATGGTGGCATATTATGCTCTAATCTGTATTCGTCAATTTTTATATTGTTTTCAGCTTTTGTTAAGTCTTTTTCGGTTAGTGCTTTTGCTGTTGTTGTATCTAGTCCTGTCAAAATATTTTGTTTTAATGTTGTAATTTCATCAAGAGTTGATTCTTTCCATGAATCTTCTGAATTATATGTTTTACCAATTTCATATTTTTGTTTTAGCTCTAGCTCTGACAAACTAATATCATAATCATCTTTTGTTATAGTTTCATTATTTAAGTCTGTTTTTAAATTTTCTTTTTTTATATTAATATATCCGTTTAAAATCGTCATTTTTCAATAGTGCTATTAATTTATCTACAGTAGTTTGTTCTTTTGTTGCCAAGTCTTCCTGTCCCATTGCTTTGTAGTTATATACATTTGTTTTCAAATTTACTATATCATTTTTTACTAAATCAGTTTTCCAATATGTTGTATATACATTAATGTCATTATCTATTGCTAGTTGAAAAGCATCAATTTGTGCTTGTATTGAATTTTTTGATGCTTCATCTAAATTTTCTTCTGACATTTCAGTTTTTAATGATTCTATTTCAGATTTAATACTTGACTTATAATCTATTGATGAATATATATCATCTGTTATACTATACATTTTTTTAGTTAATACTGCCATTCCTGCAGATGCAAAGAGCGATAATATTAATAATATTAGCATAACTTTTGTTGATTTCTTTTTCATGATTTTTGTTAATTCACATGAACATAATCTAAAAAATTTACTCATCTTTTTTATCCCCCTTTGTTACATCAAAAAATAGTTCTTCAAGTGTATGTTCATTTTCATTTGCATACTCTACTTCTACATCACTTAATACTAATGTTTTTATAATGTTTGGTAATTCACCTTTATTTGCTGTTACATATACTTTTCCGTCTTTTAAATTAGCTTGTTTATTTAGTTTTTCTTTTATTATATTTATTGCATTTTCTGGTGTTTTTACTTTAAGTACACATTGCACAGTTTTTACTTCATTATTATTATCTTCTTCATTTTCTTTTAAGCTTTCAACTTTAACTATTTTTCCTTGATTTATTACAGCAACTTTATCACACATAAGCTCCATTTCACTTAATATGTGTGATGATACTAATATTGCTGTTCCATTTTCTCTGGCTAATTTTTTTAATATATCTCTTAATTCTTTAATTCCAACTGGATCCAATCCATTTGTTGGTTCATCTAATATTAAAACTTTTGGAGAATGTAATAAAGATAAAGCAAGTCCAGCTCTTTGTTTCATACCTAAAGAATATTTTGATACTTTTTGGTTCATGCTTTTTTTAAGTCCAACCAATTCTAATACTTTATATACTTCGCTATAATTTATATTTCTTATTTTTGCAAATAATTTTAAATTATCTACAGCAGACATATAGCCATACATATCTGGATTTTCTACTATTCCTCCAATATATTCCATAGCTTTTTCAAAATTCTTTTTTACATCAAATCCATTTACCTTTATTGAACCTTCATCTATTGAAAGTAATCCTAAAATCATTTTTATTGTTGTTGTTTTTCCAGCACCATTTGGTCCTAAAAATCCTAATATTTGGCCTTTTTCTACGCTAAAGCTTACATTATCAACAACTTTATTTTTTCCGTAATATTTGCTTACATTTTTTATTTCTAATACAGATTCAGACAAAATTTTCACCCCCTACATGTTATATAATGCATTTATATTGTTAAATTGCAAGTCTGCATATACAATTTTCCAAACACCATCTTTTTGCTCTAGTGTAATTGTATCTCCTTCAGTATTAAATGTTGTTTCATTTACTTTTTCTTTACTTGTGTTATCTTCAATATTTATATCTTTATATTTTTGTTTTATTGTAACTTTAGAATTAAATGTTACTGTTACTTGATTTCCATCAAATTTATACTCTGAAATTTTTGTTATTTCTCTTTTAAAGCTTACTGTTATTTTGCTTGTATCTACTAATTGATTTTTTAAGTATTCTGTTAATATTGTTTTTTGTAATTTTGTTGCTGAGTCATTTATTGTTTTAGTTTTTAATTCGTTTTCCATTTCTATATAATAATTTGTTAAATCAACATCTTGACTTTTTTCTCCTATTATTTGATAGTTTTCTGGTAAAGTGTAGTATTTGTCTGTTATGCTTATGAATTCTTCACATGATTTTTTTATTTCTTGTTTTGATGCTTTTCTTTCATTTTCAATATTTACAGAATAGATGATTACTGCTAATATTGCTATTATGGCAAGTACTAAGCCGATATTTAGTTTTTTGATAAATTTCATTTGTGGTCCCCTTTCTAATTAAATTTAGCTAAATTATAGTTCATGTTGGTATTGAAGTCAACATTTTTTGGTGGGCCGTTTCGGAGAGATTATATTGTAAAAATTCCATTCCTTACTGGTGCGCCTTTTCTTGGGTGGTGTGAGTTGCTGTGTACCCTCGCTGATGGGTGTACGATTTTTTTTGTGCTCTACAGCTTCCAAACTGCGCGTCATGGAATTTTTACAATATAATCTCTCCGAAACTACTCTACGATGGCTGAATTTTTCGTTTTTTTCTTGTTTTTCTTTTTTTCTTGTTTTTATTTTTTTATTATTTTATTGCTATTCTTATGTTTTCTTTTTTCTTTTTTATTCTAATAGTTGTTCGTTTAGTTGTTCCCAGTCGTTCATGTTGGCTTCTAATTTCTTAGTTAGGTCTTGGAGTTGGGTTTGGATTGTGGTTAGTTGTTCGTAGTTTGTGTAGATTTCTGGTTTTGTTAGTTGGGTGTTTAGGTTGGTTATTTGGTTTTCTAGGTCTGTTATGTCTCGTTCTATTTTTTTTATTTTTGTGTTGATTTTGTTTTGTTCTTTTTGTTTTAGGTAGGTGTTGTTTTGTGGTTTTTCTGGTTGGTTTGTTGTGGTTGTTGGTTTAGGTTCTGTTTCTGTTTTTGTTGATTCGTATTGTTCGTAGGTTCCGTTTGAATTGTTTTACTTGGTGTTTTGTGAATATTAGTAGTGTGTCTGCTATTTTGTTTACGAAGAATCTGTCGTGTGATACGAAGATTATTGTTCCTGTGTAATCTTTTAGTAGTAGCTCTAAACTTTCTTTTCCTATTATGTCCATGTGATTTGTTGGTTCGTCTAGTATTAGTAAGTTTGGTCCTTTTTTTAGTATTTTGCATAGTTGCAATCGTACTTTTTCTCCTCCTGAGAGCATGTTTATTTTTTTGAATACGTCTTCTCCGTAAAACATGAATGCTGCTAGGGAGTTTCTTAGCTCTGTTGTTGTTAGATTTGGAAATTCTTCGCTGAAATCTTCTAGTACTGTTTTTTCTGAGTCTAATAGTGCCATTTGCTGGTCGAAGTATCCTATTTGTACATTATGCCCAAATTCAAATTCGCCACTTATTTTGGGAATTATTCCTACTAGTGTTTTTAGTAGTGTTGATTTTCCTATTCCATTTTCTCCAATTATTCCTATTTTTTGACCTCTGTATACATTTAGTGATATTTTTTGTAGTGTTTTGTCATATCCTATTTCTAGATCTTTTGCAAATAATACATCTTTTCCGCTTTGTTTTTCTATTATGAAATTTGTTTTGAATGTTGTTAAATCATATTTATTTGGCGCTTCTATTTTTACCATTCGCTCTATTTGTTTTAATTTTGACATTGCCATTTTGGCTTTTGTTGGTTTGTATTTAAATCTTGTTACTATATCATTTAAACGTTTTATTTCTTTTTGTTGATATTCATAATCTTTTAATTGTTTTTCATAATTTATCTTTTTTTGCTCTTCAAAAAATGTATAATTTCCAGAATATGCTGTTGTTACACCATATTCAATTTCGTAAACTTTATTAACAATTTTATTTAAAAACATTCTATCATGAGATACTATTACTACTGATTTTGAATAGTTTTTTAAATATTGTTCAAGCCATTCTATTGTTTCAATATCTAAATGGTTTGTTGGTTCGTCTAATAATAAAATATCTGGTTTACTTAGCAATAATTTTATAAATGCAATTTTTGTTCTTTGTCCTCCTGAAAATTCACTTATTTTTTTTAATTTATCTTCTGATGAAAATCCGAATTTATTTATTGCTGTTTCATATTCTTTTTTATATGTATATCCATCTAAAAACTCATATCTGTCCATTGCTTTTGAATACTCTTTTGCTAGCTCTTCTGACTTATCTGTTTGCATTTTTTCTACAATTTGTTCAATTTTTTGCTCTAAATTTATTATTGGTTTATATACTTTTAAAATTTCGTCTATCATTGTAATTTGGTCATCTTCAAATTCCATTTGTTTTAAATAGCCTATTACTGGATTTCCTTCTTTATAAATATTGAATTTTTCTTCACCTGTTCCTTGTGTTAATAAATCATTATTTATAATAGCTTTTAATAAAGTAGATTTTCCTGCTCCATTCCTTCCTATAATTGCAATTTTTTCTTTGTCTTTTATTTCTATATTTATTTCTTCTAAAATTGTTTCAGCTCCATATTCAACTGAACCATTTGTTATTTTAAAATTCATATTAATTCTGCAAAATATGCATTCTCCTTATTTTATTTAGGTTTTTATGTTCCCTATGAACAATTATTTTATTTTTTTCAATATATCTTCTTTTGTTATTTTACCTGCTCTTAAAATCGTAATTTCGTTATCAATTACTTTTACAATTGTAGATGAAAGCCCTTGATTTGCTTTTCCTCCATCTATTATGGCATCTACTTTTCCGTCAAAGTCTTTTATTATATCTGTAGCTTCTACCCCACTTGGCTCTCCTGAAATATTTGCACTTGGTGCTATTATTGGAAAGTCAATTTCGTTTAAAATTGAGCTTACAATTCTGTGATTTGGTATTCGTACACCTATAGTGTCATTTCCTGCTGTAAAATATGTACCAAAATTGGGCTTTTTTTTCAAAATTATTGTAAGTGGTCCTGGTAAAAATTCATCAATTATTTTTTGTTCCAAATTTGATGTGATTTCTGCATATTTTTTTATTTCATTTTTATTTGAAACCATTATATTTACAGCCTTTGCTCTTGGTCTATTTTTCACATTATATACTTTATCTATTACTTCATTTGAAAGAGCATTTCCTCCTATTCCATATACTGTTTCTGTTGGAAAAATTATTACTCCATTATTTTTTAATATTTGAACTACTTCTTTTAGCTCTTTCTCATCTATTTTTTCTTTCCAATTATAAATTTTAGTCATTTTACCATTTCCTTTCTGCATTTTTTAATTTATGCTATTATATCACATTAATAGCATAATCATAATATTTGGTTTGTATTTTTCACTGATATATGTTAAAATATATATTAAATTTTATATAGAGGAGGTGTACTCGTAATGGATACAAGTTCCAGGGATCTTTTAAATTTTATTGAATATATAAGAAATTACGCAGAATCTTTAAACTTATCACCAGAAGCAAAAGAAAAATATATTCAAAATGAAATAATTAGTTGGAAAAGAATTAAACGAAACGAAGGAAGACCTGAACAGAATGCCAAAAAGAATTTATATTAAAAACATTACGCTATACACTACCACAAAATGAGCAGAAATTTTATTTAAATTTCTGCTCATCTTTTTATTTTCTTTTAAATATGCTTAAAATCTTTCCTACAAATTTTACTATTTGAGTTGAATTATTTTGTGCAATTCCTTTTCCTATTGCCTTTCCACCTATTGTTAATGAAGCAACTATTGCACTTATTATAAATTGCAAATTAAATTCTATATTTAATGCACTCGTAATTTTTAATGCTATTAAAGCACTTATAGATCCACTTAATACTCCGGCTATATCACCTATAACATCTGCACAAATATTTGCTACTTTTGCAGAATTTTTTATTAAATTTAATGATGTTTTTGCTCCAGGAACCTTTTTTGATGCCATAGCATTAAAATCTGATTCTTTTCCAACAGTTACTGCAACACCTATTATATCAAAAAATATACCTATAAAAATAACCAGTAATAATATAAGAATTGCTGGTATAATTGATAATCCTGTTATTGCTGTTGTTGATATAAAGGAAAATATTATTGATAATACAAATGCTGTAATAAAAATTGTTATAAACCATTTTAGCTCTGATGAATCCTTTTTATCATTTTTATTAATATTTTTCATTCTTTATTTTTTATCTCTCCTAAATAAAAGTTGTGGTGGTAAAATTTAAGTAAATTCTACGGTTTAGGTCTGGTCGAATTTCTCTATTTTCTACTAACCATTACTGTTTAGCCGTTTCCGTTTAAAGAAAATAATCAAAAGATTAATTGATTACCAGATTGCCACTTAAGTCCGTACTTTAATCCTTAAATTTTTATGCTTACGCAAACATTCTAGAAGTTTTCCTTAATATACTTAGCTCTATTACTAGTCTCTTTTGCAGTAGAAATTTCATAACCGATATAAATAATTATTTTTGGCCAAATAATAATTACCTCAGATGTTAATCCCAAAACTACCACTCAAGACAGGCTACGCTATATATTGTGTCTTGGCACTTTATATAGGTTATACTTGAAAGCACTAAAAATTTCAAGCCTCCGCGACGATAGGGGATTATTATGTATGCCATTACATAATTCCCTATAATCTTACTTCCTGAAAACACACAAAACTGGCATTCCGCGCATCAACAAGAAACTTCAACGATGTGCCCTTTAGTGGATTTTTAGCCCCACCCTCGTAGTAGACAGTATAACTAGAATAATGCACCACCGATTTCTATCTTACCATATTTTGTAAAAAAATGCAAATGTTATCTAATTAACGTATGAAAAGCTGTTCCTACTTTATATTGTGTAATAGTAATACTAGACTTATTTAAATTATTATTTATTAGTACTATGCTAATCATCATCAATATACAAATCACTAATAATATAAAAAATAGATTTTTCTTTTTCATATATTACTGTACTCTTCTCTTAAAAAACTTCCTTATTTTCATAATTATTTTCTTATACCATATATCTTCTTTATACTCCACAAGACCAACTTGATTAGTCTCATTCTCTGTTGTCTTAATATTATTTTTGAATAGATTTTCCGTGCTATATTTTTTCTTAAGCTCTTCTTGATATTTAGCTTCATTTTCATTTAACTTGGACAAGATTTTCTGCTTTTCTTCTTGATTATCGCACATATAGTTAATACAAATCATCCCAATTAGTGCTTTTGTTTCATCTTTTAAATTAAGCTCTTTTAATGGTTTATTATAATCAAAATCACAAACATAATCTTTAGTAGCATTTTCCTTAAAATAGTTCATTAATTTTACAGGAATTTTTTTAATTTCATTTTCATCTATTCCATTAAAATAATACAATATTTCCGCCATTGCATCGCAGTATTTTTTATTATTCATACTCTACCTCTTTTGTATAATTATTCTATATTTTGGTCATCATTATTTTGCTCTTTTTCTTCCTCTCTAACTAAATCAGCCTTAATCGCTCCTATAGCTCTATCTATGGGATTTTTTCTATATGATAAATCTGTAGTACCTTCTAGCACCTCTTGATAATCCTCTAATGGAATTCTTTTTTTTGATTGACAATCACTTGTTTTTCCTTGTTCAATTGCTTGTATTTTTTCCATAAATAATTTTTCGTCTAGTATATGAGTTTCTTTATTCGAACTATCTTGGCAAATACTACGAAAATCTTCATAACTCATATTAGGATCAGCTCTTAATGCCATTGCATAATAAGCAGCAACCACTGGAACTCCCCAGCTTATCGAAATATCACACTCGTGCCTTTTTATCTCTTTGAAATGTTGGTCTATTGCTAAATTTACATTCACTAAAACTGCATCGCCAAAGGATGTAAATCTATCTACATATCTACTAGCAATTGGAGCTACAGCTGGGTCAGTATATCTACCTATTATAGAGTCTCTTTCTTCTGGTTTAAGTTCAGGTACTACATCTCTATGAGCAAATCTAAAATATTCAAAAAAATCTCCACTATGTATATTGTCAGCTGATATTACATTAAGTTTACCTTCTTTAATTAAATTACCTTCTTTTTCTCCAAGATTATGACTACATGAAATTAATCTAATTTTTTTGCTTTCATCTGTACATCCATTATTATAATCAATTATAGCCTGCACTGCCTCTGCTCTATCATTATCTTCAGAACCAACTCCATAAAAATGAACCACACAATTTGGATTAACACTGCTAAAAATACTATAAGCACTTCTTCCATGATTATCTGTTTGAGGTCCACAGTTATGTACTTCTAGGTTAGGAACACCACCTGATTCTGCCATTGGAGTGTCGATAATTGCTATATGAAGCATATCTTCATTATCAGTTTGATTTTGTATTTGTGTATTTCTTCTGGTTAGAATTTTCTTAGGATCAATGTTTTCTTCAGGATTAAATTCTGCACCTTCAAAATTTGTGTCTTCATCAAATCTTAGCATTTCAAATTGTTCTTGCTTAAGAGCTGAAAAATCGCAATCTCTTACATCCTGACCTTCTATACCTTTATTATAGACATTCAATTTCTTTTGTAGTTCATCATAAGTTTCAGAACCTAAAATATCTTTTATTCTTTCTTCTATTTCTATTTCTACTTTTTCTGCATTTGCTTCCATTTCTTTTTCCGTTTTTTCTTCTATTTCATCTTCTGAAAATTCAGGAAATTTTCTTGAAAGTTCACTATAAAGTTCATTATAAAGTTTTCCATAAAGTCTTCCATAAAGTGCTCTATAAATAAAAACCTCTATTGTAGCTCCAGTACCTAAATACTTCTGTATAAATGCTGAGTCAATTTTTTTACCATGAGTTTTTAAATAGTCTACTATAAAATTTGGACTTCTTTCACTTTCTTCACTCAAAAATGCTTCCTCCTCACTATTTTAATTCTATTCTGCCATTGCATTGCGGTATTTTTCATTACTCATATGCTACATTCTATATTTGGGTCATCATTATTTTGCTCTTTTTCTTCTTTTCTAACTAAATCAGCCCTTATTGCTCTTGTAGTTTCATTTATTGTATCTGATCTATATGATAGGTCAGTACTACCTTCAACTGCCTCTGGATAGTCCTCTAATAGACTTTTTTTCCTTGATTGACGATTTGGATTGTATTTATCAAGTTGCTTTTGAAACTCCCTGTAAAATTCTTGCAAATCCATATATTCCATTTCGTAATCTGCCATAGCACTAATCTCTTCTGCTCTATCTTGATAGTACTCCTGTCTTCTTTTTTGATGATCCGGCGTTCCTTGATGTAATGTATCTACAAGGTGTGTTAACATCATATACTTAACTATATCATCTCTTGAATATGTACATTCTCCTGTTTGCTCATTTCTTAGCACACATACCTTCAAAATTTCTGGTGGAATAGCCTTAGATGTAGAGCCATCTGCGAACTCCATTCCTGTACTTATTTTTCTATATTCTTCTGTTTTCTTTACGCTCTCATTTTCAAGTTCAATATCATCAGCAGAAAATGTAAGAAATATTCTATCTCCCATAAATTCTTCGAAGTCGGAGGTTTCTGCAACCATCCTTGCACTTTTTCGTCTCTCTTCACTATGAAACTGCTCCTGTATTATAGTTTCTATTTCTGATGGACTTTTACCTTGAAACAAAGAATTTATATTATCATATGTTTTTGAAAAGTTACAAGCCATCGAAATTAAACCTTCAGCACCTTCTGAAAAGCAAACGATTTCTCTTTTGTCTTCTACAGTTTGATTTAGCTCCCCACATCTAGGTATCAGTCCGTTGTTAAGTATACCTTCCTCTCCAAATAGATATTCAGGTCTTGTAAAATGGAAATACCTTTCTGTTTCAAAAATTTCTCTAGCTCTTTGTAGTATTACATTTCTGGCTCTGCCCATGTCTATTTGCGGATTTTGTGGATTTGAAAAATCTACACATGGTAATAACTGATTTGAAGTTGCAAGCTCTGGGTAAGACCTGGTTAGAAGAATATCTTGAATCATTGAAGGATTTTCAAATAATCGGCAATACGAATCCAATGATGTTGGTGCAACTTTTTTTTCGTCTCCATTTTGTACCTCTAGCTGTCTTGGAATCATTTGTCTAAATTTTACAAAATCCCTATCAGCAATAAAATTCGCTAACCCTTTACTACCTTGACTTGCATATATACTATATAAAATTGTATCTCTATCTTCTTCCGTGAACGATTTTCCATCTTGATGAGTTCCGAATCTTAGGTTTATTTCCTCTTTTTACGGCATAAGTTTTCTGTACATCTTGAATGGTTGCATATTTTTCTAATCCATATTTTTCCAGTTGTCCGTTCTTGTTGTAAATGTTCTAGTATGATTTTTTCCATTGAAATTGGAAATTGTTCTCCATCATAAATCTTACTTTGTACACTTTGCTCTTCTTCAGAATATTTAAAATCTCTCATAACAAAATCATACAAATATGACGGGTTTTTAGCATTTATTAAATGTTCAAAAGCATGTCCCATTTCGTGAGCTACATAGTCAATATCAGATATTATTTTTGATATTGGAATTCTACTATCGCCAAAGTTTTCTTGCATACTCATCAACTCGCCAACGGATTGAACGCCATAAACCTCTTTATCACTTGTTTCCATTAACAATATATTATTTTTTGGTGTATATTCCTCTTTTCCGAGTAGCTATAGACATTACTAAATTTGAGAAAAGATTATCAATATATTTTATATGGGGTTTATTTTGTTCCACATTAGACTGTTTATCTGTTTCTTTTTGCTCTACATATTGGTATCTCAAATTTAAATCTAATTTACCTTTTATGTCATCTGCTGTAAGGCTTTCAACATCTTTTATATCAATACCAAACGCTCTAGCTAATATATCTGGAACAGTATCTTTGTATAACTCAATAACTTTTTGAAATACAAATTCCATATAATCATCCATAGCTGGCGTTGATTTTAATTTCTCATCATTTGTACCGCTCATAGTCATATAACTCCTTTCTTAGCTATATTTAAAACAATTTTTCAAATAATTCTTGTAAAGAGTTGCAAGTAATTGCATTGCCATTATCATAGTAGGTATAATTAACTTTGTTGTATATGTTTATATCATTTTTTATTTCTTGTTCGATTTCACTTATATCAGATTTTTTTACCATTTTAGTATAAACTATATTTGGTTTAACATATAAATCTATTACTCCAACATCAAAATTCTGATATTTTCGTACAATACATTTATTTTTACTTTTAGGGTAAAATTCATAAGTATAATAATCTCCGTCCCCACTTGCCTTATGACCAGTTGTCTCTTTTCGTTGATAGATTGTTGCAATACACTTTGCATCTTCAGGAATAGTTGCATCCTTGTTATTCTTATATAGATAGACGCATACAGCAATTACTAATAAAATCATCAAACTAATTATTATAACAATTAAACTTTTATATCTTTTCATTATTACCTCTTTTTATAAATACATCCATACTGATAGTATGTTTTCATACAATTATAATAACATTAGTATTTTTATAATTCAATCATTTATTTTTAATATAAAAGTAATTATAATGAGTTATTTTTACAAGCAGAAAAGTCGACTAGAAGGAACTTTGCCTTTTAGCTCTCAAAGTTTTCGACCTCTCACACCACAAATCCAACATACCCTAGATTTCAATATTTTTAGACACTTAATATAATTTAATTAGATTTAAGACTTAATTTTCATAACTATATATTACTATTAATCCTTTTTATTAGCAACACTTTTAAACCTAAAAATGTTATTTTTAAGCTAATCTCCAATTAACCTCATTTCATTGAATTTTACGCATCTTAACAACTGTTGCACTTTTTGTCTTCTAAATCCTGTTACACTTTCTAATATGCTATTTTTCGTTGCATACTTTATTTTTCCAACTTTTACTTTTCTTATTTTTTTTTGCTCTTCAGCTCTTTCTTTTAACTCTTTATCTATTGCTTTTTTCATTTTTCCTGTTATTAAATCTTCTTGCATTTTCTTTTTCCACATTTTTTCTTCTAAATCATTGAATTTTATTTCATTATTTGTTATATTTATCATATGTAAAGACACCTCGAATATTTTTATTTTGTTTTTTGGACTAACAAAATTATATCATAAGTGTCTTTACATTTTTTTATTTTTTTTATTTTTTTATGTTCACTATTTCCCCAGAAAATTTAACTCATATCTAATTAACATAATTTCATTTAATTTACTATGAATAATTCCACTTGTTAAATATTTATATACACAAATAGACAATTCTTTAAAATTGGTCTTTTAATTAAAATAAAAAATATCTGCATTATTTGGCAGATATTTTTTACTATTTCTTAAGCATTTTTTGCTATTTCAGCTATTTTAGCGAATGCTGCACTATCATTTACAGCTAATTCAGCTAACATTTTTCTGTTTATTACAACATTAGCTTTTTTAAGTCCAGCTATTAATGTGCTGTATGTTAATCCATTCATTCTTGCAGCAGCATTAATTCTAGCTATCCATAATTTTCTGAAATTACTCTTTTTGTCTTTTCTTCCAACATATGCATATGCACCAGATTTCATAACAGCTTGTTTAGCCATTCTGAATCTATATCCTTTTGCTCCATAATATCCTTTTGCTCTTTTTAATACTTTTTTATGTTTTTTACGAGTAATCATTGCTGTTTTAACTCTTGCCATTTATTTTCACTCCAATCTTTCTATAATTTAATCTTATTTATTACCATATGGTAACATTTTTTTAATTCCTGCCTCGCAAGTTTTGTCTGCATAAGCGTTCATAACTTTACCAGATTTCTTTTGTCTTTTTGTTTTGTTTGCAAATAAATGTTTTCTATTTGCTTTTGTTCTTTTTACCTTTCCTGTTGCTGTGTAACTATATCTTTTTTTAGCTGCTTTGTTTGTTTTTAATTTTGGCATAATTAAACTCTCCTCTCTAATTATTTATCAGCTTTTTTAGCTAGTATTATAAACATGTTTTTACCTTCTAATAAAGGCTTTTTTTCTAGTGAAGCTATATCTGATAAATCTTCAACGAATTTATTTAGTGCTTCTTCTCCTAGTTTTACATAGTTAAGCTCTCTACCTCTAAATTTAACAGTGATTTTTACTTTGTTTCCATCTTCAAGAAACTTTCTAGCATTTTTTGATTTGAACTCAAAATCGTGTTGCTCTATATTTGGAGTAACTCTGATTTCTTTTGTTTCAAGTACTTTTTGCTTTTTACGAGCTTCTTTTTCTTTTTTAGCTTGCTCAAATTTGTATTTACCATAGTTCATTATTTTACAAACTGGTGGTTCTGCATTTGGAGCAACTAAAACTAAATCTAATTTTTTTTCAAAAGCCATATCTAATGCTTCATTTAAAGTATGCTTTCCTAATTTTTCTCCGTTCTCGTTTATAACTTGAACTTCTTTTGCCCTTATTTGTTCATTAATTGGTAATTCTTGTTTTATAGTAAAACACCTCCTACTAGTTATATCGCCAAATTTTATTGTACAAATCTTTATTTTTGCATAAAAAAATTGATTTGTTTAAGAACAAATCAATCCACAAAATATTTAATTTATAATTGAATGCAATATTATTGTAAATATTGTATATGTAATATTATAAATTTTAACCTTTTTCTATTCGATAAGGTGAGAAGTGGATTGCTTCTTCTTTAATTGACTCTATTATGATACTACATATATATATAAATGTCAAGGAATTTTAAGTAAAAATTTGCTTTTATTGGTATTTTTTCTTTATAAATTTAACTTTGTCTATGAACCACATTTTTATGATTCGTTTCTATTTTAAAGTACTTCGTCTAAAACTTTAGCAAGATATTTGGCACTTGTTTCGCATTCTTCTAAGGTGTTCCCTGTTGCTCCTATTTCTATTATGTTGGCTGCTTTTGATAGGTGTTGGTTGTATCTTGCATTTCTTAATAGTATTGGTTTGAATAAACCTGGATATAGTTCATTTGCTTTTTGCTGTACTTTCATTGCAAATTGTAAGTTTTGTTGCCAATTGTCATGTGCTAATCCGCTTCCATTCGTGCCTATTACAAACATTATTTGTGCAGCATATTCATCTCCTATTTTTACTTTTGGTGCATATGAATCATCTCCTATTGCATCTCTGTGTAGATCTATTACTACATCTGTATCTTTATTTTGCGATAGTATGCCACTCACTGTTTTTAATGATCTACCATATGAACCTGTGTATGCTGGATAATCATGAAATGTTTTGTTATGTATTACATTGTGTCCATATGATGTTAAATATTTTTGCAGCTCATCTCCAACTCGTACTACATTATGATTTAAATCTGTTGTTCTATAATTTCCTGTTGATTCATATTTGTTTGCATCTGTTTGAGTATAACTTTCACATGTATGAGTGTGAAATATTAATATGTTTTTGCTATTTACTGTTATATTAGTTGATAAATTCATATTTGCTAAATCATAGCTTGTTTCATTTTTTATTTTAATTCCGTTTTTTTCATAATTATATGTATTTTTATATTTTGAAGCAACAGTTTCTGTTTGTATATCAGTGCTAACTTCTGTAATATTTGATGTATCAATGTTTTCTTGATTAGCAGAGTCATCTGTATTATTTGTAGTATTAATATTTCCTGCATTATCTTGATTTTCATCTTCTTCATCTACAGATGTTACATTTCTTGATGATACAGTTGTTGACATTCTAAATTCGCTTTCTAACATACTTTGTGGTTTTATTTCAAAAATATTTGCTCTTTTTAATTCCCCCATTTCTGTTATTTCTTCGGATATGTATGAAATACATTGTGTTGTATTTATTGTTTCAGTTTCAAAATTCTTTTTTGAATAATTGTATATTTTTAATATTATAAATAAAGCAGCAACTATAACGCCGAGTTTTATTATATATTTCCAAATATCTTTTGTAGAAACTACAGATACTTTTATCATATGCGTCTCCTTTGTATGATTTATAAAAATTCAATGAATATAAATTTCATTAATTGACCTTATTATAAATTATATGCTAGATATTGAATATTTATGATTTTCTATATATAATAATACTACTTTAAGGAGGTGATTTTTTGGAAGAATTAGATAGTAGAAAAGTCCTTTCAAAAACATTTTTCTGGATGTTTTTAGGATTACTTGGTACAGGTTTAGTTGCTTTTTACACTTATAGCTCTGGATTGTATTTATCAATTTTTACTTCTGTTAGCTCTTTGGCAATTTTAGCTTTAGTGGAGGTCGTTGTTGTTATAGTATTTTCTCTTTGTTTTAGAAAGCTTCCACCTACTGTTGTTGGAATACTGTACTTTGTTTATGCATTTTTAAATGGATTTACATTTTCTAGTATTTTTGCAGTTTATGAAATTAGCTCTATAATGTATGTATTTTTATTAACATCTATTTTATATGCAGTTTTAGCCTTTTGTGGTTATAAAACTAATATTGATGTTAGCAAATGGAGTACTATTTTATTTGTAGCTTTAATAGTTTCATTAATTGCATCTATTGTAAATTTATTTTTAGGAAACACAATGGTTGATATTGTAATAAGCTGGATAGTTATATTTATCTTTGCAGGTTACACAATTTATGATATGCATATATTAAGAGAGCTATCAAGTGACCCATCTATAAACCAAGATAAAGTTTATATTTATTGCGCTATGCAATTATACTTAGATTTTATAAACTTGTTTATACGATTACTTCGTATATTTGGAAGAAGCAGAGATTAAAAAAATGCAGATATTTTATCTGCATTTTTTATCTTTTATAGGGCAATATTCACTTATTCGTTTTTCAAAATAAATAAATTTTGCATGTTAGATACTGCCTAATTCAATGTGTCCTTTTCCCTAAAATGGTAAACGAGAACCGTCCCCTTTTCCCAGCTATTGCACACAATTTTCATCTTTTACATAATATTTTGTTCCAAGCATTTTATCTGGTAAATATTGTTGCTCTACATAATGACCTGGATAATCATGTGGATATTTGTATCCTTCATGATATCCTAATGCTTCCATTCCCTCTACTGGAGCATTGCGTATGTGCATTGGAATTTCTCCTGTATCTTTATTTTTTACATCTTCTAAAGCTCTATTTATTCCTAAATATGATGCATTGGATTTTGGAGATGTTGCTACATATGTTGCAGCTTCTGCTAATATAATTCTTGCCTCAGGCATTCCTACCATATGAACTGCTTGCATCGCTGAATTTGCCACAACTAGAGCATTTGGATTTGCCATACCTACATCTTCTGCAGCTGAAATTACAATTCTTCTTGCAATAAATACTGGATCTTCTCCTCCATTTATTGCTCTTGCCAAATAAAATATTGCAGCATCTGGATCACTTCCCCTCATAGATTTTATAAATGCACTTATATTATCATAGTGACTATCTCCATCTTTATCAAATAAAGCTTTTCTATTTTGAACACTATCTGCTGCAATTTCATTTGTTATATGTATATATCCATCTCCGCTAACACTTGTTGTAAGTACTGCAACTTCTAATCCATTTAATGCTGTTCGCACATCTCCATTTGCTGTATCAGCAATTTTTAGTAGTGTTTCATCTTCTATTTTTATATTATAATTACCTAATCCCTCAGGACTTTGTAATGATTTTTTTAGCACAGTAAAAATGTTTTCTTTTGTTAATGGATTTAATTTAAATATCATTGATCTTGATATAAGAGCCTTATTTACTTCAAAATAAGGATTTTCTGTTGTTGCACCAATTAATATTACAGTACCATTTTCTACATATGGCAATAATGCATCTTGCTGAAGTTTGTTAAATCTATGAATTTCATCTATAAACAAAATACATTTTCCAGATGGATTTAATAGCATATTTTGAGCTTCTTCAACAGCACTTTTTATATCACCAATTCCAGCTGATACTGCATTTATTTTTTTGAATTTATATTTTGTAGTATTACTTATTACTTTTGCCAAAGATGTTTTACCACATCCAGGAGGCCCCCATAAAATAATACTTGATAATCTATCAGCTTTTATTGTTCTATAAAGAATTTTATCTTTCCCTAAAATATGCTCTTGTCCAACATAGTCATCTAATGTTTTTGGTTTCATTCTGTATGCTAATGGTTCATTATAATTCATTACTTTTCCTCTCTTTTAAGTTTATTTTTTATTAAAAAAGGAAAAGAGCTCTTTTCTCTTTTCCCTAATATCTATATTTTTGTTTTATGCTCTTGGATGTGTCTTTTTATATATATTTTTTATTCCTTCATCTTGGAATTGCATATATACTTGTGTTGATGATATGTCTGAATGTCCTAACATTGTTTGTATAGCTTTTAAATCTGCTCCATTTTGTAAAAGGTGAGTTGCAAATGAATGTCTTAATACACCTGGTGTTATATCTTTATCGATATGAGCTTGCTCTTTATAATATTTTACTATTTTCCAGAAACCTTGTCTTGTTAATCTCTTTCCATTAATATTTACGAATAATGACTCTGTATCATCTGTTTTTATTAAATATGGTCTTGATTCATCCATATAATTTTTCAATGCTTGTAGTGACATTGCTCCAAGTGGAATTGTTCTTTGTTTTGGACCTGTTTTACATATTACATATCCTTCTTTTACATTTACATCACTTATATTTAAAGAAATAATTTCTGTTACTCTCATTCCTGTTGCATATGCAAATTCTAACATTGCTTTGTCTCTTATTCCCTTTAAATCTGTGTCTGTTGGTTGTTCTAGTAATAATTCTACTTCTTTTGTTGATAATACATTTGGAATTCTTTTTTCTATTTTTGGTGACTGTACATTTGCTGTTGGATCTTCATTTATATCCTTAACTCTTACTTCATATTGATAAAAAGACCTAATTGAAGCTAAATTTCTTGACACTGTAGATGTTTTTTTGCCATTTTCTTGTAGATAGTCTAAATAATTTTTGATTGTTGTTTCATCTGCTTTTGAATAATCTAATTGTTTTTTATTGATGTATTCTTCATATTGATTTATATCTCTTTTATAAGATTGTAATGTGTTATCTGTTAATTTCTTATCTTTTTGAAGAAATTCTAAAAAATTGTTAATTTGCTTTTCCATTTTAGTTCTCCCTACCTTTATTTTTATAATTTACATAAACTATATATGTTATATCAAATTAAACTTTAATTGTAAATAGTTTTTTTGGATTTTTTAAATAAAATTTATTATTATATTATTTGTTATATTTGTTGTAACAAACACTTCTATTACAGATGATATTATTAGGCCAATTGCCATAAATAAAGAAAACATTGTATGTCTATATATTTCGTATTTTATGTTTTCTTTATTTCTTTCCTTCATTGTTGATTTATACATTTTTATTGAGCTTACAGTTAATGCTAATATACATGGAATTGCAATAATATTTTGTAATAACATCGAACTTATTGCAAATACTATGCCTTTTCCTTTTTCTAATACTGCGATTATTGCAGATATTGAATATCCTATACATATTCCTTTATATCCTAAACAACCATATACTAACGGTATTCCAATTATTGTTGACCCAGAAATCCAAATAATTATCGCTAATTTTAGGTTAGACATTATTGAATTTATTAACAATTTTTTTGTATCTATTTGATATTCATTATTTTTTATTGTTTGTATAAACTCATTTATGTAACCAGATATGTCTTTTTGATTTTCTGCATTTGAACTATTTAATATCATAACTCCTATAATAATTCCTATAAAAAAAACTAATATTGATATTGCATATTCTTTTATATTTTTACTTACATGATTTTCTATTATTTGTATTATTTTATTTTTGCTTTTTGCAAATTTTCTTTTGTTTCTCATTGTTCCTCCATATTTTTAAAAATCTTATACATAATTTTTATTCAAATGATTTTTGAAATAGAACAATGAGTTTTTTTTTGTTAAGTGGTTTTGTTTATTATTTTTTTCGGATTATTCTTTATTGTAAATATTTATCCAATCTTTTCTTTTTTAGGAGCTGTTACTTTTCCGTATACTCCTCCTCCACCTGCTTGGATATTCATGTTTCCTGATCTTGCATTTACTATTACATCTGCCATTTTACTTCCAACTACTGCTTCTATGTCATCTTTTGATAATTTGTGTAAAATATTCATTTCTGTTTCAAAATTCGACAATAGTTTTTCTATTGTTTTTCCTCCAACTCCTGGCATAAATGTTAGTGGAATTTGATAAATATATGGAGGTCTGTTTGCTGGGCTTTTTGTTTCTTTCTTGTCTTTTATTATTTCTATTCTATCATAAACTCCCATTGTAATATTTGTTCCATTACATCTATCACACTTTAGTACTGGTGCTTCACCAATTACTGGCATGTTGCAATCTTCGCAAAATGTTCTATGATATTTTCCAAGTTTTGGGTCTAATCCATAATTTGCTATTATTTTTCTTCCATCTTCATTTTTTATTGCTTTTAATATTTCTTTATAGCTAATATCTTTTACTAGCATTTTATTGTATTCTCTTGCTATTTTAGGTAATGAATGAGCATCAGAATTAGTTATAAATGATTTATTTTCAAGTTCAGATATTGTATCTGCTAAAAAAGTATCAGAGCTTAATCCTAACTCTATTGCTGGTATTCTGTCATATTTTTCTTTAAATATTTTTTCTAATCTATCTGTGCAATTTCCATAAAAACTTTTATGTGGTGTAAATGCATGCGCTGGAATTAATACTCCATTGTATTTTTCTACTATATCTATTAAATCATATGCTGATATATCTGCTCTTTGAGAGCTTAATGTTATATTACTTATATGTGTACTCATTTCTTTTGAAAATGCTTTTATGTCTGCCAATTTTGGAAAATAACATAAATTATGTGCACTTCCAGTTTTTCCTTTTTCATTTTTCTCTGAAGTTTCTATTTCACTTCCTAAAATTATACATACTTTATCTTTGTATATAATTCCACCATCTTCTATTTCATATGCTTCACCTGTTGCTAAAAAGTTTTCTATATCTTCAATTACATATGGTGATGCACAATCTATTATTCCTACTACACTTATTCCTTTTCTTTCAGCACATTCTTTTGCTATATTTGCAAAGTTTAATGATCTTGCTGCTGTTATTTTTATTGGCTTTCCATTTTCGCTTCTTCCTATATGTACATGTAAATCTGCAAAAATTTCGTTCATTTGTTTTTTCCTCCTATTGTCTTATTATTTTCTTATGTTATTACAGTATTACCATATTTTTTGTATAATCTAAATTAGCCAAAGATTCGCTTTTACATGCCATTGTATATACATTTGTTGAAAATATATCTATGTCTAATAATCTTTTATATATTTTGCTATTTTTATTGTTATTATTTTTGTCCTGGAATTTTTTTACTGATGTTATAACAGTTGCCTTTGGATTTTGTTTATTTATTCTTGATATTAGCTCTTTGCCTTTTTCATTAAATCCTAAAACTCGTATATATGGCTCTGTTTTTTTTGCCATTCCAACATCTCTTTTTGTTATTCCTAATAATGCACATATTAATATTCTTTGTATTCTTGTTACTGTATATCTTTTGGTTTTTACAATATTTATAAGGTTTGTTATATCATTTGAGTAATTAGCTGCATTTTTTAAGCTGTGTTCTAAACCTTCATTCACATCTGGTAATTCTGCAATTTCACTTACTGTCATTCGTCTTAAATTATAAATTATTTCTTTTTCATATCTTGATAAATCTAATACAACATTTCCAAGTTCTGTTTCTTTTTTTAAAATTTGATATGTATTTTTTGGTACTACTTTTCTTATTTCACTAAATTCTTCATTTTTCAGCAATTTTCTTATTGCTGTTGCACTTGCAAATTCATCAACTATTACATTATCATTGTAGTATACCTTTTCGCGCTTTACTGGAATTGGTTGTATTGTTGATTTTATTTTCTTTAGTGCTTTTAAATATTCTATTGCTAATATATTATTTGGTGTATTTAGAATATTATCATACCTTTTGTTATCGTTTAAATACAACATTAAAGCATTTTCTCTTGCTTTTGGAAATGATAGCCCTTTTTTTAGCTCTGAATTTAATATGCTTTTATATTTCATTGGCTCTTCATTTACTATACTTGATATATTATTTAATGCAGCAAAATCACTTGTTTCTGTTCCAAATGATATTGCATCTACTATTTTTAGATTATTTAATAATTTTATTGCTCCTAAAGAAAATCCTTCTGCGCTAGCTACACTATATATTGTAGGAAGCTCTATTACTAAATCTACTCCATTTAAAAGTGCCATTTCTGCTTTTTTCCATTTATTTACTATTGATGTGTTACCTCTTTGTACGAAGTTTCCGCTCATAACACATATACAATATTGTGCACCTGATTGCTCTTTTGCTTTTTGTAAATGGTACATATGGCCATTGTGAAAAGGATTGTATTCTGCTATGATACCTAGAACTCTATTTTCCTTCATTTTTTGTATCCCCCTTTTCCACAAAATAAATATTTTTGTTAAATATGTTGTTGTATTCAAAATTTACTGTTATAATATCATAAAAATGTGAATATAACAATAGTTATTTGGAAAGGATTTGATAAAATAATGGATGAAGTTACAATTTATACAGATGGTGCTTGCTCTGGTAATCCGGGCCCTGGTGGTTGGGGTACTATTCTTATTTATAAAGATATTAAGAAAGAAATTTCAGGTGCTTCTGCTAATACTACTAATAATATTATGGAAATTACTGCTGTTGTTGAAGGATTAAAACTTTTAAAACACCCTTGTAAAGTTAATGTATATAGTGACAGTGCTTATGTTGTTAATTGTTTTAAACAAGGTTGGATTTATAATTGGTTAAAAAAAGGTTGGAAAACAGCTAATAACGAACCTGTAAAAAACAAAGAGCTTTGGCAAGAGCTTTATAATTTGACTAAAATTCACGATGTTACTTTTAATAAGGTTAAAGGACATAGTACTAATGAGTTAAATAATAGATGTGATGAACTTGCAAGAAATGCAATTGATACTTTATAAAATAAAAAATTTTTCAATTCTAACTTACATTCGTTCAAACAGCTACAGATATCTTGAATTTTAAAGCTATAAAACCAAAAATTTGTGTACCCCAAAAAGCGAGGGTACACAATTTCTTATATCAGTCAATTAACAGTAATTCGGTAAGTTTTTTTTTATAGTATCTTCTACACAGCTATAAAAAACAAAAACAATAATTGTAATTTACAATCAACAATATTAAAAATCCCAAAGAACTAATATGGATAATCTAATTAACATAATTTAATTCATTTACTATACCTGAATATTTAACTATAAACACTTCTTTGTTCTCTTGTTCTATACTATTTGTTATATTTTGCAATAAAATTTTAACCTTTTCTTCCAAATTTTCTATTTGATTTGCATAATCGTTCGCCAATATAATATTATTTTTAGCACTATTCCAATCTTTTTCCTCTACATTGTAGTATACTTCATATAATTTTTTCTTCACTTTTAAAATATACAATTTATTTTTATCATAATTTACTTTTTCTGCTATGTCTATAATATTATTGTAAAAATCCACTGTTTCTTTCATAAAATTAATTTTATTTTTTTCAGTTGATATCATAAATAAATTATCAAAATTTTTATCAATTTTTTTAATTTCTTCTTGATTAATATTTTCTTTTGTACTTATATCATTTTCTACTACAGCCCACGATGTGTATAAATTTTCTATTTCAATTTTTATTTTTTCCCAATCCTCATCTTTTACAGAATTATCTCCACTATATTGCATAGACATTATTGTTATTTCTTCACCTTCTTTATTTGACGATGATTGCTTGTTTTGTCCTTCTTGGCTGGGCTCTGAATCTCCTTCACTTTGTTTTGATAATTCATCTGAACCATCTTGGCTTTTTTCACTTGAACTATCTTGACTATTTTTACCTGAGCTTTCTTGACTGTTCTCACTAGAGCTATTGCTTTCATTATTATTTTCATCTGTTGATTTTATACTTGTTTTTTCCTCTTCTATTTCATATCTAGTCTCCATATTTCCTGTAACTATGTCTATGAATTTTGAAATTTCTTTATCTAAAAATTTAATTTCAATTGCTATTTTATCATCAATTGTTTGATTTTGCTCATTTTTTCTTTTACATCCACTAAAACATAAAATTATTGCCATTATTATAATTAGGCCATATAATATTTTTCTTTTAATTTTTATCACCTCTTTATTTTTACAGTTCATAGTTTTAAAAGAAACCGTTCCGAAAATATTATATTATAATATAATATCTTCTTCACTACTCTATAATGGCTATGAATCTCGTTTATTATATATTTATTTTTTCACAAAAATTGGATTTTATTCTTTTGAATATATAATAAAAAAAAAACAAATACTAAAATTAAATATTTTAGGAGATTTTTATGGATACAATAGTTAGGCTTTATAGTACAAATTTAAATGAACTTAATAATTTTTTGAATGATTTTTTTTCGAGTGATATTTCTTTAAATAATCAATCTAACTGGGAAAAACATTATTCAAATCCAGTTGAACTTGCTGATATTATTGCAGCTCTTATTGATAATAAAGAACTTTATCCTAATATTAATATGTGGATTAGTATTGATAATGGCGTTTTTATAAATATAAAAGAGGATAATTATAATGCGTTTATTCAGTATCTTTTTGAAAGATATCCATATTAAAAAAAGATGAATTCTGTTAAAATTCATCTTTTTTATTTTATTTAATTAAAGAAAAATAATTTTTTTCTTGTTTTTAACTGTTTTGGGCAATTTATATTGATATCTATATCACTTAATATTTTTTGTGGATTGCTTGTTGTTATTTGATATATATATTTTTCACTATGTACTATTTCTTTCATTTTTTTTAAAATTGTATTAATATTATCATATATATGACCTTGTTTATGTGTGTCTGAACCTAAAAAATTTATTAATCTATTTTCTAATAAAATTTCTACAGTATTTTTTGCTGTTTTTCCATATTGCTCTATAAAACTGCCGTAATTAGATTGGATTAAAACTCCACATTTTATTATATCTATTAGACTTTTTGGATTTTCTTGTATATATGTATATCTTTCTGGATGAGCTAATATTGGTATATATCCATTCGCCTTTATTGTATATATTATTTGCTCTAAATCTAGCATTCTATTCGAAAATGGCAATTCAAATAATATATATCTACTGTTTGCTAATGTTGATATTTGTGAATCTACTAATAACTTTGGCGTATTTTCTGTTAATAATATTTCATTTCCTTGATGTAATTGCACAATTATTTCTTGGTCATACACCGTCTGTTTTAATTCATTTATTTTACTTTTTATAATATCCTTTTTATTTTCGTAATAGTCTTCTATATAATGTGGTGTTAATATAACGTCAGAAAAACCAGCTTTTTCTGCCTTTTTTAAATTTTCAATTGTACTTTCAATTGAATCAGAGCCATCATCTACATTGTTTAATATATGAGAATGTACATCTATCATTTTATACCCCTATTTTCTATCACTTTCTAAATATTGACTTAATTGTTGTAATACATTATTTATATCAATATCTTTATTTTTTTCTTCTGATTCTCTGTTTGTTGAAGTTTCAACCTCATTTAATTTTCTTTTAACTTCATTTATTTCTGCTTCTTCTATTTTCTTTTTAGGTGCTTGTTTTGGAGTTATTCCCCAAGTTCTTTTACTTGTAACTATTGAATTTTCGTAATAATATCCGGTTTTAGTTTCTTTTTTATTTGTAGGCATTTTATTTACTACAACACCTGCAATTCTTCCTCCAACATTTGTTATATTTCTTTTAACTTGGTTTAAATCCTCTATTTTTGTTTCTTTGTGAGCTGAAACAATTAATGTTGAATCAACAAATTTTGATAATATTATTGCATCTGTTACTATTGTACTTGGTGTTCCATCAAATATTACAATATCAAATATTTGCTCTAAATATTTAATTAAATCAATCATTTTTTGACTAGTTAATAATTCAGATGGATTTGGTGGAATCATTCCTGCTGTCATTATATATAGGTTTTCTATCATTGTAGTTTGAATATAATCTCCTATTGAATTCAAACTATCACTTTTTGTTGTCATTATTAAATAATTTGACAATCCTTTATCATTATTAACTTCAAAAATGCTATGTTGTCTTCCTTTTCTCATATCTGCATCAACTATTAAAACTCTTTTGCCTGCTTGTGCAAATGTTACTGCTAAATTTGATGCAACCCAGCTTTTTCCTTCACCTGGTACAGTACTTGTTATTAGTAAAGATTTTAATCCTTCATCTACATTCATAAATTGTATGTTAGTTCTTAGGGTTCTAAATACTTCTGATATTTGTGTCTTTGGTGATACAAATGTTATTAGTTCATTTTTCATTTTAGTATATTCCCCCTTTTTTATTATCTTCATTAACAAAAGGTATTGAAACTAGTGTAATTAGCTCACTATTAGTTTCTATGTCATCTGCATCTTTTATTGTATTATCAAACATATTTGTTATTAATACATATATTATTGATATAACAAGTCCGATAACTAAGAATATTACAATATCTCTTACATGATTTATATTGCAAGGTGTTATTGGCTCTTCTGCTTCATCTACTGTATAAACATTATTTATTTTGTAAATGTCTGCTACAGTTTTTGCAAATACTTTTGTTACTTCATTTGCAATTTTCATTGCCTTTACTGGATTTTCATCTTTTACTGTTATTTTTATCATTTCTGAATCTTCTATTTCACTAACAGTTATTTTATTCTTAAGTGTATCTTCAGTTTCATTAATTTGCAAATTATTAATTGCCTGTCTTAAAACATTTTTACTTTTTACTAATTTACTATATGTACCAATTAAATTTTGTGCTAAACCAACATCTGAAGATGTTATTGTTTGACCTGATGTTTCTTCTCCTACTGCTGCAGCATCTTTTACTAGTACTACTGTTGTGTATGCTTCATATTTTGGGTCTACAAAGTAAAAAGAATAAATTGTTCCTATTATAATAGCAATTAATGAAATTACTATAATATGTAGTCTTTTGTTCCAAAAAATATTGATTAATTTTTTTAAATTTAGCTCTTCCATTTTTTTCCCTCCATAAAATAGTATGCATCTAATATTATACATAAAATAGGGACATTTTGCAAGCATTTTGGGAAAACAATCGAAAATAATGCCGATTATGGGTTGTAATTCACAAATTATTCATTTTGAACTAATTCAAAAGATATTCTTCTTAGCTCTTTATTGGCTTCTATTACTCTAATTTTAACTTTTTGACCTATTTTGTAAATAGTATTTGATTGCTCTCCTATTAATAGTTTATTTTCTTGATTATATATAAAGTACTCATTTCCTAAATTTTCAAATCTTATTAATCCTTCTACTGTATTTTCTAGCTCAACAAACATACCAAATGAAGTTATACTTGAAATAATTCCTTCATATTCATTGCCAATTTTACTTTGCATATATTCTGCTTTCTTTATGTCTTCGCTTTCGCGCTCTACTTTTTGTGCTATTTTTTCTCTGTCTGATGACCTTTCTGCGTATTTTACTGCTTGCTCTGAATATGTATTTATAAATGTTTCATTTACATTATAATTATTGTTTATATACATTGAAATAATTCTATGTATATATAAATCTGGATATCTTCTTATTGGTGAAGTAAAGTGACAGTAATATTTACTTGCAATTCCAAAATGTCCTTTGTTTGTACTTTCGTATCTTGCAAGTTTTAATGTTCTTAATATTAAGTTTGATACAACTTTTTCTTCTGGCTTTCCTTTTATTTGTTCTAATATATCTGCAAAAGCTTTTGGGTGAATATTGTCTTTGTTGTATTTTACTTTGTATCCTAAATTAAATAAAAATTTATTTAATTCATCTATTTTGTCTGTGTCTGGCACTTCGTGGACTCTGTATATAAATGGTGCTTCTAGCCAGTAAAATTTTTCTGCTACAACCTCATTTGTTATAAGCATAAATTGCTCTATTATTTCATTTGCAAAATTAGTTTCATATTTTTTTACATCTATTGCTACACCATTGTCGTCAAGAATTATTTTACTTTCTGGTACATCTAAATCTAAACTACCTTCTTTGGCTCTTTTGGCTTTTAATATTTTTGCCAGCTCTTCCATTAATAAAAAGTTTTGTATATATGGTTTATATTTTTCTATTGCATTTTTTTCACTTTCTGTTAATGTTTCATTATTTTCTTGTTTTATAATTGAATACACATCTGTATAACTCATTCGCTCTGTTACATTTATTACGCTCTTTTTTATATCTGATGAAATTACTTTACCATTTTTATCGATTTCCATTAATACAGATATAGCTAATCTATCTTGTTTTGCATTTAAACTACAAATTCCATTGGATAGCTCTTTTGGTAACATTGGAATAACTCTATCCATCATATAAATACTTGTTCCTCTTAAAATTGCTTCTTTATCTAAATTAGAGCCTTCTTTAACATAATGACTAACATCTGCAATACTTACTATTAAATTATATGTACCAGAGCTATTTTTTTCAACACATACAGCATCATCTAAATCTTTTGCGTCCTCTCCATCTATTGTAAATATGGTTTTATTTCTTAAATCTATTCTATTTTTTAGCTCTTCTTTAACAATTGTTTTTTCTATACTTCTAGCTTCTTTTAATACTTCTTCTGGAAATTCATATGGCAAATCATATTCTTTTATTAAAGACAACATATCTATTCCAGCCATATCTACATTTCCTAATACTTCTATTATCTTTCCTTCAGCTTTTTTACCTTTTTCTGGATACTTTGTTATTTTAACTACTACTTTTTCTTTATTTTTAGCTCCATTAAAATGCTTTTTTGAAATAAATATATCTGAACCAAATTTTTTATCATCTGGAATTACAAAACCAAAGCTTTTATTTAATTCAAATATACCAACTAGAGTATCTTTTTCGTGTGATAGTGTTTTTATTATTTTTCCTTCTTCGTGTCCGTTGTTTTTCGAAAATTCTATTATTTCTACTAAAACTTCATCTCCATTTAGAGCATTTCCTTTATTTTTTCCTGATATATATATTTCATCATCTTGTCCATCTACTTTTACAAAACCAAAGCCTCTTTCGTTTATGCTTAATTTTCCTTTTTTATATAAATTATTATCTAATAGCATATATTTGCCCTTTTTTGTTACTTGTATTTTATATTCTTTTAATAGCTCTTTTAATACTAATATAAAATTTGCATATTCACTTTTAGGAACTTCCATAAAGTTTGCTATTTGTTTCGCTTTCATTGGTACATATGAATTATCAGACATAAAACTTAAAATTTTTTCTTTTTGCTCTTCCATATAATTTTACCTCCATAAAATTTTTATAAAAAAAGGAGATTACTGTTTTTTGTAACCTCCTTATACATTATATTTTTAATTCAATTAATAAGATTTGGATTTTTGCCTCTTATTTTTATATTTTTACATTAAATATAAAAAGCTTAATCCTATTGAACCTATTGCAAAAAATATACCTAGTACTACTGTTGCCTTTTTTAAAGCTCCATCTCTTGTTCTACCTTTGTTTTTTTCATAGAAATTGTTTGTTGTAGACCCTGTTATTGCTCCTGAAGCACCTTGGCTATCTTTTGCCTGAATTGTTGCTAATATAATTAAAGCTACGCAAAGTATTATATATAATACAGTTACTATGTTTTTTACTATTCCCATTTTTATCCCTCATTTCGTAATTTTTCTCTTTACTTGTAATATTCTAACATATCATTTTTTTTAATGCAATAATTTTATGCAGTTTCTACTTTTTTATTTGTAGATTTTCTTTTTGGTCTTTCTATATCTTCCAAGTTTCTGTTTTCATTTATAATTAATTCAGGTTTTCCACCTTTTTTTATTGTATCTTTAGTTATAATACATTTCTCAATCTTTGGATTTGAAGGTATTTCAAACATAATATCTCTCATAATTTCTTCTAATATTGAACGTAGTCCTCTTGCTCCAGTTTTGCGTTCAATTGCCTTATCAACAATTGCATCCAATGCATCGTCTTCAAATTCTAAATCAACATGATCTATTTCAAATAATTTTTTATATTGTTTTACTAAAGAATTTTTAGGTTTAGTTATAATATCTAATAAAGCTTGCTTATCTAGCTCTTTTAAAGTAGCGATTATTGGAAGTCTACCTACGAATTCTGGAATTAAACCAAATTTTAATAAATCTTGTGGTAATAGTTGTTTTAAAATTTCGTTTTCGTCTTCTTTTTTGTTTTCTTGAAGATTTGTTCCAAATCCTATTGATTTTTTGCCTGTTCTGTCTTTTATAAGATTATCTAATCCTTCAAATGCTCCACCACAAATGAATAATATATTTTCTGTATTTATTTGTATAAATTCTTGATGTGGATGTTTTCTTCCTCCTTGGGGTGGAACTGATGCAGTAGTTCCTTCAACAATTTTCAATAATGCTTGTTGAACACCTTCACCACTTACATCCCTTGTTATTGATGGATTTTCAGATTTTCTTGTTATTTTATCTATTTCATCAATATAAATTATTCCTTTTTCTGCTTTTGCCACATCATAATCAGCTGCTTGAATTAATTTTAGTAATATATTTTCTACATCCTCACCAACATATCCAGCTTCAGTTAATGTTGTAGCATCTGCTATTGCAAATGGTACTTTTAAAATTCTAGCCAAAGTCTGTGCTAATAATGTTTTTCCACATCCTGTAGGTCCAAGTAATAATACATTACTTTTTTGTATTTCTACATCATTAATTTCTTTACTTTTTTCTACATTATTTATTCTTTTATAATGATTATATACAGCTACTGATAATGTTTTTTTGGCTTCATCTTGACCAATTACATACTCGTCTAGTATTTTTTTAATTTCTGATGGAGTAGGTAATTTTTCATTTTCATTTAAAGTATATTCCTCTTCATTTTCGTAAAGTTCATCCTCTAAAATTCCATTACAAGCTTTTATACATTCATCACATATATACACTCCTGGACCTGCAATTAACTTTTCTACTGCATTTTGTGTTTTTCCACAAAATGAACATCTTACACTATTGCTTTTATTGCCGTTTGCCATTTTCCCTCCTAATTTTTCAAAAATAAAAATAACTTTTTACTTTTTTTAACTACTTTCTTTTATCCATTATTCCATCTATTAATCCATATTTTAATGCTTCTTCTGCAGTCATGTAGTTATCTCTTTCAGTATCTCTTTGGATTGTTTCTAAACTTTGACCTGTTCTATCACTTAATAGTTTATTTAATTTTTCTCTTGTTTTTACCATATGGTCTGCATGGATTTTTATTTCTGTTGTTTGTCCAGATAATCCTCCACCACCAATTAATGGTTGATGTATTAATATTTCTGAATTTGGTGTAGCAAATCTTTTACCTTTTTCTCCAGATGCTAATAATACAGCTCCCATACTAGCAGCCATTCCAACACATATTGTTGATACTGGACAAGATATATAATTCATTGTGTCTACAATTCCCATACCATCTGTAATAGATCCTCCTGGGCTATTTATATATAAATATATTTCTTTTTCAGGATCTTCTGACTCTAAAAATAATAATTGTGCTATTACTAAACCAGCTGATGCACTATTTACGTCCTCTCCTAGAAATATAATTCTGTCTTTTAATAATCTTGAAAAAATATCGTAAGATCTTTCTCCTTTTGAAGTTTGTTCAACTACATATGGAACTAAACTATTTTTTTCTAACATAATCTTCCTCCTTTATTTATATAATTATATGAATTTTATAATATAACTGTTTATTTTTCAATAGCTCTTTTAATATATTTGAAAAAAAGTCAGAGACATAGATAATATACTTTTTATACTTCAATTTGCCCCTAACTTTTTTCTTTTATTATTCAGATTTTTCTGTTTTTTCTGTTTTTTCAGCCTTTTTTGCAGCTTTTATTTTTGCATTATCTACTATAAATTGTATAGCTTTTTCAGTTGTTATATTATTTTTTAAATATTCTTTTAGATTTTCATTTTCTAAAAGTTCTTCTTCTTTTTTACCGTAATTTTTAGCCATTTCTTTAATTTTTTCTTCTATTTCGGCGTCTGTAGCTTCAATTTTTTCTGCTTTAACTATTGCTTCTAATACTAATCTTGTTTTTACAGATTCTGATGCTTGAGCTTCATATTCTTTTCTCATATCATCTTCTGATTTATTTATTAATTTTAAGTATTGAGCTAAGTTTAAACCTTGGTATGCTAATCTTCCATCTATATCTTTTAATATATTGTCTAATTCAGTTTCAATCATTCCTGATGGAATATCTATTTCTGTATTTTTAGCAACTTCTTTAATTACAGCATCTTCTAATTGATATTTAGCTTGATTTTTTTTGTCTTCTACTAATTTTTCTTTTATACTTGCTTTTAAATCTTTTAATGTATCGAATTCACTTACATCTTTAGCAAATTCATCATCAATTGCTGGTAATTCTTTTACTTTTATTTCATGTAATTTAACTTTAAATGTTGCATCTTTTCCTGCTAATTCTTTTGAAAAATATTCTTCTGGGAATTTAACATTGATATCTTTTTCTTCATCGATTTTCATACCAATTACTTGGTCTTCAAATCCTGGTATAAATGTTTTGCTTCCAATTTCTAATTCATGATTTTCAGCTTTTCCACCTTCGAATGGAACTCCATTAACAAATCCTTCAAAATCAATTACAGCTATATCTTTATTTTTTACAGCTCTATTATCAACACTTACCATTCTTGCATTTTTTTCTGCCATACGGTCTAATTCTTTTTTAACATCTGCTGCAACTACTGATGTATCTATTTTTTCAACTTCTACACCTTTATATTTTCCCAATTTAACTTCTGGTTTTGTTTGAACAACTGCTGTAAATATTAAGTCTTTTCCTTTTTCCATTTGAGTTATTTCTATTTCTGGTCTGCTTACAGCTTCTATATTATTTTCTTTTAATTCTTTTTCGTATATTTCAGGTACTATTTCATTAAAAGTATCTTCATAAAATATTGATGATCCATATGTTCTTTCAATTATTGACATTGGAGCTTTACCTTTTCTGAATCCTGGTATACTAAAATATTTAGCTGTTTTTTTGTAAACAGTTTTCATTCCTTCATCAAATTTTTCAGCTTCTACTGTAAAAGTTAATTTTAATTCATTTGTTTTGTCTGTTTTTTCTACTTTTATACTCATTACTATTCATCCTTTCACTCTTTAAAACTAGCTTTCTCATTATAACACATATTTTTGATTTTGCAACCCTTGATTTTTAAATTCCCCATTTTTTGGTATTTTGCTATTGCAATTCATAGTTTTAAACGAAACCGTTCCGAAGATATTATATTATAAAAATCTTGTCATATTTCACTTATCACTTTTTATTTTTTTTGCAATTTCATCTATTTTTGAAATTAGCATTTCTTGTCTTTTTTCAAATATTTGATTTAATGCTATATTTTTTTGTTCACTTAAGCTACAATCTGCTTTGTATATATTGTAATCTTCATATACTTTTTCAATTTCTTTTATATAATTAATTTTCTTAGCATTTTCAATTGAAAATGGTTCGCATAATATTATACTTAATCTTACTTTTTGTATTTTTGCAATTTCTTTGATTTGTTCATCTAAAAAACTATAGTGATTATTATAGTCTATATATAATAATACTTCTTCACCTTTTAAAGCTTCTTCTATTTTTTTTCTTAATTGTATATATGTTTTTATATTATTTAGCTCTATTTTTTTATTGTTTTCATCTTTAAAAAATTGTTTTACATTTATACTTTTATAATTTATATTATCTTTTTTGCCTTGTTTTTCTATTAATTCGCTACTTATATCTTCATCAAAATATGCAACTGTTATTTGTTTGTTTTTTTGTTTACTCCAATCCAATATATATTCTTTTTGCTTTGTTTTTTCATTTTCTTTTTCTTCAACTTTCTTAAATCCATTTTTGTAGAAAAATAATAATGCTTTTTCATTACTTGAATTGATAGTTGTAGTTATTTGTGTTTTCTTTCTTTTTATATTATTTAATAGAATTGTACCTATGCCTTCTCTTTGTATACTGCTTTTTACTATTATCAGCCAAACTTCATTTTTTGGATTATCAACACTTATAATACCCTCAATAATACCATCTTCTGTATATAATATTGTCGAATTTATATTTTCCATTAATTTTTTTCTTACCGAAGTGTAATCATTTAATATTATTTTATTTTTTGATGGCATTCCTGATTTATTTATCTCTTCTTTCCACAGTTCCATTACATTATCTATATCTTCAATTTTTATCTTTTTTAACAAAATATATCCCTTCCTGCTCAATTTATTTTCAATAATTTAAAATTTAAATAATCTGCACTTATTAGAGAAAAATTTATGCCACCTATATCTCCATTAATAGCATCTTTATGTGAATTTCCATGTAAATGTCCATAATAACATCTTTTTATATCATATTTTTTTAACACTTTGTAAAATTCTAAATGATTGTTTTCTAACAACTGTTGTTTTACTAAAGGTGGATAGTGCATAAATGCAATTATTTCTTTAGTATTATCATAATTATTAATTGCATCTTTTATTGATAGCTCTAGTCTTTGACATTCTCTATTAATCATTTTTTTGCTATTTTCAGTATCTTGAAGAGCCCAGCCTCTAGAGCCAACAAAAACTTTATTTTCATATTCTATTGCATTATTATATAAAAATTCTATATTATTAAATTTATTTTCTTCTAAAAATTTTTTCATACTTGTAACTGTAGTCCACCAATAATCGTGATTTCCTTTTAATAAAACTTTTTTCCCTGGTAATTCATTTAAATATTTAAAATCTAAATATGTATCTTCTAAATGCATTGCCCATGAAAAATCACCTGGTAATACTACCATATCGTCATCATTTACTTTTGCCAACCAGTCTTGTTTTATTTTTTCAGCATGATTCTCCCAATTTTTTCCAAATATATCCATTGGTTTATCTTGACTAAATGACAAATGTAAATCTGCTATTACATATATTGACATTATTACTCCTTCTATTCTAACTTTAAATTTGGTATAGCATTTAAAGTTAAATCTGATATTTTTCCATTTATATAATTATAATATCCTGCACTTGCTATCATTGCTGCATTATCTGTACATAGTTTCATCTCTGGATAATATATTTCGTATCCTTGATTTTTTAGATTTTCAAAACTTTTTCTTATATATGAATTAGCAGAAACTCCTCCTGCTAATGCAATTTTATTAATATTTAATTCTTTTGCTGCTTTTAATGTATTAAATAGTAGCTCTTCTGTAACAGTCTTTTCAAAACTCGCACATAAATCTGCTTTGTTTATATCTGGTGTTTTATGGTGAAGATTTATAACTGCTGTTTTTATTCCACTAAAACTAAAATCTAAATTTTCAAAACGAGTTTTAGGCAAAGTTATATTTGGTGAACCTTCTTTAGCAAGTTTATCAACTTTAGGTCCTCCTGGATATCCTAAACCTATAACTCTTGCAACTTTATCAAAAGCTTCACCTATTGCATCGTCTCTTGTTTTACCTAGTATCTCAAATTTTTTATAGTCTTTTATATGTACTAAATGAGTATGTCCTCCTGAAACAACTAAGCATAAAAATGGTGGTTTTAAATTTAAATTTGTTATATAGTTTGCTGCAATATGTCCTTCTATATGATTGGTTCCAACTAGTGGTTTATTTAAAGCGTAACTTAATCCTTTAGCATATGAAACACCTACTAATAGTGCTCCAACTAAACCTGGACCATATGTGCATGCAATTATATCAATATCATCAAATGTCATATTTGCTTCTTTTAATGCTTCTTTAGCAACATTTGATATATTTTCTACATGCTGTCTTGAGGCAATTTCTGGAACAACTCCACCAAATTGAGTATGTATTGCAATTTGAGTATTTATTACATTTGAAAGAACTTCTCTACCATTTTTTACTATGGCCACAGAAGTTTCATCACAGCTTGATTCAATTCCTAATGTTATTATATCTTTCATTTTATTCCCCTCTTAAATATTACTATAATCCAAACACTAAACTTACTAATTTCATTAATCCATAATAAATACTAGTTATAGCTGGTGATATTATTGTTCCTGCTATTCCTGTAATCCAAATTACTAAAAATATTATATAAAATATTTGTTGATTATTTTCAAACCAATTTCTAGCATTGTATGGTAAGAAATAACTTAAAACTTTTGAACCATCTAATGGTGGTAATGGTATTAAATTAAATACTCCCAAACCTATATTTATTGAAATTATACTTTGCAAAATTGTTATAATTGTTAGTGCTGTCCTTGTATCCATAGAAGTTAATGCATTAAATTTTATTAAAGCCCCATATATAGCAGAAAATACTATCGCTAATATGAAATTAGCTAATGGACCTGCTATAGAAACAATTGCTTCTGCTTTTCTTACAGAAATATTTCTATTAAAATTTCTTGAATCAATTTCTACAGGTCTGCCCCATCCAAAACCTAAAAATAATAGCATTGCTATTCCTATTGGATCCATGTGTTTTAATGGATTTAAACTTAATCTTCCTTGTGATTTTGCAGTATCATCGCCTAATTTATAGGCAGCCCATGCATGAGCATACTCATGAAATGTTATTGCAATTAATACACCTGGTATACTTAATAATAAAGCTAATATTTGCCCTGGATTTGAAGCATATCCTACAAACATACTTAATACACATATTCCTAAAAATATGTATAATATTCTTTTGTCAAAATAAAACATATCTCACCTATCCTTTAAAATTAATTTACAAATGGTATTATATATTAAAATTCACATAAAGTAAAGGAGAATATTTATTTTGATAATCTCATTTCTCTTGCATGTTCTAATGCATTTTTTGTTATATCTCCACTTGATATTCTTGCAATTTCTTCTATTACTTCCGCTTCATTTAACAATTTTATATTTGTATATGTTTTTTCATTTTCTACCTTTTTACTAATAAAATAGTTTGAATCACCTTTTGCAGCAATATTAGCTTGATGTGTAATGCACAAAACTTGGTGCTTTTGTGATATTATTTTTATCTTTTCACCAACAGATTTTGCAGCTTTTCCACTTATTCCAGTATCAATTTCATCAAATATTAAAATAGGTACTTCATCTGTATCTGCAAGAACTGTTTTTATTGCTAACATTATTCTTGAAATTTCTCCACCTGATGCAATTTTAATAAGAGGTTTTGCTTCATCACCTACATTTGTAGAAATTAAAAATTCTATATCGTCTAATCCGTTTTGATTAAAATTGCCACTTTCATCATATTTTATATCTACACAAAAACTTGCATTTTTCATTTCTAAATCTTTAAGCTCTTTATTTATTTTTTCATTTAATACTTTAGAGTATTTTGATCTCATTTTATTAAGCACACTACACTTTTCGCTCATCTTAGTAGTTAAATCTTCAAGCTCTTTTTTTAATTTATTATTATGCTCTTCTAGGTTTTCAATTGTGTAAATGTCTTTTTCTATTTGTTCCTTATATTCAATAATTTCAGATATACTATTTCCATATTTTCGTTTTAAATCATATATACAATCTAAACGCTCTTCAATTTCATTTCTTTTAGATTCATCAAATGATACATCACTATTTAAATCTGATATATCTCTTGTTAGCTCTTGTACATCATAATATATATTTTTTAAGTCTGTTAATTTATTTTTATATTCATCATCTATATCTTCAATCTTTTCAAGAGCTCTTATTGATAAATTTATACCATCTATGACACTTTCACTTAAATTTGAATCGACTTCGGTTAAACAAGTATATATTTTTTCAGAATTCATTATTTTTTTTCTTTCATTATTTAACTCATCTTCTTCATTTTCCTTTAGATTAGCTTGTTCAATTTCGTTTAGTTGATATTTTAATAAATCTAACTTTCTTTGTTTTTCTTTTTCATCACCATAATTTTCTTTTAGCTCTTTTTTTATTTCATTATATCGATTGTATAATTTTTGATATTCATATTTTTCATTTAATAAATCTTTTCCTATAAAATTATCTAAATAATTAATGTGCTCTTGTTTAGACATAATTGTTTGATTATCATTTTGACCGTGAATATCAATTATTTTACTCATAAACTCTTTTAATTCATTTACTGTAACAAGTCTACCATTTATTTTACATGTATTTCTGCCATTTAAAAAGATTTCTCTACTAATAATTATGTTTCCATCTATACTATTTTCATTTTGTGGCAAATATATATTTAGTTCCACTAAACAAAAATTTTCTCCTCTTCGTACTATTTCTTTTGAAAAACGACCACCACAGGCTAAATTTAATGAGTCAATTATTAATGTTTTTCCTGCTCCTGTTTCTCCTGTTAAAACATTAAATCCTGTGTTTAAATCTACAGTAAGGTCTTCTATTATACCTATATTTTTTATGTGTAATGTTGAAATCATAATTAACATCCTTTCGTTTACGAATATTTGTTTGTATTATATAACTTTTTGTAAAAAAGTCAATAGAAATATATTTTTTTGTAAAAATATATTTCTATCATCTATATAATATAATTCTAATTTAAACTATTATAATAGGCATTATATAATTTAACATAATACCCATCTTTTTGTAATAATTCACTATGATTTCCCTGCTCTAATATTTTACCTTTATTTAGTACAATTATTTTATCAACATTTACTATTGTAGATAATCTGTGTGCTATAAATATTGATGTTTTTTCAGCAGATATTTTATCTACTGATTTTTGTATTAGCTCTTCTGTTGTTGTATCAATATTTGCTGTTGCTTCATCTAATATAAATATTGATGGATTTTGTGCAAATATTCTTGCAAATGCTATAAGTTGTTTTTGTCCAGCAGAATACGAATTACCTCGCTCTGCAGCAATTTCGTTTATACCATTATTTTGCGAATTTATAAAATCTGTAGCAGATGCTAATTTTACCGCTTCATTTATTCTTTCATCTGAAACATCAGAATATAATTTAATATTATCCTTTAATGATTTTGCAAATATAAATGGATCTTGCAATATAGTTCCAATATTTTTTCTAAGTGATTTTAAATTAATATCATTTATATTAACACCATCAAGTAAAATTTCACCTTTTTGAATTTTATAAAATCTATTAATTAAATTAGTAATTGTAGTTTTTCCAGACCCAGTTTTTCCAACTAAAGCAATGCTTTCTCCTGGATTAATTGTAAAACTTACATCTTTTAAAATCCAATTTTCATCTTCATATGCAAACCAAACATTTTTAAATTCTATTTTTCCTTTTACATCTTTTAGCTCTATTCCAGAATCATAATCTTCCAAATATTCCTCATGCTCTAATATTTCATATATTTTATCAATAGAGCTTGTTGCATCTTGTACAATTTCTACATTTTCTATTATTCTATCTATTGGTTCAAATACCTTTCTTAAATATGTTATAAATAAGTATATAACACCAACTTCTAGATTAACACCAAGCCATTTATTTGCACAAAATAATACAATTAAGGAAATTCCTATATTTTCTATTAAATCAATTAATCCTGGTAATAAACCATATAGAACTCCTATATTTTTAGATGAATTTCTATAATTTTTTGTGTTTTCTTCGCACTCTTCTTGTTTTTCTTTTTGCCTATTAAATATTTTTATTAATTTTATTCCATATATGGATTCTGCTAAAAAAGTATTTAATACGGTTCTATATTCTTTTGATCTATTAAATATTTTTTTCAATATTCTAGAAATTGTTATTGTAACAACTAACAATAATGGTATTATTAAAATATTTATTGCAGATAACTGGATGCTCATATATATCATCATTGTAAGTAATCCTAATATGATTATTATATCTTTTGGAAATGTTGTTATTACTTCACTAAATAAAGCATAAACGTCCTCTGTATCACTTGTAACTCTTACATATAGTTTACCAGATGGTGTTTTATCATGAAATGTTACATTTGATTTTTCTATGTATTTATATAATTGATTACGCAAATTATACATTACTTTTTCACCCATATTATTTGTAGTAATTCTATTTATGTAATCAACTATATTGCCTATTATTACGATTAGTATGTATATTACTGCTATTGTTGTGATACTTATATTATTATATATGTATAATTTTTCTGGTAAATATTTGTCCATAACTTGCTCTAATAAATATGGTTTTACTAATTCGCATATGTCTATGAATAGAGCCATTAGGGTAACTATTAGTATTGTTTTTTTGTATGGTTTTACCATTTTTTTAAATCGTTCTATTGTTTTTTGTTTCATTTTTCCTCCTTTCAGATGTTTGTATTCAAATTATGATTGTATGTTTTTCTGCAATTTGGTTGTTATACAATTATTTTAGTCTAATAGTGATGATTGCGCTTTGTGTGCTTGGTTTTGGTAGAATTCTTGATATTTTCCGTCTTTTTGTAGCAATGTTTGGTGGTTTCCTTGCTCTACTATTTCACCTTGTTCTAATACTATTATTTTGTCGCAGTCTTTTATATCTGATATTCTGTTTGATACTATTATGCAGGTTTTGTTTTTTGTTAGCTCTTTTATATTGTTTAGTACATGTTGCTCTGTTCTGTTATCTAACGCTGAAAATGTATCGTCAAATATTATTATATTGCTGTTATTTAAGAAAGCTCTTGATATTACCACTCTTTGCTTTTGTCCTCCGGATAAATCTATTCCCTTTTCTCCTATTACTGTATTTATTCCATCGTCCATATGTGATATTTCGTCATATATCATTGCTTGTTTTGTACTATCTTCTATATCTTCATCTTTGTATTCATCTTTAAATAAATTTATATTTTCTTTTAGTGTTGCTGAAAATAAAAAGTTGTCTTGTGTTATGTAACATATATTATCTCTTATTATTTTTACTGGTATGTCATTTATATCTTTTCCATCTATAAATATTTTTCCTCTTTCTACATCATATAGTTTTAATAATAAATTCATTAACGTAGTTTTTCCACTTCCAATGACTCCGATAATTCCAAGACTTTCACCTTCTTTTATGTCTATATTTATATTTTCTAATACTGTTTCTATATATCCTGGATAATTGTATGTTAAATTTTTTATTTCAATATCTCCATTTAATTTGTCTTTATTACTTTTTTCAAAATTATCTATTTCTTCTTCTGGCAATTTAAACATTTTATTTAATCTATCAAATGATACTTTGAATTTTTTGGCTTTTCCAAATAACCATGGTATCCACCTTACAGGTCCTTCTAGCATTGCTAAATATCCATTAAATGCAATTAAGTTACCAATTGATACTTTTCCATTTATTACCAGATTTGAACCATATAGTAATGTAATTGCATATGCTAATCCAAATCCTAAACTTACACATACAAATAATAAATTTTGATTTTTTGAAACACTTATATTATATTTTTTTAATGTTGCATTTTTATCTTTAAATTCTTCAATTTGTTTATCTTCTCCACAAAATGCTTTCATTGTTCTTATACTATCTGTACTTTCCTGTACATATTCAGATAAATCTGCAAAACTTTTTTGAGCCTCTTTCATAACATCCATCCATCTTTTTCTTATGAAAATTATTACTACTATTGTTATTAAAACAGGTATTAGTGATATTAATGTTAATTTTATATTACATGAATTACTCATCATTATAATTGCTATCGTAAAATTGGCAATTATTCTTGTTCCTGTTGAAATAAATTTTGCAGTTATCATTGTAACTTTTCTTAAGTCACTGACAAAATATGACATTATTTCTCCATTTTTTATTTCGTTTAAAGCTTTTACTTTTGTTTTTAAAAGTTTCGTAAATAGCCTATCCTTTAAGTCTTTATCTATATATATGTTTATCCTGAAATCTAGATTTTTCCATAATACTCTTGTAATTAAAAATCCTATAGAAATACTTAATAATTGAACTATAGACTTTATAATTTCAGATTTGTTTGATTCTGCATTATATAGTAAGTCTATCATTCTACCTACTATTTTTGATGGATATGCTATAAATATTACACTTATTATAATCAGTATTATTTCTATTAAAATTTGCCATTTGTATTTTTTTAAACTTTTTATGAGCTCTTTCTTCATTTATCCCCCTCCTTTAATTAGCCTTTTTTATATAAAAACATCAAAAAAAGACAGACTAATAAAAATCTGCCTTTTTAGTTTATGCTTTATATAAAAATGATGCAATTTTTATTCGTACTATAAACAGGCTATAATACAAATAAATTTTACATTTGTTATAACCTTAGTATTTAATTTTTGTTTTCACTCCAAATTTTCATCATTTTTATCACTTCTTTCTTTAAAATATAGATATATGTTAACATCTTTGACAAATTTTGTCAACATATTTTATGTGACTTTACTTTAGATAATTTATTATTGATATAACAAGATCAACTATTGTTCCTGTTAATACTGTAAATATTATTACATTTTTAGCTTTGTTTGAGATTTTTGATGATATTTTTCTTATTTTTTTTGCTATAAATGGATGTATATCTTTCATAAATATTACTGATAGTAATCCCCAAAAAGCTGAGGCTGCTAAACATACTCTACCTTGGATATTGTATGGTTGCTTTGAGTAATCCCACCATCTTATACCAAAGCATACTTCTAATATTAATGATGTTAAATATTCTAATATTGAACACCATAATGTTGCAAGTATTATTCTTTTAATTAATGACCCTTTTCCATTTAACCTTTGTGCAAGTAAAACTAATACAAGTGCTGCAAATCCATACATTGGACATATTGGTTCATATAAAAAGCCTCTATTTTCTAACACTCCATCACTTACAAATACTATTGATACATCTATTAACCATCCTAAAAAAGCATAGATGTAAAAAAATACGATATATATTTTTAATTTGTTAAATCCCTCTTTTATCATACTAAATTTCACCCTTTCTTGCTTCACTAAAATGTACATATATTTTTATATTATATTTACTCTTTTCTCTTTTTCCATGAGACAATATTGTTTGCTATTATGAAAATTACAGAAAAAATTAATATTATTACCATATGTATTATTATGTTATTTATTATTTCTTTTGTAAAGTTTGTTGTACTTGCTATTGTGTTATTATTCGTTATAAACCAGTATGATGGTAAAATTTTTGCACAATTTAATACTGCTTCTGGTAAATATTCTTGTGGTACAAATGCTCCACATATGAAACTTGAACCTAGTGCTATTACATTTACAATTCCATTAATTGCATCCTTACTTTTTACTAAATTTCCTACAAATGACCCTATTGTAAGTGCAGTTATGCAAAATATAAATGAATTTATTATAAACCATAGACCATTTGTAGTTAACATCACATTTGAATATAGTATAATGCTTATTGTTACATATATAAACCATATGAAAAATACTAAAAATGCATTTCCTAATAATAATTGTGAGTTTATTTTTTTGTATGATGTTTTACTTATTATATTTCTTCTTTTAATTTTTTGTTCATTAAATTCTCTAATTACAACACCTGCTATATATATGCATAATACTAAAAATCCATAATTTGCAAAATTATAATAAAATTTTACTTTTGCAAGAACAGCTGAATCCATTTTATTTTCTACTTTAATGTCAACTGTTTTTTCTAAATCTTTGTTTATATTATTTATTATTTCTCTTTCATTCATTCCAGAAATATTGTATGCTTTTGCAATATTTAGATATTTTTCTAATAGCATTTCTGTATAAGTTGCATAACTATTTGTTGATTTTTTTATTTCTATTTGCGGATTTTCTCCATTTAAAAATTTTTCAGAATATCCTTTTGGTATTTTTAAATAACAATTTATTTCTCCATAAAATAATGCATCAGCAAGAGCTTCATCTTCATTTGATATATCAACAATTTCTGCATTTTTGGATACATAATCTACGAAGTTTTTAGTAAAATCTGCATCATTATCTTCATTTATTATTGTTATTTTTGGTTTTTCTGCTAAAAAATTGGTTGTGTCTTGACTTGATGTGTTTGTTGCAAATATCGCAAAAAATAATGTTATTCCAACATATATTAAAATCATAGGATATTGTTTTTTTACTATTTTTAGATATGCATTAAATACTGTCATATTTTTGCCTCCTTATAAAAATATAAGAAATTATTATCATTATTGCCGAAAATATGGCTAAGCTTATTATATTATTATAATATCTTGTCATTGTGTCATAATAATATAATGAATAAAAACCATCTGTTATCATATTTACAGGATTGATTTTTGCTAAAATTGGAGCATTATTTTGAATTACGTATTTCATTGTAACTCCCATCATTCCTGCAAAAAATGATAGTGTCATTGTAATTGCAAGTACAATTCCTGTTTTAATTCCATCTGATTTTTTACTTGATACTCCAACTAATAAACCAAGTGAAGTTCCTGCTAAACATCCAAATAATGACAATAAACATACATAACCAATATTTCCACCAAAACTTACTCCTAATATACAATATAAATATCCTATTAATATTAAAATTTCAATGTATTGTATTATAAATGATACTAATAACGAAATTAGTAGCACTTTCATTTTATGAACTGGTGCAATGCTTGTTCTTGCCCCTTTAGTACTTAAATTAGCAGTAGTTTCATCAACTACCATTAACCCTAAAAAGCCACCGTATAAACATGCCATACCAATTAATGTATAAAATTCAACTTCCATCATATTCATATTTTTACTTGATGAGTCATTAAAATATTGATTTTCTTTAAAAAATATATCTATTGCAGCTTTTTTTAATGATTCTGGATTATACTCATATATTTTTGTTGCTACACTTTCATATTGATATGTTTGCTCTATTACATATTTTATTACAGTTTGATTAATACCATTTTCTTTAACTATTACAGATGTTTTTTCTGCTGGCAATATATATCCGTCTATATCACCATTTTCTAATAATTGTTTTGCTTCTGATTCATCAACATATTTTATGTTAAATAATTTATTATCATCATCTTTTGAAACAGATTCTAGTACGGCTTTTAAAGTTTGATTATTGTCGTATTGTTCATTTTTTATTACTGCTACATCAATTACTTTTAACTTCTCATCATTTTGTATATCTGAAAAAGCCAAATGAAATAATGTTGCTAATATTATTGGAAATATCATTGTCCAAAATATTACACTTTTTTTTCTTAATAATATCTTTAATCTATTTTTAAATATATGAAAAAACATTAGTCCCTAAGCCCCTTTCCTGTTAACTCTAGGAAAACATCATTAAGGCTTGGTAGCTCTGAAAATATTCTGCTATACTTGATATTATTTAATTTTAAAAACTCTATCAAGCCAGTTAAATTTTCTTCACCTTTTTTATATGTAACACATAAATTTTCGTTTTCTTTATTTACACTTAACACATTTTTTAAACTTGACATTTTACTTATTATTTCATCAGTAATATTATCAATTGTTATTGTAATTTTTTCCCCTGTTGATATTAGATTTTTTAGCTCTTGTTTTGTACCTGATGCGATAACTTTTCCATTATCAATTATTACAATTTTAGTACAAATTTGCTCAACTTCTTCCATATAATGTGTTGTATAAATTATTGTCGCACCTTCTTCGTTTAGCTTTTTTATTCCATCTAATATGTTATTTCTACTTTGTGGATCAACAGCAACCGTTGGTTCATCAAGTATTATAAGCTCTGGCTTATGAGCTATACCACATGCAATATTTAATCTTCTTAATAAACCTCCACTTAATTGCTTTGGATAAAATTTTTTAAACTCAGCTAATCCAACTAAATTTATTGCATCATTAACATATTTTTTTCTTTCATTTTTATCTTTTATATATAATCCACAAAAATAATTAATATTTTCATATACAGTAAGCTCTTCAAAAACAGCAACATCTTGGAATACAACACCAATTTTAGATTTTATATCATAGCTTTCTGGAGTCATTTCTTTTCCAAATATCTTAATACTTCCTGAGTCAAAATTTAATAACGATAATATACAATTTATTGTTGTTGATTTTCCACTTCCATTTGGCCCAAGTAAACCAAATATTTCTCCTTTTTTTACATTTAATGATAAATTATCTATTGCCTTAAATTTTCCTCCATATGTTTTATTCAAACTATTTATTTCTAAAACATTCTCCATCCCACTTTTCTCCTTTAATAAAACTAATTATTATTTTGTATTTTATTTAAGCATTCAAATATAATTTCATTTTTCTCATCTTCTGTTAATTTTCTTCCAACAACATTCATCTGCCTTTGCATTTGTTGTACTGCTTTTTCCAAGGCACTATCCAATTTAGCTGTTGAAAAATTATCTTGATCTTTTTTTATTCTTTTAAAAACACACTCTTTTTTTATTGCATACACATAGAGCGAAATTGCAACCCCTAATATCATTCCTAATACTAAAAAAATATATTTCTCCATTTTATTGTTCCTTTCATTTTTTCCTTTTAATATCGCCATTTTATCATATCAAATTACTTTAGGCAAGATAAAATATAAGGAGTTTAATGTACAACATCAAACTCCTCTTTTCTTTAATTTTTGTCAATGGGTGTCAATGGGGACGGTTCTAATTGACACACAAAATCTTCTCCCTATTTACATATTTCACTATTTTCATTTTCTTACATTTTTCACCATTTTCTTTCTTTTTTCATAATATATTATAACTAGATTTTCTAGTAAAAAGTCTTATGACTAATTTGAAAGGAGTAATTTATATGGAATATGATAAAAATATATGTCCTGTTGTAGGAGTAGAGGGGTTTGTTTCTGCTGGAAAACAATTTGATGTTGATATTCATTTACCAGAAGATAATCGTTCTGTAATTTATGGAGTTATAAAAGATTGTTATGAAGAGCCAATAAAAGACGCAGTTGTAAAATTAATCGAAGTTGATAGAGATTGCAAAAAAACAGAAAGAAAACCTGTAACTCATACTTTTACAGATAAATATGGCCAATTTGTATTTGGACCTTTATGTGCAAATAAATTTTATGAGATAGAAATTTGGGCTAATAAAGTAAAACATTCAAAAATATGTACAACATCTAAACATCATGGAAAATGCTTAAAAGGTGAAAAATTAGACTGTGATTGTAATGAATATTTTGATAAAAGAGAAGAAGATGTTGAAGAATAAAATTGTATAAATCCATCTATTGATTTATAATTTTTCATTATTGACATTTCTTTATTTACACGAAAAAACAAATGCAATTTATTAATAGAACCTGCATTTGTTTTTTCATTATATCTTTTATTTTTTTATATGCAAAAAATGTAATATTTTATTGAAAAAAGTTTTTAACTTTGACTCTTCATATTTAACTAATTCTTTTGTTTCATTTATTTTACCATCTCTATTTGGTTCATTTCTTTTAAATATATTATCAGGATTATATTTTTCATATATTTCCTCTTCTCTTTTTTTATCATTATTACTAAACTTCTTTATAAGTTCTTTTTTTTCACTTTCATTTTTACACCAATAATTTAATTGTAACATACCTAGAATATCATATGTTTTTTTATGTATATTCTGTTTTTTTAGCGGGATTTCAACATCAATATTAGGTTTATAACTTTTATCCATTTCCTCAATAATAGTTAATTTTAGTTTATTTGGAATTTTATCTTTGTAATCTTTTCCCATTTTATTGATAATTTCATAGACCTCTGAATATGCTAATGCTCTTTCATTTTTAATTTCCATTATATTCTATCATCTCCCATGTTTTTTTCCTCTTCCGCTCTATCAATTGCTTTAGATTTTATATGTTGTATTTCATGGTTTATTCCAGAAATTGTTGCATTTTCCGAAATATTTTCCTTAACATCTTCTACAAATCTGTTGTTAGAAGATGTTTGTAGATTAGAATTGTGTTTATTCGACTCATCTTGGGATTTTTCTGGATTTATTGGTGTAACCTCTTTTTTCCCAGCTCTATTATTTTTCAAAGCCTGCAATGTTGAAATAATGTCTTCTTTAGAAAAAATCGGTTGATAATTTTGAGTATTTTGAATTAAGCATTCATCATAATTTCCATTTTTTACATCATCACAAAATTTTGTAATTGCTTTTTCATCTCCCTTTCTAGGTAGAAATGATTCAATTTTATAAAAATCTTGACATTTTAGGTATTGTACCATTTTTTCCATACCTTTATTTTTCATTATATCATATGGTAATAAATCTAAATCCAAATCTGAAAGTTCTTTCCCATCAGAAGTATGTCCAACAATACCAAAATCTTTTGCATAATGATCAATTCTTCTTACTTTCCAAAGCTGTTCAATTTCCTCGCTTTTTATATATTCAGATAAACCATATTGTTGTAATTTCCCTGGTTCCTTTAATTTGTCCAATATAACCCTTTCAATAGAAACAGCAAAAGCTTCTCCTGGGTCATATGGTATACTATGCACTCCGCTTAAAATTTTTTTCTATTTTTAATGCTCCATAATCAATATATGATGGATTTTGTGCTTTTAAAATATGTTCAAATGCATGCCCCATTTCGTGACTTATATAATTAATATCTGAAAGTACTTTTGGAATACCATCTTTGTCAGTCATATTCAGCAATTCTCTAGTTGAACTATGTGCAGATACCTCAGGCTCAAACAAATGCATTACTAATTTGTTAGGATCATTTGATGTATGAGCTCCTGTAATTTTTGCTATTTCATTATTTCTTATATTATCACGATAACTTATGTTTACATCATCAGGGTTATCTACTAATTTGTAGTCAATTATCATATTATTTAGTTTTTCCATTATTTCTTTATTACTAATACTTGAAACTTCATTCATTTCAACACCCAAAGCTTGTGAAACAAGTTCAGGGGCCACTTCTTTATATAAATCTATAACCTTTCCAAATACCAATTGTATATATTCATCCATAGCAGGTGTAGATTTTACCATTTTCTCTTTTGTTTTTTCCATACCTCTTAAGTCCTTTATTAATTTCTAATTAAATAATATCAAAAAAACAGATATATTTCAATAATGTAATTAACTTTTATTTTAAATAAATAAAAATGTAAAGATATCACATATATTATTAATAGTGATATCTTTACATAACTTCAAATATTTGATTAAAATTTTTTTATTATATTTATTAAATTATTCCCATTTTCTTAATGAATCTTTTTCCTTTTTTAAATGGCTTTGATTTATTAAACATTCCTTCTTTATACATAATTGTAGTACCTGCAATCAACATACTTCCAACTAAAACACCTTTAAAGAATTTCATTTTATTCCCTCCTATTGACATTTTTTTGATATACAACATTCAATTATTCAGCAATAATTACTATAAAAGCTTTGTTTTAAAACATACTATTTCACATTAGCTTATAAAGTTGTGAATCATAACATCTATTTTTCTTGCTGTTTATTATTATTATGTCTACTTTCTTTTTTTATATACATTTTATAAAAATTACACATTTCCATAATAGCAATTATTAATAATAGTATTCCGAAAATTTTTCTTAAAAAAATTTTATTTAATTTATTTGAAATAATTGAACCTATTATTGTTCCTATTATTCCATAAATTATAACTTGAAATGCCAATTTATACTTTACTAATTTATTTTTTGAGTTTACTATCACAGAGCAAAGTGCTGTTGGTATAAAGAAAATTAAATTTGTTGCTTGGGCAATATGTTGATCTATTTCAATAAAATTAACCAATAATGGAATTAATAAAGCTCCTCCACCTAATCCCCAAGAAGTTGTTAGTCCAGATAAAATTCCAAATACTATTTCCACCAAATCACCTCAGCATACAGTAGGACGAATATACTAAAAATAAAATAAATATAATTTTAAATATTTTCGCTTTTGTATTTATTTTATTTAATAATTTGCTTCCAATATAACTCCCTATTATACCTCCTATAGCACATTTGATTCCTAAAATAATGTCAAAATTTTTATATTTTAAATAGATTATACTTGTAACTATAATTATTATAAGCATCGAAAATATTGTTGTTGCTCTTGACTCTTTTTCATTAAGTTTAAAAATATACGTACATGCTGGTAATAAAATTAATCCTCCACCAGTTGCTAACAAACCACTTATAAAACCTGTAATTAATCCTACTAAAATTTTTTTATACATACTAAAATTACCTTTTTATTTTAGTATTTCAACAAATTTAGTTTTTATTCAAATTTTCAAACTCTAGCTCTGCCAATTGAGTTAATCGTTCATCACACATAAGCATTGCTCTTATTACTTCATCTTTTAGCTCTTTATTTTCAATATTATCTGATAAATCCAAAAATTTTTGTATAAATCTTAAATACTCTTTGTCCTTTTCCTTCCAGTCTCTGTTATTCATTTGCAGTAACCCTCCTTGTTAATATTTACTATATATTAAATATTAACAAGTTTCAATAGTTTTATTCAAATTTTGAAGACGGGATAAAAAATTAATTTATTTTTTATCCCATCTTTGGCAATGGGTTGTCAATGGGGACGGTTCTTTTTGACACATCTCTGTCAGTAGAATATGTCAAAAAGAACCGTCTCTATTGATACCTATCGACACCTTTGTCAGGAAAATGTGTCAAAAAGAACTGAACAGCGGAAGGTTTTTACCACACCAATTTACAAAGTGTCCACATCATTGT